>Ga0099364_10002318_pt1 | contig 30489 bp, 21 predicted proteins | sample TergutTh196P3_FD_73070 | JGI IMG/M metagenome (GOLD analysis project Ga0099364, IMG submission 73070) | Microcerotermes parvus P3 segment gut microbial communities from Pointe-Noire, Republic of the Congo - Th196 P3 | ecosystem: Host-associated > Arthropoda: Insects > Digestive system > Gut ...
AACTTCACAAACCACGTGAAGCACGGTTAAGGTACGCACTCAAGCCAGCCAGCACGATGCACCACGCCACGAAAGGATTTCGCCCCTCGAATTCGCTCATAACCATCAACAGTGCCATTGAGCTGAAGACTTTATAAATCCCTTGAAATCGACCTCGCAAAACAAGACTCGACAAGGTAACGTAACCCGAATGAAAATAACGAATTAAATCAATCCAACTGCAATATCCGATGATACGAACTACTGATGATACTTCTTTTCGTCCTCGTGATGGGAGTCTCACCGTCATTTACGGCCGGAGAGGCAATCTCGGAGAACACTGCCCGTGCCACCCCACTGAACCACCTCGCCGTAAATTCCAACTCGCACACCTTTGATTTACCGGACTTGTATGTGATCGTCGTTGATGGGTTCGGGGAAAAAGAATGTCTTGACAAAGTTTATGGTTACGATGATGAACCATTTTATACTTTTCTCGAACAACAAGGATTGCCTGCCACGCGAAAGATTGCTCGGCAAACCTTCCGCGAGGACTTCGTTGATTCTCTTCTGAAACGCATCGTACTTCGGCAAGGTCTTCAGGATCGCCACCGCAACGGTGCGATCATCCGGACATTTCTGTAAATTCCGGCAAACGGCGAACAAGGACTGGATGTGGCAAAGTGCGCAAAACAGCACGCGAATAAAAACCGAGTTCGGACATTCGCGACCAGGATGCTCCTCATCGAAAAGTTTTCCGACCTCGCCGGCGAACCGATCTTGAACATGCTGAAAACTTTTGCTATAATTTTTCCTGATTGAGCCCATTGTTTTCCTCCTGAAAATGGTTGTCTGTAATTAACACAACCCTTTTAATAGAAAAACCTTGGGCTTGTCTATACCAATTTTTTCAATTTCTTCTTGGATTGGGAACTACTGATTATTGGCGGCGAGCAAAGAACCGATACCTTTGGCCAAACCAGGTATTATTTGCATCTGAATTGACAGACGTATGTAATTTATGTACGACATCATCTTCATGCGGTCATCGCATGGGGATGGTGTCTTTGATCAATCTCTGCAAAACATTTTTTTATTTTTCTGGTCATTTTCGGAGAAGGCCTTATGAATATCAACAGGTCTAGGTTATTAGGTTGCACCATTATTTTGGTAGCAATGGGCGTTTTGTGTCTGGTTGTTATTACGTTTGGTATAGCAGGTATTTTCACGATTGCCATAAAATATAAATATGATGCCGAACATGGACTAAACTATGTAGGTGCACAACATAAATTTTCAACGGCAATGCGAGCAGGAGATGGGCAAGGTGCTGTCTATTGGGCTGAAAAAACCGTCAAATTTGCAAATCAAGAAGGTTATAAAGACGTCAATCGTGAATTGGCATTTAATGCTTATGCTTATGAATTGGACAGACAGCACGAGAAAGCGTTAAAAATCTATCAAGAGCTTGCATTCGCGTCATCGCGATTCGAACTTGACATTTCTCGTGCGGAATACAAACAGGGAAAAAAGAAAGAAGCCTTTGTCGGATACTGTAAATATGTAAACAATCGTTTAGAAAAACTACAACCGTCACTGGAAAGTGAATGGTGGAATGAACGCAATCGAACTTTAGGGTCTGTTCGCAATAGCATTACTATGCAAAATGATAGGACGAATATGTGGTTAAGCCCCTTCCTCGAATACAAGGACTTTCTCAATTTTGTGGAGGAGGAATACCAAAAACTCGGTGAACCTCCGGAATATGCGGCGGCGATGGAACTCTTCTGGGCGATTGACACGGAAATTGATGAAAAGCATTTGCCGCGATCAGGAGCATCTGCTCAGCTTGAGGCCATGCGGGCAAAAATCCTGGCGGAGAGGAAGGCAAAGGGTGTGAAATGGTGACGGACTATGTACTGCTTGCCGGGCGGATGCCGTAACATCAAGTGACTTCTTTGCTGTTAGGTTTTCGCCAGAAATTAGTCGGCAAGAAACATAAAAATTGGCTTGTTTGGTGCCTGTTTATCAAACCAAAAAATTTGTCTGTTAATTTCTGGCAAAAGTCTTTTGATCATCAAATGGTTCGAATGACGCCGCGAATAAAGCCCACCGATTCGGCCAGACCGGGTAAGGGGTCTTTGCCTTCCGCTTCGTATTCAAAGCTGATGACGCCCTGGTAGTTGATTCGCTTCAACGCCCGGATAATCGCCGGGAAGTCAATGATGCCGTGTCCGCAGACCAGAGTTTGACCTTTTTCCGTCGCTTCGGTTTCGTCTTTGAGGTGAATGTCAAGTAGCCGTTCCCCGCATTCAATGATCGATTGGGCGGGGTCGATGTCCAAACGGACGGTGTGTCCCACATCCATGCAGACGCCGATGCGTTTGTCAAGGTTTTCGACCTTCTCCAAAACACTGTCCGGGGCAGGGTACAGACGGTCGCCGGGGCCATGATTGTGGATCGCCACAAGGATGCCGGTTTCCTTCACCTTTTCCTCGACCAGGGGCAGCAATTCGTGCTTCGGTACGCCGACAATTACCCGCATTCCCGCCGCCCGTGCGTAACGGAACGTGTTGATGACTTCCGCGTCGGAGTTCATGTAGCAGACGCCGCAACCATACAGGTCGAGTCCCGCCTTGTTACACTCTTCGGCGGCCTGGCGGCACTGTTCGTCGGTCGAATCCATTTCCAGGTGCATGGATTTGAAGCACATTTTTTTGAATTTCAGCCGTTTTGCCATCGCGATGCAGTCGGCCCGATCAAATTCCCGGAAGGTATAGGACGCCAAGCCCAATTCCAGCGGTGCGGCATTTTGGGCCGGTTGCGCCGCCTGGACAGCCGTAGTGCCAAGGCCATAAATTCCGGCAACCGCACAGGTTCCGGTCAGTAAAAAATCTCGTCTCGAAGGTTGCATGTGTCAACTCCTGTTCTTTTATTTGTAATAATCGCATTAATTTGCAAGATTGTACCGAATGCAATGATTGCGACAATCCAACGCATGATATTATAAACATTCTTCACCGTACTGCCAGTATATTTGATTTATCTTGAATCATTTAGCACTCAGTGGAGTGAAATTGCCATTTCAACCGATACGAAACAAGCTTTTTTAATATTTTACCCGATTGGTCAACAATATAACGTTCCGATGGCAGCAATTGTAGCGATCGGCGGTGATATTTTGTGCCATCACAACCTTTTCAGCAGACTTTTCAGAATTTTCGGGAATCAGAAACTATATTTCTCTATATAATGGCGACAGAGCAAGTCCGAACGTCAACGCATATCAACGGTCGGAGAACACATTTGGCCTGTCGGTTGATTCCGGCGAGGCAATTCCAATCAGGCGTTTCCTCACACGGAATCCCCAAGCCCAGACACGAGAGTCATGATGCAAGAGAACACAACTCCTGACAACGAGCCTTCCAATCCGTTTCAGTTGAATCTCAACGAAATCAAACCGGCCAACGAAGCAGTGCCCGTTCCGAAACAGACTTCAGAACCCGGGGATCAGGCTTCAGGTTTCAGGCTTCAGACTTCAGAATCCGGGGGTCAGGCTTCAGGCTTCAGGCTTCAGACTTCAGAATCCGCTTCAACCAGAAAACCTGAAGCCCGAAGCCCGAAGTCCGAAATGGTGATGCCAGACGCGGAAACCCGTGCGCAAGGATGGCTGGCGTTTGTCATCGCCATGCCCGTGCTGGCGGCGATTCTGGGTTACGCTTACTGGTCCACACTGGAGGAATTGTTGCAAACCTGGAAGAACAATATTGACTATCACCACGGTTTTTTCGTGGCACCGTTCGTCGCTTATTTTCTCTGGGTTCGCCGCGATACATTTCCCGCAAAACGGGGCGTCATCGATGCCGCATTCGGCATCATCCTGGGTACGGCATTGTTGCTGTTTTGGAGCGTGTTCCGGTATTACGTCATAATCTGGTCGATGGTGACGCTTGATTCCTGGACAATCCTGATTTGGGTCTGGGCCGTCTGTCTGATGTGTTTCGGAATTCGTGCTTTCATCTGGGCTTTGCCGTCGTTGTTGTTTTTGGCGTTCATGTTTCCGTGGCCGCATCGCTTTGAAATGCAGTTACGCGAACCGCTCCAGCATTTCGCGGCGCAAATGAGTGTTTACATCCTGCGACTGACTGGGGAACAGGCGATTGCCCAGGCGAATATCGTCCTGATGAACGATGGCCGGCAACTCGACGTTGCGGCCGCCTGTTCGGGCATTCGCGTGTTGGTTTCCGTCATCGCGGCGGCCTACGCAGCGGTGTTGCTGATGCGGCGTCCCTGGTGGCAGAACCTGCTGTTGTTCTGCATGGTCGTGCCGGTGGCACTTTTCGTCAACGCACTACGTATCGCCATGACCGGCCTGTTGATCAAACACGCGTCGGAACAAGTTGAGAGTTTCGGCTTCGAGAAGGCGACGCCGGTCGTCTGCGATGAAATTTCGGGAACGGTCATGCTGTTTCTGACGTTTGTATTTTTCGTCGTGATCGTCTGGTGGTTCGGTATGGTGTTCCGTCGTGTCGATGTTTCCGAACAACAAACGCGCTTGCGCCAAGCTGAATGACCCTGCCGATCATGATCATGGATCGAGCCGTCCCAATTACCCTGTAAGACCATTCCCATGCCAGGACCACAAAACGAATATCATTCTGACGACATGAGAGCCACAGGTTCCGCTTTGGCGAGGCAGCCTGCCGCTCCCGGTACGTCGATGAACGAACTGATCGACCGGGCGTTCCGCGAGCCGTATTATCGTTTCCTGCTGTTTCTTGCGGCCCTGTGGCGCAACTGGTACTGGGTTTTGCCTTTCAGCATCATTCTGGGCGGGCTTGTCGGGGCATTGACTTATTTGACCAGCAAGGAACAATATACATCGGAAGCATGGGTGCGGGTTTATCTGGAACAACCCTATATCGCGTTCCCGCAGCAACACAGCCGTGAGGAAGCCATCGCCATCGTTCAGGCGGCTCTCCAGATCATCAAAAGCCCCCCGATTGTGAAAGACGCCTGGCTCCGCATTACGGAAAAAGCAAAGAAAGACGGCATTGATATTTCGGAACTCCAGAAAAAGAAGGACCCGATCAAGTGGCTGACAAACAACATCAACTTGCATCAACGGGGCGAATCCCTGGTCTATATCGTCAGCTTCACCACGGAAGACCCCCGGCTTTCCGAGTTGATCCTGAAATCCGTCATTGACAGCTACTTCAAATCCGTGGAGGAAGACTACAAAAGACGCAACGACGGCGTCATCAGCAGTTTGCAGGGAATTGCGGATCAGAAAAGGAAAGAGATTGACGTCCTGAACCGGGAGTATAACAGTTATGGGCGCGAAATCGCCATGCTGGGGGGAGACCTTCCCTCGGAACTGACCAAGATGATTGTCAGCACCACGCAAACCCCGTTGGCCATGACGATCGCTTCATTGGAAGCGGAAATCGCCGCCGAGGACATCATGCTCAAGCTGAACCGCAACGTCCTGGAAGATGAATCGGAAATTCCCGACTCGGAGGTGGAAGGGGAACTCTACCAGTACCCGACCATGTTGCAGCTTCTCACAGAAAAGGCCGATCTGCAAATCAAGCTGGAAGAATATTTGGAAAAATACACATCGGATGATGCGAAGAATGTGCGGACGACACGTGACAGACTCGAAGCGATCGACAAGCAAATCGAAAAAGCCCGTGACGAACTGCTGCCCGACTTGAAAACGCGATGGCGGGCGACTTTGCGGCAAATGGCGCACCGTGAAATTATTGCGTCGGAAAAAAGAATCGAGCAACTGAAAAAACAGATCGAGTCGCTTCAGGCCTCGAACGTCAAGAACCAGACGCAAGACGCCAACGTCGTTGAAATCGTCAATAAGGCGGTTGAAACACTCACGACGAAGAATCGTGAAGAGCAGGTTTACGGTATCCTGATGCAGCGGATCGGCATATTGAGAACGGAAAAAGACGCCCGGGATCAGGTTGACCTGATCTCACCGGCGCATCTTCCGGATTTTCCCGACAGCAACCGACGTTTGCGTCAAAGCCTGTTGTGCTTTATACTGGGCATGGCGATGCCGGTGTTACTCGCCTGGGGACGGGAGCTGCTCTGTCCGAGATTTTACCACCTGAGCCAGTTCCCGCTCATGTTCCCGAGCGTCGTGTGGGAAACGGTTGCCGGCCTGACCCGTTCGGGACTTGAAACGAGTATGAGCAAACGTCAGAAACAGGCATTTTATTTTTCCGTGGACGAAATCTGCAACAACCTCTGTTTCGGACGCTCGTTTGCCGGAAACCGTGTTTTCCTGTTTTCAAGCGTGCGCAACGACGACGGGCAAGCGTTGCTTGCATTGTCCGTGGCGGAAAAAATCGCCCTGATGCGGCAGAAACCCGTCCTGCTGATCGACGCCCACGGTGCCAGTCCGCGACTGAGAAACCTGGTCGGCGTCGAAAGCAAAACAAGTCTGACCGACGTTTTGGCCATGCGTTTGAGCCTCAACGAGGCCATCGTGCGCGACTCGCAACAGCAGCACCTGTTTTTCCTGCCCGACGGGCCGTCGCCTAGCAATTCGTTCATTGACCTGTTCAGCGACGGGAAATTCGAAATGCTGCTCCGCGAACTGCGAAACCATTATTGTGCGATCATCATTTCGACCCCGCCGATGGAACGTTCGTCCGGCTCCCATGTGTTGTGCCACTATGCCGACGCCGTTGTGATGGCACTCCGCCTTTACGACACGCCGCGTAAAAACACCGAACGATTGTATGAGCGTTTGTATGAAGTCGGAAAACCGATCAGGTCGTTTATGATTTCCGGCATTGCCGCAAGAGAATAATACAGAGTGCAGTTGCGCTGTTGGTGATCTCAAGTGGAAAAACGAAATTATTAACCAGGGAGATTAATATGCAGAATCATGAGATGTGCAAGGGTCGTTGAATGTTTCCCATTCCACGATCTGACCTCTCCATTCCGCACTCACCCATCAGGTAAAATCATGCGTAAGATACAAAATGAGAATCGCTCCATGAAAGACAAAAATGACTATACCGGTCCGATGTTCACGATCCGCTGGAAATGGCTTTTGGGAACGTTCGCGTTCATGGCCGTTTTGGGAGCGGCTGTGGTGACCGTTTATTTTTTCCGGACCAAAGATCAGACCGAATTCCGGATTCAAGTTCTGCGTGACAAGGAAGAAGCCGGCCGATGGCGCGAGGGAATCCGGCAGCTGGCACTTTATCAGCAGGAAAAGCCCAACGACGTCGATGTTCTCCGTGCCTTGGCGGAAGTCTATGACCGGAACGGCATCGGGATTTCGGACTGGCGTAACGCCGCCAATTATTACCAGTTGTTGCTCGCTCACGTTGCCTCCGACGAGGAACGCCTGGAAGCCCTGGAAAAGCTACTCGACAACCAGCGGAAGTCCTCGGATTCCGAAGGGATGTTTTCGACCATTCAGACCATCCTCGCCATGACCCCGGAGCATCCTGCGGCCTGGAGATGCCTGGTCATTGTCCGCACCCCGATGCTCAGTACGGGCGTTTATCAACCCGGCACCGGCGAGCCGGGGTTCTTTGATCTGCTTGTGAAAAAGGCATTGGAGCTGAACCCGAACGACGCCGGTCTGGTCAACACTTACTCCCGGTTGCTCCGGAGCGACAAAAAAAATGACCTGGACTGTACCTCTCAGGAATTTCGCAACACGCCCCTTGCAACGCGAACGGCGGAAGCCGACGCCCGGATGGCAGAACTCGTGAAAAACAACCCGGACTCGCCGGAAGCTCTCCTCATGGATTATGAATACCGCAGGTACTTCCGATTGCTCGACCCGGAAGCGACTGAACTCGACGAGGCGTTGGTCAAAGTCCAACAACTGGACCCGAACAACCCTGTTGCCATGATGTATGCCGGCATGTTTTACGAACAAAAAGCTTTGCGAATGAAGTACGGTCAAAGCCCGGACGAATATCCCATTCACCGTCAGGAAGCGATTGACCGGTTCGAGCAAATGATCCAGGCGGCACCTTTTCATCCTGCGGGATATCTCCAGCTCAACACCGTTTACGAATTGGATAGCGAGCGGGAGAAACAAATTGAAATCCTGGAAAAAGGCAACAAGGCTTTGAATTCCGGCAATCTGGCCATTCTCGTTCCGCTCGTGTCGGCTTATCTGGAAAACAACGATCCCAAAAATGCGGAACGGTGCATTCGCCAGATTCAGGACCTGGCGGAACGCAATCGCGGGATGATACCGGCCGATTCCCTTGGCATCATGCGTCAGATTGCAACGCTTCTGGAAGGTCAAACCTTGGCCATTTCCGGGCAACCGATGGAGGCGATCGCGAAATTCCGGAGCGTGTTTGAACCGACCATCCCACGCAGGATCGAAATTCGCCTGGTCTATACGTCTTTGATGATCCATGCGCAATTACTGGTCGAGACGGTCAACCTGGATTCGGCGGTTGGGATTTACGAACAGACCATCCGGTATCTTGAATCAGAGGCCTTCACGGATGCCCCGATGAATTTCTCCCGTTTGGAGAATTTCACCCGTTTGGACCGGGCATATCTCAGTCACATCGCGGTTTTGCGGCTGTTGGGATACTCAGGGAACGTGGTCACGGCGGCCATGAACCGCTATGTGGAGTTCCTTCACAAGGAGCTTGCAACCTCGCCGGATAACCAGATGATTCGTCTTGCCCTCGCGTCGGCCTTGTTCCAACAAACCGTGGAACTCCCTGCGGACCGCCGCAACTGGTCGGAACTGGACCAACTGCTCGAAATCCTGCAACACCCCGCCAGTGGCCCCGTCGTGCCGCCCTGGCAGGTGGATTTCCTGCAAGCATCCGTCACTTGGGAAAAGCTCGGCCGCTCACGGAGCAATATTGAAGAAGTCCTCATGCCGCTTCGCGTCGCGGAAAACAAGTACAATGCCGATGTGACTTTCCTCGTTGCTCTCGAAGATGCTTATCACAATTACAATTCCTCAAAGGACTGTGACCGTGTCCTGGAACAAATCCGGGTATTTCCTGACGGTCTGCCGTACTGGTATTTGATCAAAGCCATGCGTGCCGAGCAACTTGGTAACGCACTCGAAGCCAAACGGCTCATCGACGAAGCCATGACCGAACTGCCGGAGGCTCTCAAGGGCGTTTTTCTTTCCGTGCAGAAAACCCTGGAACTATCCCTTGAAGAATCCAAAACGAGTATCGTTCGTGAACGTCAGACGCTCGAACGGTTGCGTCTGACAAACGCAGACAATCCAACAATCCCGACCCTGTTTCAGCAGGGGTTGATGGAATTGGACTTTGGCAATACTGCGGCGGTTGCCCAAGTGGAAATCGAACTGCGGAAGCTGGAAGGCAAGGACGGAACGCTTTCCCTGTTTCTGGAAGCGGAGCGTTTGCTCCAGGAAGCTGTGGACGGGAACGACCCGAAAATCGAAAGTGCCAGGGCGCACCAACAGATGCTGGTCCGCAAACGGCCGAACTGGGAATACACCTACCTTTTGACCTCTGATATGGAAGACAAAGCCGGCAACGAGAAAGGAGTCGCCGAAGCGTTGGCCAGAGCCATCGAGATGGGAAACCGGGACCCGGTGCGGTATCGCGACCTGATCGAGTTGTACCGCAAAGCCGGTCAGGAAGACAGAGCACAGGCGGTTTTTGCCCGGGGAATCACCATGTTTCCGAACCTCATGGCCGGATTTCATCTCCGGCTTGACCCGCCCTTCCAGACGTTTTTCGTGAGCTTCAACCGTGCCATCCGGCGGGACGATGTCGATGTGGCCAAACAAATCGCCGGGCAATGGCTCGCTCTGGCGGAAAAGAACAATGTTGATCCGCGTGAAATGGCTGTTTTTTATTCGATTATCGCTCAGAGTCTTTACAATATCGACCAACTGGAGGTTGCGGAACAATACTTCTTCAAGGCGGCGGAAAGCGGTGGAGAAACAATGTTGCCGCTGGCCAGATATTTGGCGGAAACCGGAAAAATGCAGGAAGCCATGGACAGGATTTACACGGAAATGACGCGTTCGGAAACGCCGGAAGTGTTTTTACTGCCCGTTCTCGCACTGATGCGGGACTATGACTATGACCCTGCCTGGGTCGAACCGTTTGATACTTATGTCCACAAGGTTCAACCCTCGCAAATCACGGATAACGGCAAACTGTCACAATACATTGAGTATTGGGTGATTCGGGGAAAGAACGATCTGGCACTGCCGTTCTATCGCCGCTTGAACGAATTGTCGGCCAACAGCGCGAACATCCTGAACGACCTGGCTTACCTGACGGCTTTTCAGGAAACGGACGACAGTGCCGTTCGGGAGGCCAATATCAATGAAGGACTCAACCTGATCAACAAGGCGATCACGCTGGAGGAAACCAACGTAAATCTGGTTGATACCAAGGGATTAATCGTCCTGTTGCAAGACCGTCCTGCGGAAGCAGTGCCGCTGTTTCGAAAAGCGGCGGAATTGTCGAACCAGGCAATCATTTATCGCCTGCACCTGGCTGTGGCTTTGTTGCGGAGTCAGGAAAAAGATTTGGCGCAAGAGGAATTTGCCGGGATACGTGAGATGCTTGTTCCGCAAATTGATCTGTTGCCGGAAAGCAATCAGAATTACACACGGGAGCTGCTTGATGCGTTCCCGGAGGAAAATTGAGTGAGGCATGAAGTATGCTTTTGCGGGTGATTCGGTGGCGGTCGCAGCGTGACCGCCCTGCCTAAAGCCTGAAGTCTGAAGCCTGAAATGAAAGGAAATGACGCAAAATGACACTCCCGCGTACCTTGATTTGTCTGACAGTCATCGCGGCCGTCACCCTGGCGGCCAATTTTGTCATGTCAAAATACAAAGCCGACATGGAACGCAACGCCATGAAATACGCGGACCTGATGGACCGTATTCCGCCGGAGATTGGCGAGTGGAAGCGAACGAAAGCCGCTGAATTGCCGTGGTATGCCCTGGAACAGTTGAAAGTCAGCCGTGCGGAAAACTGGACTTACGTCAACGAACAGACCGACGAATACGTCCATGTTTCATTCCTGGTCGGCCCGACGGGACGTTTGAGCGTTCACACGCCCGAAGCCTGTATGGATGGCCAGGGCTATGCGATCAGCCAGAGTCGCCAACGCGAATCGTTTTCCGCGATGGATTCGTCCCCCGGGAACGACGAAGACGCCGATAACAGCGACGACCGGGACACATTTTGGCGGGTTGCCATCACCAGCAAGGTGCTTTCCGATTACCAGATTGTCACCTATTACGCCCTGGGGACAGGCAAGCGGTGGTGGGCAAAGAACGAACCTCGCTATGAACTGGCTCAATACCCGTTCGTGCTGAAAATGCAGGTTGAAACAGCGACGACTTCCGAATCGGAAAGCTACAATGCCGCACGCAGTTTTCTCAAGGCATTTCTGCCGGAAATCGCAAAAGTTTACGCCGAAACCGACCTCGAAGGGGAGTACGGCAAATAATCGCAAAGTGCAAAACGCAAAGAGTCGAATGCTGAATGCAAAGTATGTTGTTCGTCATTCGCCAGATTGACTTTTGAATCACTTTGCACTTTGCACTTTGCGATTTGCGATTTCTTCGTACTGGTCATACAGATCGAACAGCACATCGCGGATATTGCCCTGGTGACGTTCGAACAATGATCGGCACAGAGTCTCATCAGGCGGTTCGAGGTCGGGTTGATCCTGGAACAGATGCCCGATGATATATTGTAATGTCTCGAATGTCGGTTCAGTTCGCAGAAGCACAGGCAATCGCCATGCCGGGTTGTGCGTGGTGATCAAAAGACCGCATTTTCCCTTCCGACAGGACAGTCGCAGCCTGATTTTTTGGGCAAGAGACAGTTGCTCGTATCCGTCAATGGCGGCAATGAGTGGTTTTTCTGACGCTCTCTCTTGATATTGCGCAACAAGAACGTTCTGGTGGACCCAAAACTCGCGTGATAGTGTCCGCTGCCTGTCGTGCAGAGTGAAATGATTGACGATGTACCCTTGCTTTTCAAGAAATTGCACAAATGCGATAAGAAAAGTCGTCTTTCCCGTACCATGACCACCGATGATTTGCGATTGATAATTGAAACCGCGAAATGCCGCAGAGAAATCTTGAAAAACTGGAACTCTCCGCTCACAACAAGAAAATTCATCACCCCGGAACGAGTAAGGAATTTTTCCGGGGGTTGTTTTTCTTGTCGAAAATGGGTTATGTTTCACAACAAGATATCATCTTGATACAGGTGCTGACGCGGAATAATAATTGGCCGCCACAATTTGGCTTCCGCTGGGAACATATTGCGATGTGGTATTGGGGGAAGTTTGAATGGTTCTTGATCCCGCAGACGTGGTTCCCGTTGACTGTCGCGAAAATTCGCTGTTATAGTCCCGTTGTGGATTCGCCGAATTTTGATAACCGTCCACATAATAACTGCCACCTGAGTATCCACCGAACGACGATCCAGCACGATAACCGTCACCAGCCATACCGTTTGCGACTGGACTTCCGGTGATATCCGTGTAAGAGGCACACATTTTGCATCCGGAAAACATCACCAAACACAACAAAATACTGCAAAATGAGACAAGACGCAACATCATGATATTGCTCCACTAATTCATGGTTGATTTTTTGTTGCAAAATTGCAACACTTATGATGAAAAGCCTCTTCCGAAAAGCTCGTCACAGAAATATTCTATCGGCCTTAAAAGCAAAACAATCCTTAAAAAAGATAGACTTTACCACATATTTTTCAAAGAAATGGCTGTTTTCCATTTTTTCATTCAAGATACTCTTGAGAATGGCTATCATAATCGGGTTTTATAGATTATACTTACTGTTTCATTATTGCACACCGGCATGAATAATTGAGATAATGATATGTTTTTCCATTAATTCCACATTGTTTTCGCATACTCAAGAATCAGTGTTTTTTGTCCGATTTGCTCATGTATTGTAATTGTCTTATTTTGTTCACAATGCTTATATTCACTATCCATATTCTCGTCCAAGTTTTTTAGTTTTTGGCACTCCATTTGCTTATACAGCTTTTCATCGCCTGTCCGTTTTGAAAAATATCAAATAACATTGGTTGGGCGTATTTCCAATCCAGTCATGGAAAAATGTACTGCCGAACGCCATTGGACTGGTATTCATTTTGTGACCTTTGTGAAAAGCATTTGTGGCCTTTGTGTTAAATATTTCAACACAAAGAACACAAAGGGATGCACAAAGCTCGCAGACATCAATGCTAAAGTCCATGGCGTTGTGCGGTATATCACTTTTTTACAATGAATCAACAACCCCCTTTTCCTTTGATTGCTTGACATGTTCCGCATGTCAAACCTCCAGTTAAGAAAGTCACACATCATGGTTATGAACAACACCAACACACCGGTTGAGAGTCCGGTTTATTCCCAAGTCTCAACACCTGCCAAGCCCCAGTATGCAATGGACTTCAATTTTTTTGATCTGTTGACGATCATGAAGCGTCAGTGGGGATTGATCATTTTCGGCATCTTGTTTTGCGTCATCCTGGGAATCCTGTACTACGCCAAGGCGGAACGGCTGTATCGATCGGAGTCGCAACTGTTCATCATTGAACGGAACACGCAAGCGGCTATCGATCCGGGGGCGGCGTCATACACGAATGTGCAAGACGCTCTTTTGTCAACGCACAGCATTATCCTGAAGTCATCGGAATTGCTTTTGAAAGCCTTCGAGTCCCTGAAAACGGAAAACAACCCGGAATTGGACAGTCTTTGCAATTCCAGGGAAAACGTGATCAAGTATCTCAAGGATAATCTCAATGTCGTGAAAGGCGGTGAAGGAAAATTGAAGGGTGCCATGGTTTTGACAGTGACGTTTACCAGCCCTTCACCGCACGAATCCGAAGCCGTTCTTTCCGCAGTTGTCAAAACGTATATGGATTATGTCAGGAAAGAATATAGCGATCCCACAGAACAATTCACCGAGCTTTACAAAGCATCAAAAGCGGACTTGGAAAATCAGTTTGACAAACTCCAAAAAGACATGACGGCATTTCGTCAGGAACACCCGGATTATCTGGTTCTGACCGGATCCACAACGACGACGCAACACCTCCTGTCAAAAAACTACGATGAGCAAGAGACGCTCCAGAGAAATTTAACGGAGTTGAAAACCCACTTGGCTTCGCTGGAGAAAATTTCGGCTGCCACGGAAACCAACAGCGAAAGTGACATACTTGGGGCAATTCTGGCCATTTTTTCCGAAAAAGATTCGGCTTACGGATTTCTGAAAGACATGATGAAAAGCGAGCTTTTTTCCAATCCTGAGATGCAAAGTATAAAAGAGTGGAATAAGGTTCAGTATTCGGCCACATTCACGACTTTGCTGAACAAGCAAATGGAACTGCTCGTCGTGGTCGAAGGTGTTGCCGGTCAGGAAGGCCCCCAAGTCAGACGTCTCAATGAATCAATCGACTTTTTAAAGAAAACTTTGGAGCAAATCGTACAGCAAGAACAAGAATCCGCAATCAAACCATTTATCAACTCAGCGTTTGACCTGTTGAAAACCCTGAAAACCAAAGTCACGGAATCCGTTGCCGCCCTTGAATCCCAATTGGATGAAATCCAGACCAGGATTGCACAATTGGAAGAGAAACTTCGGGAACAGGGTGTTTTGGAGCTGGAATATCAAAACTTCGTGATGCAACGTTCCATGACGGAAGACATGATCCGGCAGGTGGGCAATAAACTGGAAGCTCTGGACAAAATTACGTCTTCGGTCGGTTTGAATGTGGACCAAATTGAAATACCGCGACTTGCCGAAAAACCGGTTTGGCCCAGTCTCACCATCGTTCTTGGACTTGCCGGCGTCGTGGGAATACTCATGGGTTGTGTTTTGGCCTATTTGGTTGACCTGATGGACAGGACTTTCCATTCGCCGACGGAAATCGGCAACATGATCGGCACACCCGTTCTGGCCCAGCTCCCAAAATTACACATGGTCCAACGCAAACGCAAATGGTTGCGTAACCAGAAAAAACTCGGTCTCGTTGCGTCGGAAATCGTGGCCTACCACAAACCGAAATCCCCCGAGGCCGAAGTCTTCCGCGGTTTGAGGACATCATTGTTGGTTGGGATGAAAGTCCAGAGCAAGACCGTACTCCAGGTCACCAGTACGAACCCGCACGACGGGAAAACAACGATCGCTACCAACCTGGCCGTATCAATTGCCAACTCCAACCGGCGGGTCCTGCTGATTGACGGCGACTTGCGTTCCCCGAACCTGCATTCGATTTTCGGGATCGCCAACGGGACGGGGTTGTCCAATTACCTGCACGAGGAAAAACAATTCGACGATGTCTTGCTGACCACGCCAATTGCCAATCTGTCGTTGGTTACGGCGGGAGACAACCGTAAAGACGCTGCGGAAATTCTCTCCTCGCCATTGTTCAAAAAATTCCTTGACGAAGCAAAAGAAAAGTTTGACTTCATTGTTTTGGATACGCCGCCCGTGTTGGCCGTTTCCGATACGTGTATCATGGCATCCGAAGTGGACAATGTTCTGTTGGTGGTGCGCGCCGTCAAGAATGGACGTCCTTCCGTCTTGCACGCCTCCTATCTGCTCCGCGAAGTGGGAGCCAATATTTGCGGCGTCGCCGTCAATACGTTCAGGAGCCACAGGTTCTACAACACGCACGGCGGCAACCGTGAAGGCTACGGGTACGGTTATGGCTACGGCTATGGTTACGGCTATGGCAACAGCAATGCGTATGGCTACGACGACGAACCGGAACGTGAAAAATCCACCCGGAAAAACCAGAAAACCACCGTTGCGTCCTAAGAATGTGTCATTAACCAAAACCAAGACTTTTCGCAAGAAACAGCAGCAGCCGGGAACGCAGAGAGGTCACGAAGTGACCGGAGAGAGTGGTTTCCACCTGAAAACCTCCTGGTTGCTGTTGAGTTAAAGACACATTCCAAGCCGGGATGTGGCAGGGCGGTTGTCACGCGACCGCCGCAACAATCAAGTGCCGCGTGGGTGACCGGACGGACGAACCGAAAAAACCGCTGCTTTCAGTTTGAGTGACTTTCCTGAATCGCAGCGCATGAAAGACATGAGGGGAAACTCTCGTGTCTTTTTTTGTGTGCCGGTCAACGTTCCGCCGTTTGGCGTTTTTTGGCAAGATACGCGGTCATTCCTTTCGCATCACCGACAATGACCTGCTGGACTTCGTTCTGGAGGTCGGCCAGAATCTGCACGGTCATGATGACGCCAAGAAAACCGGCCATTTCGCCGACTTCCGCGACAAGCTCGGCAAGAAGTTTTTCCCGATTCTTTTTCGATTCGGAAAAAAGGTAGCGTTTTTGCGTTTCCACGTCGGCAAAGCGGGGGTAAATGACGCTGTGCATTCCGAAGTACCCCAAACCAGGTGCCGCTTCATGGTGTTCGACGGGAATGACGACGTCGGCGTCCACCAACGCGCGGTTGAGCAAAACCGGGGAATCGTCTTTCGCCACCGCCAACATGGCGAGGCATTGTGGGTCGAGCGGATTGTGTACGACAACATGAATCGACGCACGATGCTCTTCCGGCAAGGCGTCCCGAAACGGCTGTTCGTACATTTTCCGCTCTTGTTCGAGCATCAAAACCGACACGTCCTTTGCATCAAGGCCGGCGGAAATCACTTCTGTAACAATTGCCGCCAGCAATTCCGGCCTGCGTACCACAAAAGCATCGGCGGCAATGACCACCTGATCGCCCGGATAAACCACCTGGGAAATGTGGGGAAAATTGACGGGGTGCTTAAATGCCTCTGCGATGAGCTGTTTCATGGCATAACACTTTCCTGAAAGAACACAGCCAGCCAGACGGTCGGTTCATGGTGAGAAGTCGAGCCGACGCGGTGTTTTTGACGGGGCGGAATCAAAACATGATCGCCGGGAAGCAATCGCAGCGAGTGGTTTTCAAATTCGAGGACCGCTTCGCCTTGCAAAACAACAACCCATTCATGTTCCTGTTGATCGTACCAAAATCCCGGTGGACTTGATTGCCCGGTCGAAACGATGCGTTCGATGCGGACGTAGTGCGCTGCCACAAGTGTTTCGGTCAACTCCTCCGAAAGAATTTTCGGCAAGCCTGCAAAAAGATTGGTCGCATGATCATCGGAAATCAAAGCCGTCCCTGTGTCTGAATGATTCGGCTTTCTGAACCATTGAAGGATCATCGCAAAAAGACTTGCGTTTTTATCACCACCGACGTAATGATCCAACACGTAAAAAAAGAAGTAATAGAACCGACAGGCCGACCAGACACAAATGGCAAGCAATGCCAATTCGTACCCGCAATTGTCGGTCAACAGGAGCATCACGGCAGTCATGACGACCAACAGTCCGAACAGTCCGGCCTTCAACCAGAGCAATAACGGCGACTTGATGTCCGCGTAAAAATTCATGATGATGTGAGGGAGGTTCTCGGTAACAATTCAGTGGAAAAGTGGAAAATGTGAAAATCATGCCCAAACCAGCTTCAGATTCTCTATCATCTGTCGGTCGGTGTCCGGCGTGACGCCGCTGGTGGTCAGGTAATGGCCGGTCATCAGGGCGTTAGCACCGGCACTGAACATCATATTTTGCTTGTCGGCAAGAATTTTCGGACGGCCGCCGCAAATTCGCAACGATGTTTCCGGCATCAACAACCGGAAAAGGGCAATGATCCGCAAGGCTTCTTCTGCGGAAAGCGGTTCCCGATGGGCCATCGGCGTATCGGGATGGGCGTGCAAAAAATTGAGCGGCACACTGGTAACACCCAGTTCCTTGAGACATATTGCCAAATCCGCGCGATCTTCCCAGCTCTCGCCAAGCCCGAATAACGCCCCGCTGCACACTTCGAGTCCGGCGTTAATTGTCTGTCGGACGGTTTCGTAACGTTCCCGCCAATTCTGCGTGGTGCAAATGGCTGGGTAAAATGACTCCGAAGTTTCAAGGTTATGGTGATAGCGCGTCAATCCCGCTTCTTTGAGTCGAACGAGCGAATCGCAGTCGAGTTTCCCCAGCGAGGCACACATTTTGATGCGTCCTGAACGGGAAACGATCAACACTGCGTCTGCAATGACCTCAAGCTCGCGCGGTGAAACGCTTGCTCCGCTGGTGACAATGCCAAAGTGCATCGCTCCGCAATCGGCGGCAGCTTCGGCGTCCTCCACCAGTTTTTGCGTCTCATATAACGGGTATGCCGGGATTTGCGAGTTGTGTCGCGTATTTTGCGAACAAAAGTCGCAATTATTGGCACACAGGCCGCTCTTCGCGTTGACGATCATGCAAGTTTCGACCACATTGCCAAACGTCTGCTCTCGCAACTTGCTCGTGACGCTCAACAGTTCGTCGAGCGGCAGTTCCGTTGCCTGCTTCAAAGAATGGTGGGACATTTCATCCACTCCTTGCAAACACAACCAAGGCGTGCATGTTTTCCGGCGGAGTGCCGCGCGGGACTTCGCAACCGGCGGTAATGATGGAGTTTGCTCCCGCTGCGGCGCGGCACTCGGCGAGTTTTTCGACGATGAGTTCCGGCGTACCGTTTTTCATGACCTTGACCGGGTCGATGTTGCCCGCAATCACCTGGCTTGGCCCCATGGCCTCACGCGCCTTGGCCATGTCAACCATCGAATCGAGATCGATGAAATCGGCACCGCTCTTGGCCATCATGGCTGTGATGCGGTTCGTGTTCCCGCAGATGTGCAGACGAACCTTTGCCCCGAAGCCATGAATCGCCGCAATGAGTTTCTGTTCGAACGGCAGCACGAATTGCTCGTACAACTTCGGCCCGACCAGTGACGCGGCGGCGTCACCCACACCGATGAGTTCGGCACCCGCATCAATCTGTGCCTTCGCAAACCGGATCGCGTTCTCCGTCACAAAATCGAACAGTTCGGTGACAAAGCCCGGATCGTCAAGGAAATCGGTCATGAGGTGGTTGATGCCGCGAATGTCGGAACTTTCGGCACAGGGGCCTTCGACCCAGCCTTCGACGAGACGCGTTTGCCCGACTCGTTCGGCCAAGAGTTCGGCGGCCTTGATGCGGTCGAGCGTCCGGCTGCCTTCGCAAAACAGATCAAGCGGCTTGAGTTGCCTGAACGCGGACTTGTCGGCAAGCAGTGCGTTGGTCTCGTCGATGGCAGGCGGCTGGTCATCGAAGTAGATGATGTTCGCCCCGTAACCCGACGCCTCGCGTGCCGGGTCGGAAATACACGAGACATGGTCGATGTGATACGTTTCCCCCGTCACAATCTGGGCTTCGACCAGCTTGCGGCAGTCGGTGACGTACTCACGGTAACTGACGCCCAATGTGTCGGCGGCGAACATCATCGTAATCGGCATGTTCGGAATTTGGTTCACCGGTTCACCGGCCAGCAAGTTCAAAATACGCTCACGGCCTGTCATGGTTTGATCTCCTGTGTATAAAAGCCTGTTGTCATGGCGGTTAGGACTCGCGAAAAAATAAACTTGTGAGATCGTTCTGAACCGCGACAATCACGGAGTGGTCGTTTGTGTTCGCTGTGACTGCCGTCCCTTGGCTTGCCATGAGGTGACAAAACCAAAACTTCATTTTTACCTCATTTCATCAAAGGAATCAACCTCAGAAAGTGTCTTTAACCAAAGTTTTTGCACAAGAAACAGTAGTCGGGAACGAAGTGCAAGAACAGTAGCCGGGAACGCAGAAAGGTCACGAAGTGGCCGAACGGAGTGACCGGAGAGAACGGTTTCCACATCAAAACCAATCACTCCGCTACGCTCCGTTCCCGGAAGCTGTTAATTTAAAGACACATTCTCAGTAGAAAGAATCGCACCACAAGAACAACCTCATTTCAATCAGAGCTGCGACAGTCATGGAGCGGTTGTTCCAGTGCGACCGCTCCGTAACCGTCGCGGCTCTGATGGAACGAATCAACTTATTTCGGCGCGAATCCCAAACCGCGATTAGTTGAATTGCGGCACCATTCGCGTTGGGGAGACGTTTCGTCGCAGTGGCGTGCGGGTTGTGGAAGGCGTTCTCGTTGCGGGCAGTGTCGCCGGTTGCGCTGAGGATGGCGTATCGGTTGTCAGCAAGGGGATGCCGCCGTTGGTCGTATTGGACGAAGCGGGTGTGTTGGTCGAGGCGGTTGGTGAAGAGAAGTCAAGTGTCGGAATCGCCGGAGCTTGTGCCGGCGGCGGCAAAGGCGATCCGGGCGGCAGTTCAACCGCCCCCGGTTTTTCCGAGGCGAAAATGCTGTCTTCGAGGAGTGGTTGTTGCAAAGTGAAGGTTTCCTGTCCGGTCGGCGTTTGTCCCGAAGCGGCATCCGGCTTCGGGGGGGCAAGGGTCGGCGTACCGGATGGCGAACCTGATCGTGCGGTACCCGATGTGGTGTTGGAGGGAGTGGTAGTGGACGACATGTTGCTGGACTGCGTTGGATGATCTGTCGGAACAGTGGGGTACAAGACCTGTTGCGACGAAGGTGAAACGACTTGCGGCAATGAAGGCGGCAAATCGGCCTGGGAACTCGAAATGGGGGCCGATTGATCCTGCGGGACCGAACGAACATCGGCAGCACTGACGTTGATGGGTGCGTTGGTCGATAGGGTGCCTTGAACACTCTGTGGCTGAATGGTCACAGCAGGAACGATCGGCAATTCGCCAATCCGCATGACGGTGGTTGCGGCTGGTTGTTCTGCGACATACGTGGTCATCTGTGACGCAGACAGGGGAACCGTTTGCACCGGAACAGCCTGTGCCGGGGGGGATGGCACAGTGCTGACCGGGAACAAACGGTTGACAATTCGTCGTTCAGATGTGTCCGAAGCAACCGGCGCAAGGGGACTTCCGATTGTCGTTCCGCCAATCACAGTATTGGCCATGGTTGCGTCTGCGCTTGCCGGAGTGTATCGGACAACCTGTTTCCGGTGCAACCACGGCAACACGGATTCGGTGTGTTTTTCCTGCCAGGTTGTCACGTAACCGCCGAGTCGCGGGTCATAAACACTAACTTGTTCATAAGTTACGTCTTTGATTGTCGAATAGGTCCACTCGTAATCAATCACAGGTTGGGCGGGCGACACTTGCACCGCCGGAATGATATTCGACGCGGTTGTTGCGGAGTTTGGCCAGACGTAACTTGCACTAATGACGCCACTTGAGGCTACGCCGTTTGCCGCAATCACACCGCCGGACGGTAGCGTTGTTGCACCGGGCGTTCCGAGCATCAGGTTCGATTGCATTGTGGCCGGCGCACCAGCGTCCATGACGGGAACAAACGGCGTTTCCGTCATAAGTGGCGGCGGGATATAGGGATCGGTCACGGTCGTACGTGAACCCCTGCCGCCCCAGAGAAACTCGCTCAAATCAGACGCTTGAACTTCTGAAGCTATGGAAAACGCCACAGAAATAAAACAAACCCACTTGCCCACGTTGAATTGACGCATCATCCCACCTCGCTCTCGTGACACACATTTGGTAATATTACGAAGCCTGTCAGGTAATTTTTCTTCAAATTGAGATAAACTGGAATTTTTTCGACTTTTTTCTGATATTCATGCTTAACATTAGCATTTTACCAAACTCAATGCAAGAAAGTGTAGTTCGGGAAAAATTTTTTTGTGTAAAAATTTTTTGATTTTGCGGACTTTGTGCAAAAAAATGACTTTCGGGCTTCAATAGTCTATTTTATATGGATCCCTGTACCAAAAGTCTGAAGTCTTGGCCAATTGACGCCATGTATGATATAACTATCCGTACAAAACTATCGGGAATATTTTATTCCGATACGACTCGCAATGCAAATCGTATTAAAATGTGAGAATAAACACTGCGTCTTCAGCGATCTCCGCAGACAACAAAAATGCCCGGTCATAGTCGGGGGGAACAACATGTCGATGTTTGATGACAACCGCTATTGCTGGCGGGAAACCTATCTCGTGATGCTGGACCGGCTCAAGCGACCGGCAGCGGCGGAAATGGTGCAACGTATTCACAAATTGAACGACCGCCTCGAAATCAAAGTCGCCTGTTCCGGTACAAATGATTTGCTGGAATCGCTGATCGCGATTGCACCGAATGACAGTGCGGCGGTCGAAATTCTCTATCGTGAAGGTTCCGAAGTCGCGGCGGAGTTTGCCGCATTGGCCGATGAACTGGAACGGCATGAATTAACTGCCAAAGAGCGAAAGAAGATTGCCCGGGCAAGGGAATTGACTGCAAAAATCGAATTGCTGCATTTTGAGCAAATTAGAGAAACCACGGCCACGAAGCAGAATTTCCCGACGAGATTGAGTTTTCCGCGATACAGCCATTTCATCAAAAACCTCACACAGGAGATGAAGCAACCGGACGACGAACCAGACGAGTTCGACCTGGCTGAACGTCTTGACCCTAACACGCTGATTCGGATTCTCCAGCTGGCCGTCCAACTGACCGAAGGAATTGCCTTTGATCCGGCCAGCGGCATTGTTCTTTAGAATGTGTCTTTAACCAAAGGCTTTTCGCAAGAAACAGCAGCCCGGAACGCAGAGAGGTCACGAAGTGGCCGAACGGAGTGACCGGAGAGGGCGGTTTCCACCCAAAAACCGGTTACTCCGCCACACTCCGTTCCCGGTTGCTGTTGAGTTAAAGACACATTCTTTGACTTCCATCCGTAAAAAAACTCCCGGATCGACTGTCCCAAGGGGGGCGGGACTGAATCGTACTTGCATCCGGGAGCGTGGAAAAGGACACGGTTTCAAAAGACAGCGTTTCGTGATAACAATATCAACCCCACAATGAAGCCGGAAAAAAAATTGACGAAGTGTTTCGATGTGCATCATGCCGACGAAGACACTCCGCAGACCGCAGACAGTACATATTTTTCGGCACAATTCTGTCATTGCCCCGCATGGCATGTACGTCCATGTGCAAGGTCTGAAAAGGTAACACCCATCCTTGCGTGTCACGAGGCTAAAGGATAGAAAAAAAACAGTTTTTCGTCAAGGCGAATTTGCGTTTTTTCTTGAAAAAAACCGGATTTGTCAAGGAACACAAAATGAAAAAGATGGGTACTATTTCGCATGGTTCGCGTCAAAAAAATCCATAGTGAAAGTTCGTCCACCTGAAACCGGGAATGCCCCTAAACATTTTTGTCACAAAACTGCTCGAAATTCAAATTTTCTCCCTTGAAAAACCTGCCCGAATGGAGTAGGATAACTGTATCACAACGGGAGAGCGGAATGAACACGGACGAGCCACAATCGACGCAACAGAACGAAACCAAACTTCAGGCACAACACGATCCCTGTTTCAGGTCAACGTTCAGCGGACCGTCATTGTTTCGCAAGGATGTGACCGAACGAATATTGTGAATTTACCAGAAAATAAAACACAATCTGGGCGACCCGCAATACCGCAATCGCTGACTGAAATTGTTGCGTTACGCAATGTCCAGTTCGAAGTACCTGTCGAAAGACGATTTTATTGAGGTGACCAATCAAATGAGAAAATTTGAAATTTTGATGGGTTTTGTGCTGATAACAATTCTTTGTGTGGGTTACCTTCATTTTCGGACGAATGTTGCCGCACAGATGAGTCCAGTCACAGAAACCGACGCACAGTCGCGGATTCGGGCTTTTTTTGATACACTGACCTCCCAGCCTGTGTCAACAGACGCATACCAAAGTGCATACCAAAAGATGCTCCCAGGTTCTCCACCGCAAGATATCGGAGTCATAGTTCAGATGACAGAAGAGTTGTTCAAAGAGAGGAATCGTTGGCAGTATGAGTTGCTGGATACAAAACCTGTCGGCAACGATCTCATGTTGATTCGCTATTTGACGAAAAGTGAGACCCACCCGGTCATCTGGTATTTCACGTTTTACCGTTCGCCGTTCGGAACGCGAACATGGAATTGCATCGGCATCCGCTTTGACACGAATCTCGATTCGCTTTTCCAGGAAAGCTGGCCGAAATGACATTATTCCCTTTGTTTGCGGAAACAGCCGCTGATCTTGTCCTTGCGGCAAGCAGTCCGGAAGTGATTGCCGCAAGATCGGTCAAGGAAAGCCACTATTTCGCCCAATTGGGGATTGCTCTCCTGTTGGGGCTGTTGGTCGGTTTGCAACGGGAACGCAGCAAAGGGCGAATCGGCATCGGGATGCGGACCTTTCCTCTGGTGACGATTTTTGGAACAATCTGCGCCCAGATTTCCTTGTTTAGCGGCGGTGTCGTCTTCATGGGCGGCCTGTTGTGTCTGACCGCCGTGCTGGTCATCCCGATACTGCTTGAAAGTTACTTCATCTCCTCAGAAAAACCGGGCAAAGATCAATCGTCCGTCAACGATACGGGCTCGGCAAGCACTGTTGCAGTACCGCACGCAGGTCACGATCCGGCCTTGACGACGCAAGTCGCCGCTCTTGTCATGTTTGGCGTCGGCGGAGTTCTGGTTTATCTGCCGCTCATGGTTGGTGTTGCCGTCGGGGGAACGGTCGCTATTCTTTTGCAATTCAAAATCGAGTTGCACAAAATCGCCGCCCGACTGACAGAAACCGACATGAAGGCCATCATGCAATTTGTGCTGGTGACATTTATTATTTTGCCTGTTTTGCCGAACAAGACGTTCCAATTGGGCGGACTGAACATCATCAACCTTTGGGAAACCTGGGTCATGGTGGTGCTGATTGTCGGACTGGGACTGTTCGGTTACGTCGCCTACATGATTTTCGGTCGCGACGCCGGCATTTTTCTCGGCGGTTTTCTCGGCGGGGCGATTTCGAGTACCGCAACGACTGTCAGCTATGCCCGACAGGCCAAAGTCAGCTCAGCCTATCGCATGATAGCACCGGTTGTGATCATGATTGCCTCATCCGTACTGTTTGTTCGCGTTTTTGTCGAAATTGCGGTCATTTCGCTCGATTTTCTTTGGTACAGCCTGACGCCGCTTTTGGTCAACATGGCTTTGATAACCATTCCGGCTGTTTTCCTGTACCTGAAATTGCGGAAAGTTCCCATGCAGATGCCGCCGCAGGAAAACCCGACGCAATTGAAACCGGCGCTCATGTTCGGTCTCATGTACGCCGGCGTGTCGTTCGCACTCGGAGCAGCCAAAGAGACGCTTGGCGACAGCGGGCTTTATGCCATTTCCGCCATTTCGGGCACAACGTCCATGGACGCGGTCACACTGTCCGTTTCGCGCATGATCGCGGAAACACCTGTTGACCAGGTTCATGAAGCCATGCAAACCGGATGGCGGTTGATTCTGGTCGGGCTGCTGGCAAACCTTGTCGCCAAGTCGCTGTTCGTCGCGGCCATTGCCGACCGCCAACTTTTCCAGCGCATTGTACAGGTTTTTGCCATCCCGTTTCTCGGCGGTCTTCTCACCATCCTGTTTTGGCCGGGCTAAGGTTGTTGCGATTTCGCCAGGGAGTGCGTTGGCCGAATGTTTGAATGATACCGACAAAAAGGAAACAGCACCCGAGAACGCAGAGAATGAAACAGTAGCCGGGAACGCAGAGAGGTCACGAAGTGGCCGAACGGAGTGACCGGAGAGAACGGTTTCCACCCAAAAAACGGTCACTCGCGACGCTTCGTTCCCGGATGCTGTTTGAGTGAAAGACAAATTCCGAAATCCAAAGAAAAAACACGGAAGTCCCCATGATTACAAAAATGACAGGAAAACTGCTCTCGCTCGGCGCGGAACACGCGACCATTGAGGTTGGTGCCTTTGAATACGAGGTGTCTATCCCGGAGTTCACGCGTCGGCATTTGCAGTCGGAATTGAAGAAAAACGTTTCGTTGCACACGATTGAATACATTGAAGGGGGGCAGATGCAAACGCGCATGACCCCGCGAATGATCGGTTTTCTCACTGAGGCCGAGCGCGAATTTTTCGACCTTTTCTGCTCGGTCGATGGCGTCGGCGTCAAAAAAGCGTTGCGTGCAATGATTCGTCCGGTACGCGAGGTGGCCGCCGCCATTGAAGAAAAGGACGAAAAATGGCTGTCGAGTCTGCCCGGCATTGGTGCCGCGACCGCCGAACGTATTGTGGCCAAACTGCGGCGCAAGGTGCCGAAGTTCGCGCTCATGGTGGCCCGCGACGTCACAGCGGTTGATACGCAACCGGATGTGGTGTCCGAAACCTTCGAGGCACTGCTGGCTCTTGGCCACAACGAATCCGAAGCCCGTAAATTGATCGACACGGCACTGACGGACAAGAAAAAATTCAAGGACACCACCGAACTGTTACAAGCCATATACCAGCATGTCGGGCGAAAGTCGTAATCATTCGGACTCGCGAAAAACAAGTTACTCAAAAACAGCAGCCGTGACCGTCGCAAGAAACAGCAGCCGGGAACGCAGAGAGGTCACGAAGTGGCCGAACGGAGTGACCGGAGAGAACGGTTTCCACTCCAAAAACTGCCGACTCCACGACGCTCTGTTCCCGGATGTCATTGGAAAACCACAATTTTCAGGTTTGGCCGGGTACTCTTGATACCGGGTACGGGGTTTGTTAAAATGCAATTAATATGGAATTTTGTCAACTCTCAACTTTGGGGAAAAAAACATGAGAAAAATATCCCGCCGTCGTTTTTTTGGACAATCCGCCGCAGTTGCAACCGCTGTTGCCGGAGCAGGTTTTGTCGCGCCGCATTTGGCCCTGTCGCAAGGCAATGTCAGTCCCAACGAACAGCTTGGCGTTGTTGTGGTCGGTGCAGGTGGCCGTGGTTTGGGCAGCCACGGCAATCAATGGGTCAGTGACAAAAACACCCGAATCCTGTATTTTTGCGACCCGGACGAAAAAGTCGGTAACAACGCCTGCGAAGCTGTGGCCGGCAAGAACGGCAGCCGACCGAAGTTTGTTGCCGACATGCGAGCCGCGTTTGAAGACAAGAACCTCGTGATCATGTCCTCGGCCACAACGAATCACTGGCACGCTCTGTCCGGCATCTGGGCGATGCAGGCGGGATTGCACTGCTACATCGAAAAACCGATCAGTCACAACGTTCACGAAGGCCAGGCACTCATTGCCGCCGCGAAAAAATACGGCAAATGCGTGCAAACCGGATCGCAGTGCCGCTCCTGCTCGTCCAATATCGATGCGAACAAATTTATCCGGGACGGCGGAATCGGCGAAGTCAAATTTGCCCGCGGGCTGTGCTACAAACGCCGCAAGTCAATTGGTCCCAAAGGCGAATACCCTGTGCCCGATACGGTCGATTACAATCTTTGGAGCGGCCCGGCACCAGTGGTTCCGAACACCCGTCAGAATTTTCATTACGACTGGCACTGGCAACGATTGTATGGCAATGGTGACCTCGGCAATCAGGGGCCGCACCAAACGGACATCGCACGCTGGCACCTCGGAATTGAACGCTTCCCCAATTCCGTGATCAGCTACGGCGGACGACTCGGCTACGACATGGAACGCAACGACCCCGATTACATTGACGCGGGTGACACGGCCAACACGGAAACGACGATTTACGATTATGGGGACAAATGCATCGTGTTCGAAACGCGCGGTTTGGAGACTCCCGCTTTCATGGGGTCGTCGATCGGCGTCATCGTTTATGGTTCGGAAGGCTATCTTGTCCAGATCGAATACACCCGCTCTGTCGCGTATGACAAGGACAATAATGTCATCAAGGAATTCAAAGGCGGTGGCGACACCCCGCACTTCGATAATTTCGTCGCAGCAGTCAAAGCGAATGATCCGACCATGCTGACCGCTGACGCCCGTTGCGGCCACCTGTCCGCAGGCATGAGTCACATCGGGAATATTTCGTATTACCTCGGCGAAGGCAATAAAGTTTCCGTTGACGAAGCGAAAAAGGTTCTCGAAGGCATCAAGAGTCTCGACGACAACGCTGAAGCCCTCGACAGAATGGTGGCACACCTGACTTCCGACAAGAACAGGGTCGATTTGAAGAAAACCCCCATTTCCATGGGACCGCTCCTCAAAATGGACCCGGAGAAGGAAGTCTTTCTCAGCAATGATGTGGCGAATGCCATGCTGACCCGCGAATACCGCGATCCGTTCGTTGTTCCGGCAGTCAATCAGGTGTGAATCCGGTAAGCTGCGTCACCGTTAGGACTCGCGAGGAAATCAGTTGCTCGATCCATCAGAGCCGCGACGGTCACGGAGCGGTCATTCCGCTCGATAGCTCTCGCGGCTCTGATGGAAATGTTCACGTGATGATTGCGCAACTCCTTCGCCGCGTCACCCTGTGACGCGCATCAATGGTGGGATGGTCACACCGTGGTGCCGCAAGAAACAGCAGCCAGGAACGTCAATGAGGTCACAAATGTGACGTAGGATATTGAATGGATCACCAAAATTTCAATACCCCTTTGATGCGGTCGGTCACCGTTTTCTTTTTTGGTTCCGCAGTGGACGCCGGGGGTTGCGATGGGGATACCGATTCCGGTTGCGCGGCGAATGCAAGATTGGTCACCGTTTGTTGCGCGATCAATTCTTCGGCATTCGGCATGCACTCGGCGAGCAGTTGCGGCCAGTAACCTTCGAGAATGGTCAGTGCGTCGGAGATGTGCCTCTCGCCGATATAGCAGGTGACGACACTGCGAATTCTGTTGAGTTGTGTCTGTTCCTCGTCGGTAAACGCAAGGTGATACAAGCGGAGGTCATCGACCCAAACGGACGCGGGGCGATAGACTTCCAGTGAGACCGTGAGCGGTTCCAGTCCCGTCAGCGGCAGATCACTGAACGGAACGATCATCTGGTGCCATCGAATACCGTCAACGGGGGGTGCTTGCGAAATGGCACTCCAGAAACTCGGACCGATTGTCGCCGACCGGACAAAGGGACGGCTTTGGTGTTGTCCTTTGAGGACAAGCCGGAACGGCAATTGCGTTGCGTCCTGGGAAATACCGATCAGGAGCGAAACAAACAACCGTCCTGTCTGCGACGCGTCGAACGGCATACTTGTCACACGACCGCCACTGTCTTGAGCGGTGATATGCAAACAGTGTGTCCCTTCGCGGCTCGTGCCGGTTTCCACTGCGGCGTGAAACGTTGCATCACCTTCAACGAACCAGCCGGGAATGACCGATTCCGCCCTGGGATTTTGCGATGGGCCGTCAACAGCGGACACACTGCCCGTTGGGTCCGCGCCGGGATTTGCCGCACCATTGCCGTTTCGACCGGAAAACAGGTTTCCCAGTGACGGCAGGGTGAGTGCGGCCAATGGTCGGGGACGCGAATAAGGCGATTTGCCGGCGTCGTTGTTGTCATGATCAGGTGGTGTCGATTGGGCAAGTAGTTGCTCGTTGAGGTACTGCTGCCACTGGCCATGCGTCATTTCAAAATTCCCGTTGGGCAACCTGTCCCATTCGAGTCGGTTTCGCGAATACTGGATTCGGGCTTTGAGGCGGTTGAGTTGCTTTTCGAGCTGACCGTTGGCACCGGCAATACTCGCAGGAGGACTGACCTCAACCCGTTTCAGTTTCGCGTTGGGATCAGACACGACCAAGGCGACGAAGTGATACGGACTCAGTGTTTGCGACCATTCGAGACCACCCAAAACGGCACGCGTCGTCCCGGCGTCGCGCAACGGTGACAGGGAAACGACGCGACTGCCCGTCCCGGCTTCAAACTGAATACGGACAGGAACGGAAAACGCCGCGTTGTTGACGAGGTAACAAAATGTGCCGCGTTCGGTATTCGCGTAGCGAACCGTAACCGGCTGCGTTGTTTGGGCTTCATTGGCGACATATTGCTGAAACGGCACATTCGGCAACATCTGATATTGAATCGCCATCTCACGAATCGCGTCTTCTTCACCGAGCGGCAAAGCCACGCCGCCATCGAAAAAGACGGCAACATCATGATCGGCCAGGTGGCGAACGAACCGCTTCCGGTTTTGATCGCCTGCCGGAGCAGCTTCCGACGAAAACCAGCTTTGCGCCGGTTGAAACGGCGATTTCACGTCAAATTCCGGCAGTGTCCGTTCGATCGGCTGGTGATAAAACAGGCTGGCGGCCATGTTCGTTTGTCCGCCGAGATGCTGAAAAACCGCCGCCATGTTTCCTGCATACAAGAGTTCAAGTTGAGTCGCGTTGCCTGCCAGGTTGTTGTCGGCGATGACTTTTTCGGGACGCATGAAAACAATCCGTGAATCACCGCGTAACGCCGCAACATCGAATCCGTGACAGGTCAACACGTAGGCGGTGCTTCCCGTTTGGGTCAGTGACGGGAAAAACAACCGTTGTGCCAAGGGACTGTCGAACATTTTTGCGCCCGCAAGGTACAATTTGGCATCCGGGCGGGTTTCCGCGACAATTTCGGCCATGCGGCGGTAAAAACCCGTGACCTGCTCGGCTCGCCAGCGCAGCCATGCTTCGAGACAGTTCGAGCGAATGTACTCCGCCCGTGTGGTAAAACGGTCCGCCCCTTCCCCTGGTACGGCAATTCGTGCGTCGCGGGAAAACCGTGTGATCGTGTCGTCGTCAAGTCCCCAGTATTCGTCGGGGAGCATGGCGTACCCTTCCGGTGAAAGTTGCACGGCAAT
>Ga0099364_10002319_pt1 | contig 30486 bp, 28 predicted proteins | sample TergutTh196P3_FD_73070 | JGI IMG/M metagenome (GOLD analysis project Ga0099364, IMG submission 73070) | Microcerotermes parvus P3 segment gut microbial communities from Pointe-Noire, Republic of the Congo - Th196 P3 | ecosystem: Host-associated > Arthropoda: Insects > Digestive system > Gut ...
GAAGCCGATGAAAATATATTTCGTATTCCGGCTTTCATCATAGCAGGCGACGGAGGGTATTCTATAAGGGACATAAAAAACGACATTTTGAATTACTACAATAACAGAAATGTCGATCCTGAATGTGAATTTGATATACTCGTTATCCTTGGCAGGGGGCTTGTTGTAAAAAACTGGCGTGAAAGAGTATACATAGCCATTGAGACTTTGGAAGACACTCTTATGTGGTTTTTTATTTTGATGAACGAATATATAGATATTGAACGCCGGATTGAGATGGATTTTCGCAAATATATAAAATCAGAAAAAAATTATGCGGAATATTAATAATTTTAATTAATATAATAGTTGACTTCTGGCTATATTTCTTTTTATAAAGTAAAACTTGTTATATTGTCGGTATGTCTGAAAAAAGGAGTTTTATATGAAAAAAGGCTTGTTGAGTTATTTGATGCTGTTCTTGGTGGCTTGTGGCGCCACTAATAGCGGAACTTCTTCAAACGATAAAATGGACGTAATTCTTGTATTGGATACGTCCTATAGTATGGCCGGTTCAGGCGGACGTAATATTATAACGGATGTCAGGCGAAGCATCGATCGTTATATTGACGAATTAAACGATGGCGACAGGCTGACTTTTGCCACTTTTGATAGTGATGTGAAATTTTACGATACGATTTTGATTGATGACGCAAACGACCGCGATATAGCAAAAAAATTCATATCGGCTGTTCCTATCAGGGGGCAATGGACTCATACATACCTCATGCTTGACAAACTTTTTGCAAAAGCTGAGGAACTTCAGGCCAATAACGATGGGCGCAATCTTGCCCTTGTTGTTATGACCGACGGTCTCGACGACCCGCCTCCGGCGAGAAAATCGGACAGAATAAATCTTACTGACATATCGACTAAGTATGAAGGGAGAGACTGGTGGATATACTTTATCAGTTATCAGGAGCTTAGAGAGAAAACCGCTCAAAGGAGGCAGCTTGAGAGAGAACTCAAAAAAGTATCCGAAAAATCCGTCATTGTTGATGTGGATCCTTCTAAGCAGCGCGATTATGATATCGGTTCTGTTAAGCCCCCGGAAGATGAAAAAAAGATATCATGGTGGCAAATTTTTCTTCCCATTATACTGCTCTTGCTCCTGTTGCTCTTGTTGCTTATTCTCAGAAAGAGACACTTGGAGCTGAAAGTCAGAGGCAGTTTGGAATACTGGAATAATGATTTAATAAGGCCGAATGTCGAAGTATTTGATATGACAAGATACAACCTCAAACAGATACAGGTCGGCAGCAGAATGGGTTCTCAGCTCAGGATTCCTGATCTGGAGACAAAAATGCCGTTTAAAATAACTGCTATAAGGCATAATAAAGAGATAAAGGCCGATGTCGTGGCTGAGGATTCTTCTCTCATCACTTTTGCGAGCGGGACACATGGGAGATTTCTTGAAAATGGCGAGGTTTTCCGTGTCGGTAATTTTACGTTTAAATATATTGGGTAGGTTTTTCACAGGCAGGCGCTAAAAAATGCAGTCTGCCATGCCGATAAATAAGACAGGGGTTTGTGTCTGATGAAAAAATATCAGATATTGAAAAAATATATCTTGACATATTGCTTCTTATATGAACGATGGAATTCTCAGTTTATATAGAAGTCGTATTGAGTATATATATAAGCGTTTCTAAAAGAAAAAAGGAGGATTTCTTTCATGGGATTAACGCAATTTCCTAAAAGTCCTAATAAGGTTCACCCTACTATTCCGAATGCCGTTGGTTCAAGGGAGACACATGCACAAGAGGGGCGTGATAAGATTGCTGAGGCAAAACTTATATTGGATGAAACTATGGACAAAGTCCTAAATCATGGTCTTACCAAGTTGCCTACCGAGGTTTTGGAGAAACTCGACATCATGGGCGGTATTAAAGAGAAACTGTATAACTATATCAATCAGACATATGTAAATATGTTTAACCGTTATACTGTTACTATGGAAGATGAGTTTGTCAAAAAAATACGCGATTTTACCGACAGGGAAGAGACAAAGGGGCTTGCACGTTATACCCCAAAAGAAATTATAGAACTTCTTGATAAAATAGGCGGCGCCGACAAATTTCATACGGGTGAGATTGAAAAGTCAATAGTAAATATGTACGGCCACTTGCAGGGACATATACAGAGAGGAGTAAACGACCTTGAGACTGACACCAACTCAATTTTGCGCCAAAAGACGGACGTTGGCGCCTTTGTACGCGGTGAAAACGCTTACGCTATATTAAAGTGTATTTTTAAAGATAATGAGTTCAGGCCTAAATATGTTTATGACGTCAAACTTTCCATTAATATTCTCGACAGTGAGTTGATCAGCCCGATGTATCATTACCAGACTACTGTCGAATCTTTGATGAAAGATGCTATACAGAAACATATTCAGGAGCTCATCGACCGTCAGGTTCAGCAGTTTAATGATGAACTTGTAGATCAGGGCAAAGTTGAGCTTTCGGCGAGCGAAAAAATGTTTGAAAAGATCAAGCGTATAGATAACTTCACCGATGACGATAAAGAAGACGAAAAATCAAGAAGATACACTATCATGGCAAAACGTTTTCTTGATAAAATAGAAGGCTTGCGTGCAGAAATTGATGTTGAGGATTATGACCCGCTGAACCTTCGCGAGAATATCAAATTTCTCATAGATGAAGAAAATATCAGAAACAGGGGTTATAACACATGCATCAATTCAATAACCTCGATTCTTGATACGAGTAAGCTCGGTTATCAGGTTTGCGACAATATGAAAAATGCACGTTTGTGCTATATAAAAGAATATGAAGAGGTCGATAGAACGATTCTTCCGGACGAACGCTATGGAATGAAACTCCAGTATTTTGACCAAAATCAACTCCGCGAGGCCAAGAAGGAGTATGACAAACAAATGGCTGCCTTTACTACTGAGATAACTTCTCTTTGGGAAGTAGCTCATGCCTACTATGAATCCAGAAAGCGTTTCAGAGCATTGAAAGATGTTGATGATCTTGCGTCGCGTCTTATGAGCAAGGAGTGGAAGCGCGAAAAGAAGATGAGGGAAACCGATCCTGAATCCGTTCTTTGGAATGAAGTCGGTGAAATGTACAATGAGCAGTCGTTTGTTGAAAAAAACAACAGAACCTATGAAGACAGGACGAAAAATCTCAAGGCTAAGCTTGTTTATCTCAAGGAACTTCTTGTTAAGATGCACGGTTACCAGAACCCCGTTGAGCGCGTTATTCTTGATGAGAGAATCAATTTCTTTACCAGACGCTTTAACGAGTTTACTTACATTGTTAATCCGCACCATATTCAACCGGGTCTTATTCTTGATATTGATATAACCACTATTAAGAGAAAACAATATATGCTGAAAGGTATGGCCAATGTGCTCAATGAGTTCTTATACAGCGTTTCTAAGGGCTTTTCCGATGCTGCATTTGCGACTTATAGCCGTCGTAGAAGCACGGTCAGGTCGGATATTGACCAGTCTTTTGCTGCAGAAATAGAAAAAGAAGATTTATTTGAGGCAGCTTATGATAATCTGGCGGCTGCATATGAGCCGGATCCGGTTAAAGGTTCTGTTGATCTGTCGCCTAAGGCGGCGCCTAAAAGACGTTCAGGTCTTAAAGAACTATAGTCAAATCCTGAAATAAACAAAAGGGGCTGTCCAATAAGTAAACGGGCAGCCTTTTTTCGTTTACCGCAAATACCATAAATTATTGCTCGGAATTATTTTTTACTTGCATTAATATGACATATTCCGGCAGATATTTTATATTGATACCGGACAGTTGCCGGTATTATACACATTTTTAATACTTCAGAGGTATCTTATGGAAACAACCTATTATTCCTTAGCGTCCAAAAATAACTTCAATAAGGCTCTAAGGCACTTTTATTCGGTAAATGATGTAATCGATGATATTGAAAGCCGGAAAAACATAGCTGATATTGTCAATGCCGAGCTAGACAATGAAGAAATAGTTCAAGAGCAGGTACTTCCCATCATAGGGGCAGTATTAAGAGATAAGTATGCTTATACATATAAATCTGTTAATCTTCCGGTTTCTGTCTCTGATTTTGAAAAAATTGTTACGGAAACTTCAAAATGGACAGCCGTCGACGTTTGTGTGGTTTACTTCACCCCTGACGAGAAAACTTTTGTAATTAATCCTAAAAACGGCATACATTGGAGCCGTGTCAGAGAACTTGTGAAGGGGCAATTGATTGTAATTTATTCAAAATACCGCAAAGGTGACGACAAAAAAGTAGAATCCGATGCTATAACGGCTATTGAGGAAATGCTCCTTGGCAAAGATGTTTTTATAAACAAGGCCTTTATAGATCAGACGATTACCGCGCCTGTACAGCCGTCGCCTTCTGCGGCGACTCAGTCTGCCGCCGCCCAGTCTGCCGCCAGAAAGATTACCTCGAAATATGCAGTCCTTGTTTCAAACGAGCTTTTTCATAACGGTAATGTTGAAGCATGGAAAAAAATTATCGAAAGTTTTAACACAAAATATCCTGACCTCCGGGTGCATATATTTCACAAGGATGAGGTTATCAACGATATTAACTCTTTGTTCAAGTGGGGCAAGGTTAAACACGGCGATTCAATTTTCTTTCAGGTATCGGGTGAAGAGATCAAGGGCGTATCTAAACTTCAAAAATATTTATATGAGGGCGCAAGCCAGCGTTTTGAGCAGTTTTTGAAGATAGGCGTAGGCAAAGTGCTTAACTTATTCTAAATAAAATTATAAAAAAAGAGGTAACATGGAAAACATAATATATTTCAACAAGGACTTTAAGGGAGTCGATCAAAAAATAAAGGCTAAATTGGGAATCAGGGGCCGTCGTGCGGTTGATCTTGCTATGCTGGGCTTGCCCATAGTTCCGGGTTTTATAATAGATTCTGAGCTTACGAAAAAACTTCCGCAGGTAAATCTAAAGGAAACATTAAAAGAACATATCGGACGCCTTGAAAAAGAAACGAAAAAAACTTTTGGTGATCCTAAGAAACCGCTTCTGCTGAAAGTTGTTTTAAGCTCTGATCTGAATATTCCTAATTTTCCGTCCATACATAATATAGGGCTCAATTTTGACACTGTTACGGGATTTGCAGGCTTTACTAATGCGTCTTTTGCATGGGGGGAATTTTTATGGCTCCTCAGAAATATAAACAAGCATTTGCACCCGATTGAAGAGGCGCAATTGAAAGAAATTGAGGGCAAAATGTCTGCGAAGCCCAAGACAGAGGAATTAAAAAAAATAGTAGAAGCCTATGTAAAAGAGTATGCCGATAATTTTCAACTTAACGCTTATGACCAGTTGAGTCTTATACTTAAACAGGCTTCTTCAAACTATTGTGACTCGGATATAGATGTCGATGATTCTCTTTCTGTTATGATACAGGCAATGGTCTACGGTAATTTCGGCGATAATTCATACGCCGGAGGTTTTTACACAAGGGATATCATAAGCGGAAATAAAGAAATACAGGGAGAATTTTTGCACAACCAATTTGACCTCAAAGCCGGCGCCCCTCAGCCCATTAAAAAAATGGATAAATCGTATTTCGATAAGTTTACCGAGATAGCCCAAAAGGTTGAAGATAATTTTCGTGAAATACGTAACATAAAGTTTACCATTGAAGAAAATGACTTTTGGCTTGTTGAACAGCGTGAAGTTGATGAAAAATCAACTCAATCTCAGGTCAAAACCCTTCTTGATTTGTGTAAACGCGGAATAATAAAAGAAACAGAACTTATTGAAACCATTAACCCGAGCCAGTTGAACGAATTGCTGCATCCGGTAATTGACCCAAGGACAATAAAGGATCTCAAAACCATCAAGGGCGGAATATCAGGTTCAACAGGCGCCGCTATAGGTCGCGTATTTTTTTCGACCCCAAAGCTTCTTGATGAACACAAGAAGGCCATAATGAAAGGCGAGGATGCGGCGCTCATCCTTGTATTGCCTTCCTCGTATGCAGAGGATGTAAAGGCGATAGAGGTTGCCCAAGGCGTAATTACTACAGAAGGCGGTTTTTCGTCTCATGCCCCTGTTGTAGCAAGAAGCATTGGCAAAGTTGCAATGGTCCAACCCGACATGAAACTTACCAAAGATAGCCTTACATTGTCCGGCAAAACCATAAAAGAAGGCGAATACATCTCAATGAATGTTCCGTACTACGAAGAACCTACGATATATCTTGGCAAGGTTGGACTTATAGAGCCTGATTTTACCAAAAACGGACTTTTTGATTTTGTCGAAATTGTTGATAAATATGTCGGTGATTTTAATGTAAGAGCGAATGCCGATCAAGGCAGAGAGGCCAAAGTTGCTAAAGACTTTAAGGCTGTTGGCATAGGATTGTGCCGTACCGAACATATGTTTTTCCATGAAAAACGCATTATGAAATTCAGAGAGATGGTTATTGCCGGTGATGAAAAACAAAGAAGGGAAGCTCTTGAGCAGTTGCGTCCGATGCAGCGTTCGGACTTTTATGATCTCTTCAAAATTATGGAAGACCGTCCGGTAACCATACGCCTTTTGGATGCGCCGCTTCATGAATTTTTGCCGAGAACAGAAAGTAGTATGGTTGAGTTCATAAAATATATGCAGGGACGCAACAGTTCTATGAAGGCTGACCATATTCGTTCACGCTGTGACGATCTGGCTGAGATGAATCCGATGTTAGGACACAGGGGCTGCCGCGTGGCTGTAACCTACCCTGAAATATACGAGATGCAGTGCAGGGCCATATTTGAGGCTGCTTGTATGCTCAAAAAAGAAGGCGTGCATGTTAAACCTGAAATAATGATCCCTCTTGTTATGAGCAGTCAGGAAATTAAGTTTATTAAAAATGGAAAAGAAATAGAAGGAAGGAATGTCAAAGGCATAAATGATGTAAAAAACGAGGTTGTTCAGGAATACGGTGTTGGCGATATTGATTACAAGATAGGAACCATGATTGAGCTTCCGGCCGCAGCTCTTGCCGCCGGCGAACTTGCTCAGTACGCCGAGTTCTTCAGCTTTGGAACAAATGATCTGACACAGACTACTTACGGCTTGTCAAGGGACGATTCAAATTCTTTCTTCCCTGACTATTCGCTCTTTGACCTTATGAAAAACAATCCATTTAACTTCCTTGGGAAAGAAGTTCAGGAGCTTATAGAGATTGCTTCCGTAAGGGGCAGGCTTGTAAGGCCTGATATAAAGATAGGACTTTGTGGCGAGCATGGCGCCAATCCGCAGAATATTGAATTCCTGATTGAATCCGGATTGAGCTATGTTTCGACATCGCCGTATTCAATACCGCTTGCAAAGTTATCTATAGCGCAGTTTAATATTGCGGTTTCGGAAGAATGAGCGTTTTTTTAAAGGAATATAATGTTTTAGCGCAGAACTTTGTTTTAATATGCGCGTATCTCTTTCTTTTTGTATCTCTCTGCGGTATCATTCGCTTTGGTATTGCCATAAAAAGAAGGAGAAATGGAACATATCCGCCTTCATCGGCTCAGATGGAAGACTGACCGATGAAGGCTGCGCTTAAAACAGTTTTACTGTCTGTCTTTCTTTTGTCGTGTGTACTTGCAATGTCTGACGAATATGGGAGCATCGGCGCAATGAATTACCTGACCGGCCGGTTTAATCCGCGCACCTCGGCTCTTTTTGTAAAGTTGTCCGACCTTGGCATCCCTGTTGATAACAAGGAACACTACCTTAGAAAAGAAGCTGCCGAGGCCCTTTCGCGTTTGATCAAAGAATTTAAAAAAGATAATCCTAAGACGCCTATATGGGTTGCCAGTTCTACGAGGACTTTCTATGACCAGAAGGCTATATGGGAGGCAAAGTGGAATGGGGCAAGGCTTGTTGACGGCAAAAAACTCAACGAGCACGAAAAAGATCCGATGAAAAGGGCGCTGATTATTTTAAAGTTTTCCTCGATGCCGGGTTCTTCAAGGCATCATTGGGGAACTGACCTTGACTTTAATGCGCTTAACAACGCTTATTATGAAACCGGAGAAGGCAAAATATTTTATTCATGGATGAGCGCCAATGCCTCACGTTTTGGTTTTTGTCAGCCTTACACAAAAAACAGAGATAAAGGTTACGAGGAAGAAAAATGGCATTGGTCATATATGCCGTTGTCGAAAAAATTTCTTAAAGACTGGAACAGACTTTTTGATTCTATGGATTTTTCAAGCGGCAAGGATTCCTTTGCCGGCGCAAAAACGTCATGGAAGTTAGCGCATGAATATGCAAACGGCATAAATGACAAGTGCCGCTGAATTGATAATATGAATTAAAAAAACGGAGGTTCAAGATGCAAATTAGAGTTGGAATTAACGGATTTGGAAGAATAGGCCGCAACGTATTGCGGGGAATTTTGTCTTCCCCTGAAACCTACAAGGGGCTTGATGTTGTCAGCATCAATGACCTTACCGATGCTAAGACGCTTGCGCATCTTTTTAAATATGATTCTGTTTTTGGAATATTCCCGAGAGAGGTGACGGCCTCCGGAAATTCGCTGATTATTAATGGCAAAGAAATAAAAGTCTATTCCGAAAGAGATCCTGCCGGCATTCCGTGGGGGAATGATAAAATTGACGTTGTAATTGAATCGACCGGACTGTTTACCGACAAGAAAAAGGCTGAGGCTCATATAAGCGCCGGCGCAAAAAAGGTGATCATATCGGCGCCGGCCCAAAATGAAGACATAACAATTGTAATGGGAGTAAATGAGGGCAGTTACAATAAAGATTCTCATCACGTAATATCCAACGCCTCTTGTACTACAAACTGTCTTTCCCCCATTGCGAAAGTTCTGAACGATCAATTCGGCATAGAATACGGCTCAATGACTACAATACATTCATATACAAATGACCAGCGTATTCTTGACCTTCCGCATAGCGATTTGCGCCGCGCCAGAGCTGCGGCTCTTTCCATGATACCGACAACTACGGGTGCGGCAAGAGCCGTTGCCCTTGTTATTCCCGAACTTAAAGGCAAACTTGACGGGGGCGCTGTCAGAGTGCCGACGCCCAATGTTTCGGTTGTAGATTTTGTCTGCGTTCTTCAAAAAGATGTTACCGTTGATTCTGTCAACAATGCCTTAAAAGATGCGGCAGAGGGCAGTTTGAAGGGTATACTTGCTCTCACAGAAGAAGAATTAGTATCGGTTGATTTTTTGGGCAACCCTCATTCATCTATTGTGGATGCGTCTTTGACAAAGGTGATTGGCAGCAGGCTTGTAAAGGTGTTCAGCTGGTACGATAATGAATGGGGCTATTCGCTGCGCGTGGCCGATCTCGCTAAGTTTATAATGAGTTGATATGATATATCTTTATACGGATGGGGCCTGCAGCGGCAATCCTGGCCCCGGCGGCTGGGCTGCTGTCATAAAGGACGGCTCCTCCGATACGGAATTTTCAGGCGGTGAGAGAAATACTACCAACAATAAGATGGAACTCACGGCTGTTATAGAGGGGCTTAGCCGTATAAAAAAAGACAGCGTTGTTACGGTCGTGACCGATTCTGAGTATGTCAAAAACGGCATAACGCAGTGGATATTCAACTGGCTCAAAAACAATTGGATGACCGCATCAAAGCAACCGGTGAAAAACAAAGAACTTTGGACAGCTTTGCTTGCTCTTACGAAAGAAAGAAAAATAACGTGGCAGTGGGTCAGGGGGCATAGCGGTAATCCCGAAAATGAACGCTGCGACCGCTTAGCTCGTTCTCAAATCGACAAGTTTCGTATTTCCTGAACTGAAAATTAACCTCTGCCGTTTTATGCCGCAAATTATTTTAAATATTGATAAAGAATACAGTAAATACGGCTTTTTTCCGATTATTTAGTAAAGAGACAGAATACCGGATTTTTTAATTCTATGAAAATACTGCTGAAAATCATCTGTGCGTTGTACATTTTTTTGGGAACTGTCGTCCTATGGGCGCAGAACGAGGATTTGTTTGATGTCTTTTTGAGCATGGATAAACAGATCTATTCTGATACGGAAGAAGTAAACCTTCGCGTCTCTGTCAAAAATGTGTCGAACGACACAGCCGTTTTTTATATCTATGAAGACAATAAAGCGAATCCGCCTTATACTACTTTTCAGCCCAAGGTATATGACATGAGCGGACGGGAAAATGAAAACATAATCGATTACAAGAGACAAAACCTGTACACCGTTGATATTATCGGTTCAATGAATAAAAGGCCTATTCAGCTTGGTGCGGGAGAAATATTTACTTACACGGTTGACCTCAAGCGTGTATACAAAATGCAGGAAGGTTTTTCTTACAGGGTAAGGTGCTATTTTGTGCCGGATTTGGGAGTTCGCTATGTAATTCATGGCAAGAATGAGTTGACATTTTTTGTTGATGGGCTTAAAGAAAGTGTTGGACAAGTTGTTCCGTATACTATTAATAGAGACATTAGTCCTTCCGAAGTAGTTCTTTTGGCTCTTGAGGCCGAAAAACGTTCAGATATGGGTAGGATGCTCAAATATGTTAATCTTGAAGAATTTATAAGCACAGAGCCTAATTTTATGCGTTCTTATTCGGTATCGGGAGAAATTGAAAGACGGGAAATCCTTGAAAAGTTCAGGCAATACCTTTTAAAACCGAGGCGTGATTATTTGATTGCTTTTAAAGTTTTAGATGAAGGAATAGACAGAGAAGTCGCCTATGTCGATGTTCTGGCAGAACGTTACGCTGTAAGGATAAACGATACATTCAAATACAGGTTTGTTTTGAAAAAAAACAGAGATTCCGGCATGATATGGCTTATAACCGGTCTGGAAGCTTCAATTCATAGAGGCAAAATACAATGACAGAGATATTATCACAGGACGAAATTGATGCTCTATTAGCCGCCATCTCGACAGGGGAGGTTGATCCATCAGACTATCCGGGCAAAGACCAGAAAAAAGTCAAAATATATGACTTCAGACGTCCGGATAAGTTTTCGAAAGATCATATAAGAACTCTGCAGATGATGCATGAGACCTTTGCGCGTTTAACAACTACGGCTCTATCGGCGCAACTCAGAGCCTTAGTAGGCGTACATGTTGCTTCGGTAGACCAGCTTACTTATGAGGAATTTGTGCGCTCAATACCGAATCCTACGACTATGGCTGTAGTAAATATGGATCCACTTAAGGGATCGGCCATTCTTGAGATAGACCCTTCTATTACGTTTACGATCATAGACAGGCTCTTTGGCGGCAAGGGGGAGCCTACAAAAATAAGTCGCGAGTTGACCGATATAGAGCTTTCGGTTATGGAAGGTATCATAGTACGTATACTTGGCAACTTGCGAGAAGCCTGGTCTAATGTTATCGATTTAAGGCCCCGGCTCGGTAATATTGAGACCAATCCTCAGTTTGCGCAGATTGTTCCTCCGAACGACATGGTTGTTCTTATAACTCTTGAAACTAAGGTGGGCGATGTTGATGGTATGACGAATCTTTGTATCCCTTATATATCGATAGAACCTGTTATATCAAAATTATCTGCACAGTATATGTACTCAAGCATAAGAAAGGGCACTACCGATGAAAATCTCAGCGTTATTCAAAACCGCTTGGAAGCCGTTATATTGCCGATCATAGCAGAAATAGGCGAGGCGCAAATAACCGTTCAGGAAGCGTTGCAACTTACTGTAGGTGATGTTATAAAATTACCCAATACAAAAATAGGCGATGATATGCAGGTAAAAATAGGCGGCCGCAAAAAATACAAGTGTCGTCCGGGATTAGTCAACAACCGTATTGCCGTAAAACTCGGTGACCGCATAGAGGATGTCCCTGATGAACTTCTTGCAAGCAACCGCAGAGAAGACGAAATATGATTATTACAGTTTTCCGTTTATCATAAGTTCGATCAACCTATACCCTTCTGAAATAAACAGGCCTGTCTTGGAGGCCGTAATTTCGTTGTAGGCCGGCGCGCTTGCCGCAGGCAGGCTCGCATCGTTCCAGCCGGCAGTCCTGTACATACAAAACGGAACCGGATCGCCTGTGTGAGTCAAAAGACTTACTGGAGTCGGGTGGTCGGGCATAGCCAAAACGGTATGGTTTTTAAACCTGTTCAAACCTTCAAGAACCGGTCCCACCACGCGCCGGTCAAAGTCCTCTATAGCCTGTATTTTTTTTTCAACGCTGCCTTCATGTCCCGTTTCATCCGGAGATTCAACGTGAAGGTATACGAAGTTGCCTTTTTCAAGGCAATCAAGCGCCGCCGCCGCCTTGCCTTCATAATTTGTGTCAAGGTAGCCGGTTGCGCCTTCAACGCGGCAAGGCGATAAGCCTGCGGCGACGCCGATTCCATTTATAAGGTCAACAGCCGATATTGTAAAACCTTTGAGCCCGAAACGTTCATTGAGAGGTTTTATCGAAGGTTTAAAACCGCCGCCCCATAGCCACAATGATTCGGGAACGCCCCTGTATTTTTTCATGCCTTCTTTTACGGCGCTTGATGAAGCTATGACCGATCTTGATATATTCATGATTTCAAGAATAAGCTCCGCTGCAGAGCCCTTTGGAAAATACGGCGCCGTCTCCCGGTTTGTTATATCGTGCGGCGGCGTTGTCTCTGGAAGATTTGCATACGGGTAGTTGCGCCACACCATGATGTTTCTGTATGATACTCCCGGGTAAAGTTCTATATCAGGATGCGATATGCGAGCGGCAACCTCTTCAATGATAATTTTGGATAGAGGCGTTTCTATTTGTCCGCTGTTAAATTCTTTCATTATGCCGTTTGCCGTGTTTACAATATTACATCGGAATGCTGCGTCCTGTTTTTTGAGGCTGATGTCCATGCTCAGAGCCTCAAGCGGGGCGCGGCCTGTAAAGGATTTGACCGGATTGTATCCAAAAACAGAGAGATTTGCCGTATCGCTGCCCGGGTGCATTCCTTGTGGAACGGTACGCGCCAATCCGCAGATACCGCTTTGGGCGATGCTGTCCATGTTGGGGGTTTTAGCGTACTCTAACGGAGTTTTGCCGCCTAACGAGTCAAGAGGCATATCGGCCATGCCGTCACCAAGGAGGATTATATATTTCATTTCATTGTTCATGGACTACAGGCTGTCGGAAACCCATGATGAGCCGTCGGTATAACACTCTTTTTTCCACACAGGGACGGTTTTTTTTATGGTGTCTATAATGAAGCGGCATGCCTGAAATCCTTCATCCCTGTGGGGTGACGAGACGCATATCAGGATGCTTGTTTCGCCTATTTCAACGCGTCCATGCCTGTGAATTACAAGGCAGCCGGTTATGTTCCAACGTTCTAAGGCTTCATCTAATATTTTTTCCGTTTCTTTTTCGGCCATTTCCTGATATATTTCGTATTCAAGATGAGTGACCGTTTTGCCGTTGGAATGGTTGCGGGGGCGTCCTATAAATGTCACCAAAGCGCCGTCTTTTGCATCGCCAATTTCAGGGTGATCGGCGGCGATGGGTTCTGCTTGAAAACGAATAATCTTCATTTTGCTCAGCCCCCGCTTACAGGTGGAAAGATTGCTAACTCGTCTCCGTCTGTAAGTATATAGCTTGTTTCTACATATTCGGTATTTACCGCAAACAAGAATTTCATACCGGCAAACGAGATATTTTCAGATGCGAGTTCTTTCACCAAGTCGTTTACTGTTGTTCCTTCTTTAAGCGAAACTTGCTTTTTGTCGTACTTCAAAACGGTTTTTGCAGAAGCAAATGGAAGAATTGTGACTATCATAGGTCTCTATTTTTGTTGGCTTTTCGCTTAATCATAAACAGATAATGTTTTATGTATGGCTGCAGTCTTTCCTCGTACGACATGGGGTTGGTATCATCGGGTTCTTTTAATATCGCAAGAAGGTTTTGTTTAGTGATATCATCATCGCCTGTATCTATTATTATTTTAAAGCGTTTTAGAATCTCGCGGTCGACTGCGTCAACCATGAGTTTGGTCATTTCAGAGTAAAGTCTCAGAAGGTTTGTCTTTTTTTTGCTGCCGCGTGTAGTTTTTGTAGTTTTTGTAGTCTTCTTGGAAACTGTACCTGTCTTTTTTTTCACGGCAGTCTTTTTCACAGCAGTTTTTTTAGAGGCCTTTTTTGAGGTCTTTTTGGTTGATGTAGTGGATTCCATATTGTTTTATGACCTTCATCAAGAATTTTTCAATTTTAGTAATTCCAGCATGATATAAAATAAGCCGGTATACTGTAAAGACAAATTTTTAATAATATTTAAAAGTGGAGAATTTCCATAAAAATCTACCATAAGTTTTTTTGAAACATTTAACATGGAACCTTTTATAAAAAAACAGGGTCTAACTTACAAGTTATACGCAAACGGGATGACACCGGCTAAGCCGCTTGGGCGGAAGAAGGACAAGACTTATAAAAAAAAATGAGTTGTTTTTTTGCAGTTTGTTTAATCAACTGATATTATATTTACGCTGTAAAACGGCAAAAAATGAAAAGTTTTACTTATAAAAAAAGGCGGTAGCGGGTGAAAAAATATCATTTTTGTTTCATATTGCTTGCTGTTTGGGTTTCCGGTCTTTCTGCCGGCCAGATTTACACATGGGAGGATTGCGTGAGGGCGGCCCTTGCGGGTAATCCTGAATTACTTTCTTCTAAAGAAAGAATAGGACAGTCGGAGGCCGCAAAGGGTGTTGCAAGGTCTCCATTGCTGCCCAATATAAGCGCCAACGCGTCTGCCGATAGAAGAAAAAATTATGCCTCCGGCAGAGACGCGTATAACCAATACTCATATGGATTGTCTGGAAGACAGCTTTTATTTGACGGTCTTAAATCGGTCTATAACCTTAAGGCCGCCGATGTCGACATTGAAACTTCGGTTCAAAATTATGATGCGACGTCGGTGTCGGTGAGGTATTCGCTTAAATCGGCTTATATATCGCTTTTGAAAGCGCAGGAATTAGTAAAGATATTTGAAGAGATTCAGAGCAGAAGAAAGCATGTCATGGACCTTGTAAAAATAAAATACGATTCGGGCACCGAGCACCGCGGTTCGTGGTATTCAGCGAGGGCTGATTTTTTTTCCGCTGAGGCGGCTGTCAGGAGCGCCAAGCGTGAAGTTGAATTATCTAAACGAAGCCTTCTTTTTATAATGGGATTTGACGATGAGATTGATTTTATAATAAGCGGCAAAATCGAACCCGTTTTAGACTATAAGGAAAAACCTGATTTTGCTTCGATTGCCGTAAAAAATCCGCTATGCCTGAAATCGGCTTCTGAGCTAAAATCGGCCGAGTTGTCGATGAAAACGGCTTTGACGACCTTTTCGCCCAGATTATCGGCTTCAGGGAGCGCCGGGCGTGCGGGTGAAACTTTGAACGATATGTCGGCGAGTTGGTCTGTCGGTCTTGAGGTGAGCGCTCCGCTTGTTTCGGGGGGCGAAACCTGGTATTCGTACAAGAGGGCGCGAGCAGTGTACAATCAGGCTTTTTTGAATGACAGAAATGTAAAAAACGAAATCCTGAAGAGACTTGAGGAAGCATGGAGTGGCCTTATAAATAGCATAGAAAATGTAGATGTCCAAAAGGCCAATTTAGACGCTGTTGTTGAACGTTCCAGAATTGGCGAGGCGCAGTATTCTATAGGCACATTATCGTTTGACAATTGGACTATTATTGAAAATAATCTTTCAAATGCCAAACGTGCGTATCTTGAAGCCTGTGCCGAAGCTTTAACCTCAGAAGCCCGTTGGGTAAATTCCATAGGAGGAACCCTTGACAATGAAATTGTTCAGTAAAAATAAAATAGCCTTACTTACCGTACTCGTGGTTTTAGCGATTGTTCTATTTGTTGTTTTTAGAAAATCCTCAGGTAGCGGTGATGTGCAAAAAACGGTGGAGATAGTTCCATATTTGGGAGATTTAAGGATCGCCATCTCTACTACGGGGACGATTGCGCCTAAAAACCGCCTTGAGATAATGCCGCCGGTAGGCGGACGCATCGAAAATGTACTTGTGAGAGAAGGTGATTTTGTCAGGGTGGGGCAGGTGCTTATAGTTATGAGCTCTACTGAGAGGGCGGCGTTGATTGACGGGGCGAGGGTGTCCGGTTCACAGACTCTCAAATATTGGCAGGATGCCTACAAGCCGATTCAAGTGGTAGCCCAAATACAGGGAACCGTTATAGTGAGGAATGCAGAACCCGGGCAGACTGTAGCCAATTCAAGCGTGGTTCTTGTAATATCAGACAGACTGATAGTAAAGGCGCAAGTCGATGAAACGGATATAGGCAAGGTTGCTGTAGGACAACGCGCCGAAACAAATCTTGACGCGCATCCTGAGATACTTGTAGGCGGAAGAGTATCACATATCTATTACGAATCGACAACTGTAAACAATGTTACGGTTTATCATGTTGAAATAATACCGGATAGAGTTCCTTCTGAATTTCGTTCGGGCATGAGCGCAACGGTTGATATTATTCAATCCGAAAGGAAAGATGTTCTTATAGTGCCTCAGGAAGCGGTTATGACTGATGACGACAGAACGCATTATGTATTGGTCAAAACAGGAGCAAAGTCACTCCCTGAGAAACGTTCGGTTACTATTGGAATGACAACAAGCGATATGACAGAGATAACAGGCGGAATAGACCAGGATGATGTTCTTATTACGCATAGCTTGTCTTTTGCCGGTCAGGCTGGAGCTAAAAAAAACCCGCTTGTGCAGCAACCGGTGAGGAGAAGATGAAAACTCCGCTTGTTGAACTTGTTGATATAGTAAAATCTTACAGCGCAGGCAGTTCGACGGTTACTGCCGTAAACAAGATATCTCTGACCATTAGTACCGGCGAGTTTGTTGCGATTATGGGGGCATCGGGTTCCGGTAAATCTACGATGCTAAACATACTCGGTTTTCTTGACGCGCCGACTTCCGGTTCTTACATGATTATGGGAAAGGATGTGTCGGAATTTTCCGATGACGAACTTTCTATCTTGAGAAACCATATCGCAGGTTTTATTTTTCAGCAATTTCAATTGCTGCCGAAGTTAAGCGCTATAAACAATGTTTTGCTTCCTTCGCTTTATGCCGGCAAACACGGCATGGAAAGCCTCGCCGCTGAGAAACTTAAATGGGTCGGGTTAGGCCACAGAATAACGCATTACCCGAATGAACTTTCAGGCGGCGAGCAGCAGCGTGTGGCGATAGCCCGCTCAATGATAAATGAGCCTGTAATTATATTTGCCGATGAGCCTACCGGAAACCTTGATACTAAAAGCGAGAGCGAGATAATTGCCATACTCAAGGATCTTAACGCACAGGGCAAGACAATTATTTTAGTTACGCATGAGAACGAAGTTGCAGCTCACGCTAAACGCGTTATAAGAATGAAAGACGGCGTTATAATATCCGATAAAACCAAAGGGAAACAATCAAAGTTAGATATAAGCGAGAGCGACTTTAAAAAAATAAACAGCGCGATGAAAAAAAATACTGCCGGATTTGGCAGGGCGACATTCTTAGATTACATAAAACAGGCCGTAGGCTCCCTTGTTTCGCACAAGATGAGGGCTCTGCTTTCGATGCTTGGAATACTTATAGGCGTTGCCGCCGTTATTTCGATGATTGCAATAGGAGAGGGGGCAAAATCTTCAATTCAGGAAAGCCTCCAAAGCCTTGGCAGCAATATGCTTACGGTGCGTAATAGAACTGTACGCGTAGGCGGTGTGGCTCTTGCTGCCGGCGCCGTAACAAGGCTTAGCCTGAACGATGTCGAGGCAATTATTGGTGTGCCGGGCGTCAAAAATGCTTCTCCGGGGGTCAACTACAACGGGGCGCAGATCGTATATGGCGCAAAGAATGCCAATACGCAAATACAGGGGGTCAGCGCCTCGGCGGCCGACATGAGAGCTGATAATCCGGTAGTAGGACGTTTTTTTACGGATCAAGAGGACCGGTCAAGGCAGCGCGTAGCCGTTATAGGGACGACCATTGTACGTAATATTTTTGGCGAAGAGTACCCTGTTGGTAAAAATGTAAGAATAAACAAGGTCATTTTTACCGTAATAGGAGTGCTGCCTCAGAAAGGAACGGGCATGATGGGTGATCAGGATGACCGTATAGTCATGCCTGCAAGGACAGCCATGTACAGGCTTTTGGGCAGAACCCACGTTAACGAGATAAACGTTGAGGTCGTATCGGAAGCTATGATTCCTGAGGTGCAGAAGAGTTTAATGGACGTGCTTAGAAAAAGGCATAAAATTCAAGATGGGCAGGAAGCCCCGTTTGAGGTGCGTGACTTTTCGCAGATGCGCGATGCAATGATGCAGACAGCGAGTACGATGGGTACGCTTCTGGGAATTGTCGCTGCCATTTCTCTCATCGTGGGCGGCGTTGGCGTAATGAATATAATGCTTGTTTCTGTGAAGGAGAGGACGAAAGAGATAGGCCTCCGCAAGGCCATAGGGGCGCGCCGTCAGGACGTACTCTTTCAATTTATGGTCGAAGCCGTGATGTTGACTTTTATAGGCGGATTTTTGGGCATCGTTATAGGGGTTTCGGTGTCGTTGATTCTTTCGGCGGTTGCAGGCTGGGCTGTCAAACTGTCGGTGGCGGCAATGATAGGCGCTTCATTTTTTTCGGCGCTTGTCGGCATGATTTTTGGAATATGGCCTGCTGTACAAGCCTCAAGGCTGCGCCCCATTGAGGCGCTGCGCTATGATTAACGGCAAAGTGATTTTATTTTTTGCATAGCATAAATTACTTTACAAAAGACAACAAAACCGGTATGGTATCCGGCAGGAGAAACAGGAGCAATGATAAAATTTACAAAGATGCACGGCATCGGTAATGATTATATATATATTAACGCTATTGAACAGGCTATTAAAAATCCGGCTAAACTTGCGCTTGAGATGAGCCACAGGCATTACGGAATTGGTTCGGACGGGCTTATTCTCATAATGGAATCAAAAATTACCGGCGTTGATTTCAAGATGCGCATATTTAATTCGGATGGCAGCGAAGCCGAAATGTGCGGCAATGGCATACGCTGCTTTGCCAAGTATGTATATGAGAGAGGGTTTCACAATTCGCACGAACTTTCGATAGAGACTTTAGCCGGAGTAAAGACGCTTAAACTTAACATAAAAAACCGGAAGATTGTTTCGGTTACCGTAGACATGGGGGAACCCATTATACTGCGCGGCCAGATTCCCATGATCGGAAAAGAAGGTACTGTCATAAACGAAAGATTAGATCTTTTGGACGGGTCTCACTTTTATATAACTGCCGTGTCAATGGGTAATCCTCACGTTGTAATATTTGTCGAAGATACCGAAAATTTCCCTGTGGAAAAGTATGGGCCGGTGATTGAAAACCACAACCTTTTTCCTCAAAGAACCAACGTTGAGTTTATTCAGGTGCTTAACAGAAAAGAGATAGTCCAAAGGACATGGGAACGCGGTTCGGGCGAAACAATGGCCTGCGGGACGGGGGCGTCTGCGGCTACAGTGGCCTCTATACTTACGGGCCAAACGGAACGCGCCCTTACCGTTCACCTGAAAGGCGGGGACTTGGAAATTTCATGGGAAGAAAAGAGCGGACATGTCTATATGACAGGCCCGGCTGTCGATGTCTTTGACGGCGAATGGAAAGCGTGATTACCAGAACTTTCTGTCCGGGATTCCTCCATCAAGAAAAATTACATCTGATATATGCGGTATATTTGCCGCAATTGTTTGGCTCAGAGCTTTTTTAAAAAGTTCCTCCGAGCCAGGCAGGGGGACCACTCCTTCATCAAGCATAAACGGCTCGCAGTCAACGACGCATATATTTTTTTCATCAGGATTTTCACTTTTTTCGATAAACCATACCTTGCGTATGTTTATTTCGGCCGGCACAGCCATTGCCGTATTTTGAAACATTGAGCCCTTTGCCACCGAATTGGCGAGAAATTGAACGAAGCGTTCATTGCTGCCGAAAGATGCGGCTTTCCGTTTTTCGTCTATGACGGTTTTTCCGTCAAGGGACGGCAGGTACAGCGTAATCTCGCGCTGTGTCGAAATGGGAGGTATTGACGGAAATATCGCAAATACATTTCTGCCGGCATGGTAGCAGAACATTATATAATCAAGAAAGAAGATAGAAGCCAGCGTGATGATTAGTCTGCGGTTCGCTAACTTGTCGTTCCACCTGTAGGGCTCGCCGTTCATAAAAGAGGCGATTGAGTCCTTGCCCGCAAGCATGAGGCGTTTTACCCCTGCGGCGGAATTTTTAATCAATGTTTTAATGTTCATAGATAATCCTCAATTGAGTCAATTAAGGCATCTTTTTAAAGAAAGCCTTCTAAAAGCAAGAATTTTTTTGACTGGGATTGACTAGGATTGACTAGGATTACAGGATTACAGGATTACAGGATTACAGGATTACAGGATTACAGGATTTTGAACTGTACCCCACAAAATGGACACGGGGAAAATAAGAAACCCCTTTTAAGATTTTTGTACACTCCAACCAGACCCCGAATCGTCCGGCGCGGTCGTTTCGACTGCGCTCAACGACCGCGACAGCACTCAACGACCAATCGGCCGGTGGCTGAGCGCAGTCGAAGCCGTCGGCATTGAGACATCCTGTCTGGCCGCCGATGCTTTTTGCGACGTCCTGTCGCGCATCGGCATTGAGACATCCTGTCTGGCAGGGGATTTGAATTATCTCCCTTGACGCCTCTGCCGTGCGACAGTCTGGCGCGAACTTTCGGGCGGCAAACGCCGCCATGATGTCTTACAAATCTTAGAAAAAGATGCCCACAATACGGGGCACAATACAATCATTACTCATCCTTATAGCAATGTTGGCAGCCTAATATCAGCAATTTATGCGTATTATGGAGGGCTATTTTTGATGCGTACAGCGCTTCTCGCTTTGACAAGATGGTGCGGCAAAGCGGGCACATTCGCTCCCCCGGAGGTATGGTAAATATGGGCTGCTGCGTCTTAGCAACACCCTGACCCAGCGGCGCTGTGACAACTTTTTTTCGTTCCAATTTTGCCTTTCCATTGTTATACAATGACACAATGTAAAAAAACAAAGCGGCGGCGCCGGCAAATCCTGTTAGATATAAAAAGAAACTCATATTGCCTCTATATATGGTATCGGCAAAAAAGCTTCATAGTTTACAATTGTAAACCGCGGACATTATGAGAATTTGCCGCTACGCCTCCTTCAAGATTTCGTAGAGGATTATGCCCGCGGCGACAGATGCGTTCAGCGAACCTGTCTGCCCTTTAAGCGGGATTGCGGCCGTTACATCGCACATTTCAGAGGTAAGCCTCCTCATTCCGCTGCTCTCGTTGCCGATAATCACAAGCGCCGGGCGGTATTTCGAGAGTGATACAGGCGGCGCATCCCCTTTGTCGGATGTGCCGATAATCCAGATACCTGCGTTTTTTGCCTCCCTCATAAATGACGCCGCATTTGTAATTTTATGTACCGGAATATGCGCCGTCGCCCCGGCCGATGCCTTGACAAGCGCCGGCGTTATATCGACAGAGTTCGACGAAGTCATAACTATACCGCAGCAACCCAACCCCTCGGCAGTGCGTATGATTGCTCCCGCATTATGGGGATCATTTATTTGATCGAGCAGCACGAGCACGCCCTTTTGGTTTATTGCTGTCTCAATAAGCGTTTTTTCACTGCGAGGCGCAGTGCGAGGCACAGAGCCATGTCCGGGGGCAAGGAAAAGAACAACCCCCTGATGGGTCGAAGATGGGCCGAAATCTTTAAAAAAATCACGCCCCATGCGGTCAATCCTGACTTTGCGGCTGTTTGCCGCTGAGATTATTTCATTAATTATTTTCCCATGGGCAGATTCCGCTATGGCTACATTCAAAAATGAATGTCCCTGAGAACGCAAATATTCCAAAACCGGATTGCGTCCGGCAACTATACCTTTTTTTTCCAACGCGTACCGTCTTTTGTATCTTCCAAGACTATTCCCTCGGCAAGAAGGTCATCTCTGATTTTGTCCGACAATGCAAAATCCTTTGCTTTTTTTGCCGCAAGCCTTTCGGCTATCAGCGATTCAATGCGCTCTGCATCACCGCTTGGAGAGTCATCCTCAAAAAAGATGAATCCGAAAACCTGATCTATTTTTTTTAATGCATCAATAACGGCCGCAGCATCTTTTTCGCTCAGGAGCTCTTCGTCTATCATTGAATTAATGTCGTGCATGAACTCAAAGAAAATTCCGATGCCGCGCGTAACATTGAGGTCGTCATCGGCGGCCTGCACAAAATCATTAAAAAATGCATCTATCTTAGCGGACGTCTCGCCAGGGCCGCCCTCGCCGCGCACCCCCTTGAGCCGCAGCAGGAAATTGTCTATTCGCGCTAAGGCCTGATCTGCCTGCCTTATTCCATCGAGCGTAAAATTGAACTGTTTGCGATAATGCGCCGTAACCAAAAGGTAACGTATTGAACGCGGCGAATAGCCTTTTTCAAGAATGTCGCGCAGAGTATAAAAGTTACCCTTGGACTTTGACATCTTGGCGCCGTCAACCAAAAGATGTTCGACATGCAGCCAGTAGCGCACAAACTTTTCATCGTAAGCAGCCTCGCTCTGGGCGATCTCGTTTTCGTGATGCGGGAAGATAAGATCCACCCCCCCCGTATGGATGTCTATTGTAGTTCCGAAAATTTTTCTGATCATCGCCGAACACTCGATATGCCAGCCCGGGCGGCCTTTCCCATATGGAGTTTCCCACGATATTTCGCCTTCTTTTGCCCCTTTCCAGAGGGCAAAGTCTCTCACGTCATCCTTATCGTATTCATCGGTATCATAGCGCAGGCCCGTTTTTATTTCGCGCCTGTCAAGCAGACTCAATTTTCCGTAATTGTCCCAGCGTGATATACTAAAATAGATAGAACCGCCTTTTTCATATATAATGTTTTTTTCATCGAGTCTTTTTATTATATCAACCATTTCGTCTATGGATTCGGTGGCTTTGGGAACATGTTCGGCAGGTTCCATATTAAGCGTTCTCATATCTTCCATAAAGATGTCCGTGTAGCGGCTTGTGAAATCTTTCAGGTCAACTCCCTCGCTTGCCGCTCCATCTATGGTTTTGTCGTCAACATCTGTGATATTTATGGCCTGATTGACTGAGTACCCCCTGAATTTCAGGTAACGGCGCAACAAGTCGTTGAATACAAATGTCCTGAAATTACCTATGTGGGCAAAACTATATACCGTCGGGCCGCATGAATAAATCGTTACCGGTGGATATTCGGACGGGTCGTCTTTGGAAATACCTCCCGGTATGAGCTCCTCAAGCCGTCTGGTAAGCGTGTTATATATTTTAACCGGCATTCTTTGTCTCCTTAAATAACGTCTCTTTATATAGAAAGAAAACAAGTAAAATTTGTGTCAAATATTTTTTGACAACGCCTTTTCGAATGCAGCCAAATTAAGTTTTGATTAAAAAATTATGCAGCGCACATGGAGTATGTTTGAAAACTTTTATCGAAGAAACATCTGTATTTTTTTTGTTGACACAATCAGGCTCATAAAATTTCATGCATCGTACTGTGATACACAAGCGGGTGTAGTTCAATGGTAGAACATCAGCCTTCCAAGCTGATTACGTGGGTTCGATTCCCATCACCCGCTCATTCGTAAAGCCTGAATGGATCAGGGGTTATAAATTAAGGCTTCTTGAAAATCCAACAAAAAATCATATAATCAAAGCAGGATTACAGCCTTTTTAGATTAGCCGTTAAAGGTATTTTCTCCAAGCTTCCGGCGAAAATGATAAATTTTTTTTCATTTTCCATCGCTTCAAGTTCTTCTATTGTTTTATAAATCAGTTTTGATTTACCTGATTTATATTCTGAAATTATACGGGCTAATTCGGCTTGATTCTTTTCGCTGTAAAACGGATCATGCAGTCTCTTCTATATTTCTTTTTCAGTGTTGGCATAGCATTTCTCCTATTGCTTGTAATGAAAAGGATACAAATATTGTGTCAAGTAATATATATAAAAAAGGCTGTTAGTGAACATTATACGGAAAAATTAAAAAATTTTCAAAAAATACGTTTTTTGATATACATCTGGTACAGGCTATTATCAAATAGCAGGGAATTATAAAAAAGTCATATGGATTCAGGTAATATAAAATGCCAGAGACTAAAACTATTATTTTACTTTCTAAGATAATGTCCCAGTCAGAAAAAAAGGGTATTACTAAAACTTATATTGACATCATTCTGGAAGAAGATATTCCCATTGTTTGTATAAACAAAACAGAAAAGAAAAAAAAACTTATGCCTTTTAGGGTAATGTATGATAATAATAAACGATTTTGGGAGCAAGCAGGAAAATGGGAATATTATTTTAGCGAAGAAGATTATGAGAAACTAAAAGAAAAAATTGCAATAAAACCGCAAGCCTATAAAAAATCTGATGCCGAATTTGGTCCTGGTATTGAAGAATCAGAAAGCACGGCAGGGTATGGAAGCGACTATAAAACCTTTGCCGAAATGTCCATAGTCGAAAAAGTGAATTATCTGAATAAAAACAAGCAGCGGTTGAATGATTTAATCGTACAAAAACCCAAAAATATAGAAAATATTACCCAAGCCCTTGTTGATACCACAAAAGGCGCCGCATTAATTAATCAAACAACTCTGGAAAAGACTATAGGCTTGGAAGATGATGAAGCAAAAAAAATTACTCAAGACGTGGTAGAAACTACGCGCGAGATGGTAAAGTCTTCTGTCTACCTTATAAAGGAAGATGTCTTTAACAATGAATTAATGCATACGTTGGTAGAGAAATCCAATGGTACAATTGTTCAGCACATGACCAGAGTGTACCTGAACGGAGTAGCTTTTCTTTCATATTATAACAAACTTGTTTCAACATCCAGCACAATTCAAAAAATACGTCTCTCTTTTGCTTCAAGGTACAGGAATTTTTATAAAACTCTGATGCCGCATATTGCTGAAGAAAACCTTACCCTGGAACGTGTTTTTTTAGGAGGAATGAGAGCTGTCCCGCTGGAACTTGTGCTTAAATGGGCTATAGGTTTTCTTGTTCACGACATAGGAAAAGTATCTTCCGTAGAATATCATGAGGGTGAATCCAAATACGACCGCAACATTGTTGTAGAGCATGTAAAAATAGGTTACAAGTATATTATGAATAAAACAAACTACCCCTTGGAAGCAAGCTTTATCACAGGATATCATCATGAATATTACGGCGATCCTGGCGGTTACGGTTATTTCCGTACATATTTACAACAGCATAAAAAACAAAACCCGTCTGCAAAATTAGATTATTGCATCGCATACGAACTTGAACCCATTTTAGACTACCAGGCCATTGCTTATTTCCCTGCAAAAGTTCTGGAAATAATTGATGTATACGACAGCGTTACTGACCCGTTGCGCGTTTACCGCAAGGCTCTGACTTCCGAAGAAGCTCTTGCAATGATGCGCAAGCAGTTTATCGTAGACAACCAGAAAATTGACCCTGTCATTTTTGATATTTATTGCTTATTCATTCGTGAGCAGGAAAACAGAAAAAAAATTCAAAACTTGCCGGCAAGAAAAATGGCAGGTATGGCAGGTGAAGAACTTGATACGGAACAAAAAAAATCCCCTTCTTACTAATTTTAATTGACAAATTTTCCCTATTTGCCTCAATAAGGTATGACTGAAGATATTACGCTTGATATGGATATGGATATGGATGATTTTATCGAAGCCCATTTTGGGCTTTGCACCAATCCGGAATGCGGGGCGGCCTTTGAATTTACCCCGGCCAATATATTACTCCCTGCCGGCCCGGTCTTCTGCTCCAGATGCAAGCATCCTTTGTTTACAGGCTGTATTTACTGTAGGGCTCCTTTCTTTTACAGGCCTGAGAAGTATTGCGGCTACTGTTCCCGCAATCTGGCTTTCGATGGCCGCCCTTTGACTTCCCTAACGCTGTTGATTAAAAAGCGGCTTTCTGATCAGGGAGAAATTATTAAGCCGAAACCGGAAGATGCTGATCATATCTTTCTCCCACAGGAGATTGAAACTTTTTTCCCATGTATGATGAATAATAAAATTGAGGACATACGCGAGGCGCTCGAAAGCAGGGGACTTGATAACCTTTTACCAAAATAAAAATAGACCTGCAACTTTCTTACTTCTTTAAATTTAAAGCGAATCTTTCATCTTGTCTTGCAATTCATCCGGCGCAAATTCAAACGCCTCGCCGTCTTGTTGTACTGCCTTTATACAGAGTTCCAAAGTTTTAAATTTTTTGGGCACAAATCTAAGCGCTAATCCATAATTCTTAACTGCGATCAGGCAGAGCTCCGAAGTTTTAAACTTTTCAGGCACAAATCTGAGCACATAGCCATAATTTTCCACTGCCGCCAAACAAAGTTCTGAAGTTTTTAACGCATCCGGTATATATCTGAGCGCTAATCCGTAATTCTCAACCGCCAACAAACAATTCTCCGGCGTTTTAAAATTCTCCGGCATTATCTTAATAAAACTGCCGTCCGTCTTCAATACCGTTGAACAAAATTCCGGCGTTTTAAATTTCACCGGTAAAAATCTAAATGCCCGGTGATTCTGTTGTACCGCCATCAGACATAATACCAACGTCTTAAGTTCTTCCGGCACATAGCCAAGCGCATAGCCATCCTGTTGCACTGCAGCCAAACACAATTTCGGTATTTTAAGTTTTTCAGGAACATATTTAAGCGCGAAACTATTCCCCTGCACTGCCGTATGGGATATTTCCGGAGTTTTAAATTTCGCCGGTACAAATTCAAGCGCTTTAGCGCAGTTTTGCACCGCAGTAAAACATAAATCCGACGCTTTAAGGTCTTCCGGCACAAATGCAAGCGCATAGCCGTTTTCTTGCACCGCTGTCAAACAAAGTTTCGGCGTTTTTAATTTTTCCGGCACATACATAAGCGCGAAGCCGTTTTCTTTCACTGCCTCAAAACAGAGTTCCGGAGTTTTAAATTTTTCAGGCAAAAAAGAAAGCGCATAGCCTTCCTGCCGCACCGCAGCAAGGCATAACTCCGGCGTTTTGAGTTTGTCCGGTACAAATTCAAGCGACCTTCCGGATTTCTTCACTGCTGCCAGACATATTTCCGGCGTTTTGAACTTGTCAGGTACAAATTGAAGCGCCCAACCGGATTTCTTCACTGCCGCCAGGCACAATTCCGGCGTCCTGAGATTTTCCGGCACATTTCTAAGTTTCAAACCGTCATTTTGGACTGACTTCAAGGCTTCTTCATCGATAATTTTTGCCATCACTGATACTCCTTAACTAAATTATCGGGAAATTAGTTGGTTAGCGGCAATAACAATTTTGCGGATGACAACGAGGTTGTAAAATTTTTCGTTTGCTTATGCTGCTTTTTTTGCAGCTATTTAGGACAAAGACGTTATACTTCCCTGCTTTCAAATAATCGGCTTTTTTGTTTTTTTTAAAGCGCTCCTCTCAATTCATCTTTCAGTTCATTCGGTACAAATCTAAGCGCTTCGCCATCTTGACGCACTGCTTCAAGACAAAGTTCCTGCGTTTTATGTTTCTCCGGCACAAATTCAAGCGCCATGCCGGTTTGTTTCACTGCTGCCAGACAGACTTCCGCTGTTTTAAATCCATCCGACACACAGCTAAGCGCTCTGCCGTCTTGTTTCACTGCTGCCAGACAGACTTCCGGCGTCCTGAATTCATAAGGTACGCATTCAAGCGCCATGCCATCCTTCTGTACTGCCGACAGGCGCATCTCGGGCGTCCTGAATTCATCCGGAACATATCTAAGCAACCTGCCGGTTTGCTGCACTGCCGCCAGACGCACTTCCGTCGTTTTAAGATGTTCCGGTACAAATTCAAGCGCCTTACCATCTTCCTTAACTGCTGCCAAACAGACTTCCGGCGTCTTAAACTCATGCGGAACATATTTAAGCGCCCTGCCGTCTTCCTGCACTGCCATCAGACAGAGCTCCAAAGTTTTAAGTTCATCAGGCAGAAATTTAAGCACCCTGCCATCCTCTTGTACTGCCTTTAAAGCTTGTTCACCGGTAATAACTGCCATCATTTAATACTTCTCCTTTCTTTCATTAATATCATTAATACCACTAATTTAATACTATTATTACCCCTTTTCTTACCAATGTGTATTATGTAATCGGTTGGTTGGCGATAATTCCTAAATCGAAATAATTTGGGCATATTATATTGACACGGTATACTGTCAAGTTGTTTTTTTATATTTTATCAAACTGAAATGAAAAATTTGTCTGATTTTTGAGAATTTTTTCATTTCAATACAGCTATGTTTTCAATGCCTGTATGAAAAAACATCCAATACTTTCCACTTCCCGGCGAGTTCATCAATTAAAGCCTTCCATTTTATAATGGCCTTGCTTCCATTAATGGTCACAAGAACATACCCATGATAATCCTGATTATGATACTGCCCTATTACATTTGCATCCTTGTAAGGGCCTTCCCATTTGCGAAGCCTGCCGCCGCCGGTTCCGGCGATTAGTTGCCATATTTTGTTGCCCGTGCTGTCGGCTATCTGCGAGCGATTATAGATATGGTCATGTCCGCAAAAATAAATTTTGCCGCCCGCACTGCCAATCATATCCCAAAAAAGGTCGCGCTCTTCACGGTAATAAGAAAGGTTATCCTTGTGAATTACTTCAAAGGCCGGCTCATGTCCATAGATAAAAACATGCCGTTGCGTGTTCCCTTCAAGCTCGCCGGCAAGCCACTTCAGGTTAACCCTGTGCTGTTCGCCATTATATAAATCCATGCCTACAAAAAAGGCGTTCCTGTATTCAAAGCTGTACCCAAAACCATCCTTGCCGTCGGGACCGTCGGGCAGATAACTATACTCTTTAAAGGCGTCTCTGTAGGCGGCACGCAGCCTTTTTAAGGCTCCTGGAGCAGGCTCCCGTTCCGGCGGCAGCGGCGGAAGCACGAGAAGTTCAGGGCCGTCATCGTGGTTACCCCTTACGGGATAAACTTCTATATTGGCATCATAAACCGGTTTCATCGCAGCCTTCCAGTCGGCGTACTGTTCGGGGAAGTCCTTGCCATAATTCCGTATCCAGCCATTTACAAGGTCGCCCGATACGAGGACGATTCTTGCTTTTTCGGCAACAATGTCGGCTGCAATTTTTTCAAGTACCGGCCTGTTTATGCACTCCTCAATCGCGTGGTTTCCCTGCGTATCGCTTATCACGGCGAATTTCCACGAGTCGTCTTTCCCGCAAGCGACGGCCAAAAACAACGACGCAAACAAGAGAAAAATTATAGCTTTTTTTTGAATATTTTTTTTCATAATCTTTTCGCAATTGCTCATTATTTGTCCCACCATATTACAGCCCATTTATAGTTTGCAACATAGTCTTTCTGCCACCTGCCGTTTTTTTCAACAAGATGCGCTTTCATAAAGGCGTTGAGCTTGGCCTCTTCCTCAGGAGTCATGTCCTGAAACATCCAATGCGTCGAGGCAAGCGCCTCGTCAAAGGTATCGTAAGACTTTACATCGTTTCCGCTTATAAAAGAAACGTTCGCGTGTATCCCCATCTGGTATAATATGTTGTAGGTATAGATGTAATCGACCGATGGAAAAATCTCGCGGCCGACGGCCTCATACAATATGCGGTCATGCGGCCCGTCGCCCACCACTGTCGATATATAAACGCGCTTTGATGCTGCGCCGCTTAGCTTCGTGACGGCTTCCTTGATGTTTTCGACCGACATTGAACGGGAGGCTATCGCTATATCGTGAACGCCAATGCCGGCTGATGTCCAGTCATCCTCCCAAGAAAGCTTGACCGGATTAATATTTCTTATATTAAACGCGGACATTTTATCTTTGACTATGGCAAGCATATTTGGTGAAAAGTCGGCGGCCGTTACTTCTCGCACCATGCCCGACAGCGGCACCGCAAGGGTCCCGCCGCCGCAGCCCATGTCAAAGACGGTCATGCCGCTTTCGGGTTTGATTATATCAAGAAAGGCGTCGGCGTAACCGGTTTCGTCAGCGTGCTTAGCAAAAGACGGCGCGCGCATATCCCAAAAGGCCTCGCCTTTGAGCCTGTTTCCGGCGTTCATTTCCCGGCGTTCGCGGGCTATTTGCGCCGCCGCCTCGTTCCAGTCAAAGAAGGGTACGGGCATCAACTTTTCTCCGAATAATAACGCTGCTCCTTAGAAGTGCACGGAATACAATGGTATTTGCCGTCAATGCTGACATCGCGCATATCCATAACGCGTTCCCCGCATGAGGCGCAGGTAATGATGCGCGCAGGCTTGCCGGGAAGCTCGCCTTCGGGAATTTCCACAGTAACTTCTCTCACGTCAAAAAGTTCCTCGTCAGAAACCATTAAGTAATCGTCACCGCGCGGGTTTTGTTCAATCATTTCCCTTGTGGTAA
>Ga0099364_10002320_pt1 | contig 30485 bp, 21 predicted proteins | sample TergutTh196P3_FD_73070 | JGI IMG/M metagenome (GOLD analysis project Ga0099364, IMG submission 73070) | Microcerotermes parvus P3 segment gut microbial communities from Pointe-Noire, Republic of the Congo - Th196 P3 | ecosystem: Host-associated > Arthropoda: Insects > Digestive system > Gut ...
GCGCGCTATCACTCATATAAAATAGAGGCAGGCATCAGGCTCGCGGCGTATTTCGCGACCGGCGACGGAAGCGGGCTGGCCGGGGCGAGGCGCCTGATGTCCGAGGCGACGTCCTGCTGGACGCAGATTGTCGCGCTGTCCGAAAATGTCTATTATGACGATATGGTGACAGGGCCTTCTAATGCCGGCAGTTGGAAGAAGCGGCTCCCGCTGGTCTATGAGGACGAGCTCCGGCTGGCGGAAATAGAGGCGCTGCATATGCGCTACGGGCTTTTCGAAAAAGGCTTCGATTTTGGGCCGCAAATCGATATGCACGGCTTGGAAAACGGGCGCTTTGACATTATGGGCTCATTTTCGGTAGAAAAAGGGTTTCTGGGCGTGGACGCTGCGACATGCTATGACGCGACTGACACGTCTGGTGCGTCTGGCGCGTCTGGCGCCTCGACCGGCTACGGCTGGACACAACAGGGGGCGCAGGAGACACAGGGGGACGGTTCTCTTGCGAAACAGGGGGACGGTTCTCTTGCGTCAAGTAACATGAAACAAGAGAACCGTCCCCCTGTTTCGGGCGCGGCTATGGCATACCCCAGGCTGACCGACAAAAGCACGGATGCGATATGGCGCCGCGACGCCATTTACGAGCAGCCTTTTACGGTATCGAGGGGTTATCGCAGCCCCTTATACGAGGACTATTTATCGGGCAGCGGGCGAGCGGAATTTGTCTGCGACCTCGACGACGGCGATTATTTCGTGACCCTGGTTTTTTACGATATGAGCGTAAGCGCCAAGCCGCACGGGCCGTTCAATGTCTATGTCAACGGGCAAACAGCGGTTGCGGGCTTGCGGACGGCGCCGTTTGAACGGGTCGAAAAGACAGTCGAAGCGCACATAGCAAACGGCAAAATGACGGTTGCGTTCGAGAGCCTGCCGCAGAGCAGCCAGGAAGACGGGCGGCGTGGCGACGACAGCCGGCACGGCGACGACAGCCGATGTACTGATGATAATCGGTGTGCCGACGACAGCCGGTGTACCGACGGCAGTCCGTGTACTGACGACAGTCGATGTATCGACTGGTTCATCAGCGCCATATTGATAAAAACCGCCGCGCCGTCCATTGCACATATGCCGCCCCGCAGCTTTTATACGGGCAGCAAATCCGCTACAATAAACGCCACTGTTACGGCGCCGTCCGGCGCCCCCGACAAAGTGACGCTTGAATTCAACGGACACAGCCTGGCGATGGATCATACAAGCGGCGGGCATTACAGCGCTGACGTTGCGCATCTGTTGGGCGCCGCCGGTACCGCGTCATATAAAATTATCGCCTCATGCGCCGGGTTGCAAACCGAAAGCGCCGAATACCGTGTCGCCGTATGTAATAATTTTGAAGGATTCACCGCCCGGCACACACCGCCCGCCGCAATTGCGAGCGGCGCGGATTTCCAGGTAACTGTGGACGCCGCCCCGCAGCAGCACATAAAAGAGGTAAACCTATGGTACAGTCAGACAAACCAATACGCGGACATGGTAAAGGCCACGATGGCGCCAACCGGCGGCGGCGCGTACAAAGCCGCCATACCGGCGGACTACATCGTCTCCAACAGGGGTATCCTATACTATTTCGAAGTCATCGGCCACGACAACAACGGCGCCATATTGCCTGATTTCCGCGAGCAGACCCCATATTATATAGTCGATGTAACCGGATAAAAAAAATTTACCAATGAGGCTATTTTATATTGTTAAATTTTTAAGCAATATATCATTTAATTCTATTAATATGTTAAAATATAAATATACATATGTAGTTTTATATACGATTAATTAATTACCGGAGGATAACTATGATAAATATTGTCACGAGCACGCGGGCACAGGCCCTCAAGCGCTCCATTCAGAGTCTATGCGACGCCGGCGTTAGAAAAACTACATTCTACCCGCTCATTGCCGAGTCCCTCGGCGAGACCCTGGACGAACCCCGGCAGATAAGGCGCGCCAAAGCATTTGCGCACCTGTTGGACAACGTGGAGCTGGCGGTCTTGCCCTTTGAGACGCTGGGCGGCTCCATATTAGGCATGTGGCCGCTCGCGGAAGAGGCGCCATATGATGAACAGCTCGCTTCCGCGTTCGACGCCGTCGAAAAAGTCATAGCGAGCAAAAACAGCGAGCCCAACGACAAACTCCCGGGCGGCGGCTTTGAGCTGCGGGCGTTCCGGCGTCCCTCCAGGTTCGCGCTCATGGCGCGCGACCACTATGACGCCAACATCAGCTATAGCTCGATGCAAAAAATAATCAGGGAAGTGCAAAAGAAATACGAAGACTCAGACGAGATCAAGCCGCATGAAATCGCGAAAATCTTAGAGCTGTTTTTCGTGTTCGACTACGGCAGCGACGTCATGGAGCTCACCCGGGGGCTGCCCCTGCACTCCGCCAACCACGTCCACCTGGACTACGGCATGGTGATCAACACCGGCTACGGGGCGCTGTTGCAAAAGACCGAGGGGCTGCTGGCCGCCGCGCGGCGCGACGGCGACGCGGACAAAGTAGAGTTCTACACTGCGGTGAAAATCTCGCTGGAGGCCGCCATCAGGTACATCGCCAGATACGCCAAGGCGTACCGCGCCGCAGCCGAGGACGAAAGCGACGCCGACAGGGCCGCCGAACTTATTAATATTGCCGATTTGCTGGATACCGTCTCAACGGAAAAAGCCTCAAATTTCCATGAAGCCATGCAGCTTATGTGGATAACGCACATAATCGCGAACACCAATCTGGGTTCGGCGCTGTCGTTCGGCCGGTTCGACCAGTATATGTACCCATTCTACAAGGTGGACGCCGAAGCAGGCGCTATAACAGAGGACGAGGCGCGCGAGCTCATCATCAACATGATCCTCAAAGTGAACGAGCCGAAAATGCGCACGGTGCAGAGCCTGGCCCTGGGCGGGATTACGCCGGAGGGCGATGAAGGCTCCAACGATCTCACGCGCATCACGCTCGAAGCCGCGCGCGTAGTCAAAATGCCGTACCCGAACATTTCGCTCCGGGTGTCAGAGGCCCTGACGCCCGAATGGGTTTATGAAGAGGCGATAGAGACCATTAAAAAAGGCTTCGGCATGCCCATGCTGTTGAACGACGACGTTTGGGTTAAAAATTTCGAGAGCCTCGGCTACCCGCCCGAATACGCGAGGGAATACTACAACATGGGCTGCGTGGAAATGATGATCCAAAACAGGCAGGCGCAATGGACATCCGTCAGGGGCGGCCAAATCAATTACCCCAACTTCCTGGACTCCATTCTCACGGACCATTACGAGGGCAAGCTTGAGCTGGATACGTTCGACGACATCATGGACGAATTCGTAAAGCGCATAAAAACCCATGTCGAGAATGTCGGCCACGAGTTCAAGACGCAGCCCGTCCCGGAATTCCGCAAGCATTCATGCGATCCCTTCGGCTCGGCGCTGCTGTATAACTGCCTTGACAAAGGCAAAGACATGCACCACGGCGGGACGGAGCTGGCGCCGTTCGTGGCTGTCGGCGGCCAGGGCCTGGCTACGACGGTCGACTCGCTGAGCAGCATCAAGGCGCTGGTATACGATCGCAAAGAGGTCAGCCTCCGCGCAGTGACGGAAGCCGTGCACGGCAACTTTGCCGGCCAGGAGACGCTCAGGCTCAAGCTGAGCAACCTGGCGCCCCATTTCGGGAACGACGACGACACGGTCGACAGCATCGCATCGACGCTGTTCAATACGGCGACTGCGGCCGTGCATGCGCTTAACGACGGGTCATTTGAGGAGCGGTTCATCAATTCCTATTTCGGCTATACGTCGCATGTATCCACGGGCGAAATAACCGGCGCCACGCCCAACGGCAGGAAAGCCGGGGAGCCGCTTTCCGAAGGGGTGGGCCCCGTCCAGGGCAAGGACACGGAGGGCCCGACAAGGCTGTTCAATTCCCTGCTCAAATTTGACTACAGGTGCCTGACGGGCGCGCTGGCGACCAATTGCAAAATCAACCCCTCGCTGTTCAACACAAAATCGGGCAACGAGGCCTTCTCGCGCATGATCAGGACGTATTTGAGGAACGGCGGCCCGCAAATCCAGGTCAATTTCGTCAGGACGGAGGACTTGATCGACGCGCAACAGAACCCCGACAAACACCGCGACATCGTCGTGCGCATCGCCGGCTTTTGCGAGTTTTTCGTCAACCTCGACTTCAACCAGCAAAACGAAATCATCAAGAGGACGGAGCACGAAGGCGCATAACTATAATATAAACGGGGGCGGTCGCGCAGGCCGCCCCCGCATATTATAAAGCAAACGCGTACGTGTATTAGTTATCATGCTTGGCGCATCAACGAATACATAGGGGGGGATTGTAATATGAAAGCGGTTTGTATCACTGAGCCTCATGTCGTAAAGGTCATAGACGTGCCGATGCCCGTCCGCAATGATTATGAATGCCTCGTGGAAGTCAAGGCTTGCGGCATATGTTCGAGCACCGATTTAAAGCTTATCCACTGCACGCACCCGGAAAATCCGCGCAGCCCCATGCGCTTTCCCGCTATCCTGGGCCATGAGGCAGTCGGCGTCATCGTCGAGGTCGGCAGCAAAGTCCGAAATTTAAAGCTTGGGGACCGCGTATTGGTCCCTTTTTCAAACCAGAGGCATATACCCGACGATAAGATTGATATAAAGTACGGAGCAATGACCGAGTATTCGGTCGCGCCCGACGTAGTCGCGATGCAGGAGGACAATGTCAGCGACGGGCCCCAAAGGCGCGCGATGGAACCGAGGGACCATCCCTGCCAGGTGTTTCCGGACGACATCTCCTATATCGACGGCGCGATGATACTGTCGTTCAAAGAAACATATTCGGCTGTTCGCAACTTCAACATCCAAGACGGGATGGACGTGTTGGTTTTCGGCGACGGCTCGGTCGGCATGGGGCTGGCCCACTTCATTAATGCGTATAAAGCGAACTCCAATATAGTCGTAGGGCACCATGACGACCGTTTAAAAAAGGTCATGGAAATCGCAAAGCCCAGCATGATAATAAATTCGCATAAGGGCGAGATGGATAAAATAGAGGGACAGAGGTTCGATATAATCGTGGACGCCGTCGGCTCCACCGATATAATAAAGCAGGGCGTCAGGATGCTAAAGCCGGGCGGCAAGCTGGTCGTGATCGGCGTATTGCCCAAGGACAACGCGGATTTGCGGCTGTTTGACATACCAAACTACACTTCGGTCATGATGCATTCGTTCCCATATAGGGAGCACCGGACCCAGGGCGAGATCATCGAGTTCATGCGCTCGGGTTTTGTAAAAGCGGCGGATTATTACAGCCATATCATACCTATGGACGACGTCGCGGAGGGCGTGCGTATGCTGGAGTCCAGAGAGGCTTTCAAAGTCATACTCACAATGAACGGAGGAGCGTAGCCGGAGCAGCGTAGTCACAGGTGCGTAGCCGATGCAGTGTAGCCGCAGGTGCATAGCCGGAGGAACGTAGCCGCAAGTGCGTAGCCGACGGTGCGTAACCGCAGGAGCATAGCCGGTGCAACGTAGCCGCAGAACGTGAACGTAGCCGCAGGTATTTTGTTTATGGATGACATCGACCAATTAAGAAACACGCAAGGCACTATTTTCAATATTCAATATTTTTGCATTCACGACGGACCCGGCATCCGCACCACCGTCTTCTTTAAGGGCTGCCCGCTGTCATGCATATGGTGCCACAATCCTGAGGGGATTTCTAAAAAGCGGCTGTTTTCGTATATCGACAACAAATGCGTCCGGTGCGGCGAATGTGCGCGGATTTGCCCCGAGGCCCACCGGTTTATTGGCAATACTCATGAGCTCATCTGGGACGAATGCCCCGATGAGCTCATTGATTGTAGCGCCGAGTCCTGCGTCGCAAGGGCGCTGACCGTCGTCGGGGAGCATGTCACCGCAGGCGCGGTCATGGAAAAAGTCAATCGCGACAGGCGCTTTTACGCGGAAGGCGGTGGCGTCACCTTTTCCGGCGGGGAGCCCACGATGCAGAAGGAATTTTTGGCGGCCCTGCTAAAGCTGGCTTCGTCCGACGGCTTACATACCGTTGTGGAGACCTGCGGGCTGTGCGATTTCGAATATTACGAGAGCATAATGCCGTATGTCGATATTTTTTACTACGACTACAAAGAGACCAACCCCGACAAACACAGGGAATATACAAAAGCCGGCAACGCGCTGATCATAGAGAACATCCGGCGGCTGCACGACGCCGGGGCCGCCGTGTTGCTGCGCTGCCCCATCGTCCCGGAGATTAACGACCGTGACGAGCATTTTATGGGCATAGCCGATCTGACGATACGGCATCCAAAGCTGCTCGGCGCGGAGATATTGCCATACCATAAGCTGGCCTCCGCAAAGGCCGGCCGCATGGGGCTCCGGGCGCAGGCGGAGTACGCGCAGCCCGCGCCGGAGACAGCGGAACTGTGGCGGGAGAGGGTGCGCTCGTTTGGCGGGCGTATCGTGGAGACATAGTACAGGGCGCGCAGTCGGCGGGCGCGGCGGCGCGATGAGGACATCGCGCCCTACGAATGCATAGGCTCTCGCAGGGCAAGGCAACTGTAGGGCGCTCGTTTGGCGGGCGTATCGTGGAGACATAAATATACCAGAGGGGGGTATTTCATATTATGAAATCATTGGCGCAGCGTTTTTATGAAATCAAAACGCAAATAGGCGGCAACCGCGAACGGACGAGGTGGAACCAAAACACGGGTATGCCGCAGGAGACTTTGGCGCGCATCACGCTGCCGAACAAAGAGCACCGCCGCATCCTGGGGCAGATTGAATTTGCCATTAAAATGTCCGCCGCCAACGGCGGCGTTTATGACAAACACATCAGCGAAGCGCTCGATATCCTGTGCGCCGCGCTGCAGGCCGACGGCGTGCTCACGCGCGCGACCTGCGACACAGCCGAAGGGGCGCTGCTGCCCCTGCGAGACGCGGCGAAGGAATACGACTTGATACTGGCGGCGCACGCGCACATCGACATGAACTGGCGCTGGGGCTGGCAGGAAACGGTGGCAGCCACGCTGTCGACGTTCCGCACGATGCTCCGCCTTATGAACGAGTATCCAGAATTTACGTATTCGCAGTCACAGGCTTCCGTATATAAAATCGTGGAAGACTACGATCCCGGGATGATGGACGAAATCAAGGCCCGCATTAAGGAAGGCCGCTGGGAAGTGACAGCCACCGCATGGGTCGAGACAGACAAGAACATGCCCAACACGGAGTCGCTGCTCCGGCACATCCGCTATACGCGCGACTATATGGAACAGACATGGGGCGTCGACCCGGACTCGCTGGAGGTGGATTTCTCGCCCGACACATTCGGCCACAGCCTGCACATCCCGGAGATCAACAGCTTTGGCAATGTCAAATACTACTACCATTGCAGGGGGCTGACGGAGCGGCAGGTGCTCTACCGCTGGAAGGCGCCGTCGGGCAAGGAAGTGCTTGCGTACTGCGAGCCGTATTGGTACAACCTGGGGATAACGGCGGACATCGGCGTCGGCCTTGTCGAGCTGTCGCAGTTGTGCGGCGGCTTCAAAACAGGCTTGGTCGTCTACGGCGTCGGGGACCACGGCGGCGGGCCCACCAGGCGGGACATAGAGCGGGCGAAGGAGCTTATGCAATGGCCCGTCTTCCCGCAAGTCAAGTTCGGCACGATACGCGAGTTCTTCAAAAAAGCCGAAACGGTTCGCGAGAAGCTGCCCGTCTGGGACAACGAGATAAATCACATTTTCAGCGGCTGCTACACGACGCAGAGCCGCATCAAGCTGGGCAACCGCAAAAACGAGGCGGCGCTGCTGGACGCGGAGCTCCACAACGCCGTGAGCGCGTTCGCCACCGGCTACAAATATCCGGAAGGCATAATGCGCAGGGCGTGGCAAAACGTGCTCCTGACGCATTTCCACGACATCTTGACAGGTTCTTGCGTGCAGGAGTCGCGCGAGCACGCCATCGGGCTGTTTGCCGACGCCCTGGCTGCGGCGAACGCGTCCCGCGAAAATGCGACCCGATCGCTGTCCGACAATATTGACACATCGATGATCGCCGTCGATGCGGACATAGCGGACTCTCTGGCAGAGGGCGCGGGCGTGGGGTACGGCATCGAAAATTTTTCCGGCGCCACAAACCACGAGACCGGCGGCGGCAAGGTGCGCATCTTCCATATTTTCAACCCCAGCGCGCACGAGCGGGCCGAAAATGTGGAGGTCACCGTCTGGGACTGGATAGGAGATATGAAGCGGATCGCCATATCCGACCACGCCGGCAACAAGCTGCCGTTCCAGTTGCTCGACAGGGACTATACCAGCTATTGGGGCCACCAGTATTTTCGGCTGCTGATAGAGGCGAAAGTCCCTGCGGGGGGCTATACAACGGTCGTCATGCATGAGGCGGAGCTGGGCGGCGAATACCCGTTTATATATAACCCATTCCCGCGCATCACACGCGAACACACGCCAATCACATTGGAAAACGAACACTTGAAAGCGTTTTTCGATTCCAAGAACGGCGCATTGCTATCGCTTGTCGACAAAAAGACCGGCAAGGAGCAGATAAAGAGCGGCTCCGACGGCGGCGGGCTGGCGCTCTGGCAATGCGAGAACGCCAGCAACAATGCGTGGCTGATCGGGCGCGTGCTGAGCAGCGAGCCGGTCGTCAAGACGACGAAGCTGACGCCCATGCGCGGCGGCGCGGGTGGCGCCGGCGGCCCGGGTGCATTGCGCGGCGCAAAGCCGATACCGCTCGGCGGCGAGCTGCGCGACGGCTTCGTGATGGAGCAGGAGATACTCTCGTCGACGATAAGGACGACCGTCACGCTCGACCGCAACGCAAAGGCCCTGGCATACAATTTTGAGATAAACTGGCACGAGTACACCCCCCGCAACGGGCACGACAACGTGCCGGTGCTGACGTTCTCGCTGCCGCTCGCCCAAAGCCCCTCGGCGTACCAGACGGACGTCGCGGCGGGCGCAATCCGCAGATCGGCGCTATACCAAGACGTGTCCGGCCTGCAGTACGGCGCGGCGGTCTATGACGGCGACGGGCGCGCGCTGGCCATCATCAGCGATTGCAAATACGGCTACAGGGGGTGTGAAGACATTTTGAGCAACACGCTGATAAATTCGTCGAACAGCCCCGACCCGTATCCGGAAAACGGGGTGCATGTAATCAACCTGCTGGTTTCCGTAGACAGCGCGCTCCCGAAGGCGCTGCAGGAATCGGCTGCCGATTTCTGCCACCCGATGAGCTACCTGCATACCGGCAGCCACAAGGGCCAACTGGCGCCCGAGGGCGCGATGCTCGAAATGGCGGCCGCGACGTCGGTGTTTTCGTCGGCGGGGGCGACGGGCGACGGGGCGCTGCTCGTGCGCGTGTACGAGACATGCGGCAAAGCGGACAGCGTGACAATAAAGCTGCCGTTCGAGCCAAAGAAAGCGGTGCTCGTGGATTTGGGCGAGAACGTCACCGGCGTCGCCGACATACAGGGGCGGAACGTGGTGTTCCCGATAAGGGCAAACAGCATCGCCGCAATTAAAATATACGCAACGCCGTAGGGGCGCATGTCATGCGCCCGCCACGCCACCGCACCACGTAGGGACGCACATCGTGCATCCGTATTGCCACCGCACCACGTAGGGGCGCATGCCATGCGCCCGCCACGCAGACGCAGCACAATCGCCCCGGCATAAATATAAACGTTTAACTACAATTAATTGCAATTAATTGCAATAAACATAAAAACGAACACACAAACACACAAATTCGCAAAGTAAAATCACATAAACGGCATCAGGGGGGATGTATATTGAAGGCGACCAAGACATTGTTAAAAATGGCTAGGGACTGGCAATGGTATGTGCTGCTGGCGCCGGCCATCATTTATTTCGCGATTTTCAGCTATGGGCCGATGTACGGCGTGCAGATCGCGTTTAAGGATTTCAGGGCGTCCAGGGGCATATGGGGCAGTTCATGGGTGGGGTTCACGCAGTTCGAGCGTTTTTTTAACTCCTATTATTTTTGGGATTTAATACGCAATACGATGGTCATCAGCCTTTACGGCCTCATTGTGGGCTTCCCCCTCCCGATTATCCTCGCGCTCTGCATCAACGAGCTAAAAAACGGCCGTTTCAAGTCCACCGTCCAAACGGTCACATATGCCCCGCACTTCATTTCGACGGTCGTTTTTTGCGGCATGATTATCGCGTTCCTGCGGCCCTCGACAGGGGTCATAAACAACATTATCATGCTGTTCGGTGGTAAAAAGACGGCATTCCTCAGCGACCCAATCGCGTTCCCGTCCATATACGTCTGGTCGGATGTATGGCAGAACGTCGGCTGGGGCAGCATCATCTACCTCGCGACGCTGTCGGGCATCGACATCGCGCTGTACGAAGCGGCGACGATAGACGGCGCTTCTCGGTTCCAGCGGATGAAGTACATCAATATCCCATTATTGATCCCCATCATCGTCACTCTGCTGATCCTCAATTCCGGGCGCGTCCTTTCGGTGGGATATGAAAAGACCTTGCTGTTGCAAAACAACCTCAACCTAAAGACCAGCGAGGTAATATCGACCTTCGTCTACAAATCCGGCCTGCTGCAGGCGCAGTACAGCTTTTCAGCGGCGGTCGGCCTGTTCAACTCGGTGATAAACATCATCATATTGTTCTTGGTCAACAAGATTTCCCGGACAGTCAGCGAAAATTCGTTGTGGTAAGGCGGTGGCATTATGAGCAGTAGAGTTGCGCGCACTGTAGCAAAACGGGAGACAATCAGGGAGGTTAACCAGGATGCCGTTTTTATGACAGTCATCCATGTATCTCTGATATTGCTTCTATTAATAACTATTTATCCGCTGTATTACGTGATCATCGCATCGGTCAGCGATCCCAATCTTGTCGCCATCGGGAAAGTCATTTTCCTGCCGAAAGGCATATCCTTTGAGGGCTACCAAAAGGTTTTCAACAACCTCGACATATGGATTGGCTACAGGAACACAGTCTTTTACACCGTCGTCGGCACGATGATCAACATCGCCGTGACGCTATCCGCCGCGTACTCGCTGGCCCACAAGGCGTTGATTGGCAGAAAGCCGCTGAGCTACATGCTGCTGTTCGCCATGTATTTCAGCGGCGGCCTCATCCCCACCTATTTGCTGATTAAGAACCTGGGGATGCTCGACACGATATGGGTCATGCTTATACCGGGAGCGGCTTCCGTTTACAACGTGCTGGTCGCCAGGACATTCATGTCCAGCGGGACGTTCGTCGAGCTGGAAGACGCGGCCAGGATAGACGGCTGCTCCGTCATCGGCACGTTCCTGAAGATAATCATACCGCTGTCGACGGCGCTCATCGCGGTCATGACGCTGTTCTATGGCATCGGCCACTGGAACAGCTATTTCAACGCGATGATCTATCTTGCAAACAGGAACCTGTTCCCACTCCAAGTGTTTTTGCGGGAGATCCTTGTGCTAAGCCAGATGAGCGACGCGAACACGCTCACGACCGAACAGGTGGAGCTTTTGGCGGTGCAGGCCAGGATCGCGGAGCTAGTAAAATACGTGATCATAATTGTAGCCACGCTGCCCGTTATGATCATATACCCGTTTCTGCAGAAATACTTTGTCAGGGGGGTGATGCTTGGCTCTATAAAAGGATAGAGTAGGGACGCATTGTGCTTTAGCTAAGCGGCGAACCGGGCGTCGGTAAGGCACAATGCTTGTGCCGTGTAATAATGCGTGTCTATTATGCTTTTTAGTTTTCAAGTCACTAACATTGTAAATACGTAATAAATCATTTTATTAGCAAAGAGGGGGATTTATTAATGAAAAAATTTACGACCGCACTGGCAATCATTATCTGCATAGCCTTGGCGCTGGCGGGCTGTGGCGGAGGGGGCGCCGCCCCGACCACGCAGGCGGCCGAGACGACCGCCGCCGCTGCGGCGGCCGAAACTACGACGACTGCCGCTCCGACGACGCAGACTGCGGCGGCGACCACGACGACGGCGGCTACGCAGGCAGCGTCGACGTCGGCCGCGAGGGACGCGGCGACAGCGGGCACGTTCGCCACGACAGTGGCCACCACGGAAGCCGCGCCCGTCGAGGCGGCGGATGTGGAGAACTTCAACGTGACCGGTTTCCCAATTGTCAACGAGCCCATCACACTGACGATAATGGGGCAAAAAAACGATGTCGCGGGCCCGTGGGACTCCCTGCGGTTTTTTGTCTACATGGAGGAGCTGACCAACATCAAGTTTGACTACCAAGAGGTCAACAACAGCGTATGGACCGAACGGAAGAACCTCGCGTTCGCCAGCGGCACCTATACCGACGTGATATTCGGCGGCGCTGTCAACCACGCGGAGCAGGTCATGTACGGCGTGGAGGACGGGATTTTGCTCCCGCTAAACGATTATATCGACAAATACGCGCCGAACTTTCAGACCGCCCTCCAGGCTAGGCCCGAGACGATTGGTATGATCACGGCGTACGACGGGAACATTTACGCTTTCCCGCAGGTAGCCAGCAGCCCTGTCAGCGTCCCGGAGCACTACTACAACCTGAACTGGTTTTACGCGCTCGGCCTGGATCCTGTAAATGACATCCCCGAGACGCTGGACGAGTTCTACGACCTGATGGTGCGCTTTAAGAACGAGGACCCCAACCAAAACGGGCTGCAGGACGAGATCCCCTATTGCATAAGGATAGGATCGGCCCTGGACAACCCGCCGGGCGCGAGCGTCAACAACCTCATCCTCCCTGCGTATGGCATCCCCAATTCGAGGCAGTATGTAGATGACAACGGCGAAATACAGATTGGCTATTTCCATGAGAACTATGCCTTGTATGTGGACTACGTCAAGAGGTTGATGGACGAGGAGATAATCGATCCCGAGATTTATGTCATGGACGACATGACGATGAACGGAAAGTGCAAGACCAACCTGGCGGGCTTCGTGAACGGCCACATATACAGCCGCTTCGATGTGCCCGACCCCGAGGTAGCGGCCCTGTACCCGAAGGCCATACCGTTCAAGAGCGAGTACCTTGGCGGCGGCCAGGCCCTACGCGCCGGCGGCAACGCCATATCGGTCGGGACACTGGTGTTCACGGACAAGTGCCAATACCCGGAAGCCATGACGCGGTGGGCGGACTATATTTATTCCGAAGAAGGTTCGCTGCGGATACACTACGGCGAAGAGGGCGATCTGTGGGAGCGCGCGGAGAACGGCATGATGAGGTATATCATCCCCTCAAACGGTATGACGGTGGACGAGTACCGTGCCGCCGAGGTGACCCCCGACGGCGGGACGACGGTGCCCAAGTTTATCCGCCCGGCCACAGAGGGCGACTGGGACGACCCGTTCCAGCAGGCAAGAGTGGAGTACTGGTGGTCCACGCTGTTCCCAATCGGCAAAGTCCCCTTCCCCACAATGTTCTATACATCTGAAGAAAACAGCAGGAAGACCGCGCTGGAGGCCGACATTTTCCGGTTCTTTAACGAAAAAGAGGCCGCATACTTTACCGGCCGCGAGGACTTCCGCGCCGACAGGGACAACCTGATAAACACCTTCAAAACAATGGGCGGCGACGAGCTGCTCGAAATCTACAAAGGCGCCTATGAGCGCTATACGCAAATAATGAACCAATAACTCACAACAACATTCACACCGAAAGCATTTTTGACTAATCCAATTACACTATTATGCGATTATAAAGGAGGTTTCTTGAATGAAAAAAACACCATTATTGTTAACGCTGGTTGTATGCGCCGCTATGCTCGTTACGGCTTGCGGCGGCGGGGGCGGCACTGACGCTACGACCGCGGCGGCGACCACCGCGGCGGCTGCGACGACTGCTGCGGCGGCCGCTACGACGGCTGCGGCAGCCGCTGCAGAGACGACCACAGCGGCAGCAGCCGCGACCACTGCGGCGGCAGCGGCGGCGACAACCACTGCGGCGGCGGCTGCGACTACAGAGGCTGCCACGGCGCCGGAGGGGAGCTCGCTCTCCACGTTCGGCACGCAGTCGGGCGCGGCGGCGGACTATACGCCCAAAATGTTCGCCATCCAGTCCGAGCCGGTTGTCGCATCGACGGATGTGGCTAATTTCAATGTATCCGGCTTCCCCATCGTAAATGACAAGATTACCATGACGTTGATGGGCTCCAGGGCGGACATACAGGGGCCCTGGGAGACGTTGAAATTCTTCACGCGGATGGAGGACATGACGAACATCGCGTTTAACATCGAAGCGGTGGCGGCCAACGTCTGGAGCGAAAGAAAGAACCTGGCGTTTGCCAGCGGTTCCTACCCGGACGTCTTTTTCTGCGGCAACATAGACCGCACCGAGCAGGTCAGGTACGGCGTGGACGAGAAGATTCTACTGCCGCTAAACGACCATATCGAAAAATACGCGCCCTACATGCAGGCGATGTTTGAAGTGAGGACCGACGTCAGGCCATACATAGTGGCTCCCGACGGGTTGATCTACGGGTTCCCGAGGGTGTCCAGCGGGCCCGGCAGCATCTCCGAGCATTATTACAACTACGAGTGGTTCAAGGCGCTCGGCCTCGATCACATTAATGACGTGCCGACGACGCTCGAAGAGTTCTATGATTTGATGGTCCGCTTCAAAAACGAGGACCCCAACCAGAACGGGCAAGCCGACGAAATCCCATACTGCACGAGGATTGGCTCGGGCATCAACGATTCGGTCGGATCGAACATCAACACCATCATCCTGCCGGTGTTCGGCATCCCGCAGTCGCGCCTGTATGTCGACGACGACGGCGTTGTCAAATTCGGCTATCTGCATGAGAACTACGGCCTGTTCGTAGACTATGTATCCAAGATGCTGAGCGAGGAACTGATCGATCCGGAAATATACGTACAGGACGGCCAGACCGTTACCGGAAAGGTCAAAGCGAATCTTGTCGGCTTCACAAGCACCGCCATCCCCCAGAACTCTTACCCCGTCAGCGACCCCGACGAAGCCGATTTGTATCCAAAGTTCTTACCGTTAAAGAGCGAATACACCGGCGGCAAGCAGACCGGCCGAGCCGGCGGCAACGGCATCAGCGTCGGGACGGTTGTCTTGACAGACAAGTGCCAGTACCCCGAAGCCATGACCCGGTGGGTCGACTGGATGTATTCGGAAGAAGGCTCGCTGTACATGCACTACGGCGATGAAAATGACCTTTGGGAGCGCGCGGAGAACGGTATGATGCGCTACATCATCCCCGATAACGGCATGACCATCGAGGAATACCGGGGCGGCGTCATCACGGCGGACTGCGGCAGCACGACGCCCAAGTGGATCCGCCCGGCCACAGAGGGCAACTGGGACGACACGTTCCAGCAGGCGCGCGTGAGGCACTGGGAGACGCAGTTGTGGCCCGCCGCCAGGCTGCCGATCCCCGACATGTTCTTCCCCGTGGAGGCTCAGGACAGGCTGTCCGCCCTGACTGCCGACATATACCGGCTAACGAACGAAAAGGAGGCCGAGTACCTGACCGGCCGCACGGATTTCAACGCGGACAGGGACAATTTCGAGCGCATCCTCATGTCGATGGGTCTCGAAGAGCTGATAGAGATAAACCAAAACGCGTACAACATTTTTATAGCCAATCAATAAACATGCAAGCGTGCGGCCACTCTTACGGGAGCGGCCGCACGCATCTCCGTATGGACGACCACCCCCCCATCATTATTGCTATATCAATAAACATAATATTCCAATAATAGATATGGTTAATTATTGTGTTTGCATTTCTATATGGCAATGTGCATAAAATATATTCTTTTTACTATACCCAATTTAATTTTAAATAAATAATCCAAAATAAGGATGATCTGCGGCATTGATATAGCAATTATTATGTCCGCTTCTTTCAAGCTTTTTCATTTTTCATCTTTTCATTCATATTTACTCATGAAGCGTTTTTATACATCGTTCAAAATCTCCTTTGTATTTCAACCCAAATCGCCCCGAACACCGCACGTTTTGCGGGCTTCGCATATGCGTTCCTGAAATAGACTCTGCATACGAACGTCAGTTGCTTTGTGGTTTATAAGAGGGATACCATCAAATTTTTCCATTGACAACTTGTTATAATGTGTTATATTCTGCATATGCAAAATATCAAAAAAACGATTGCTGTTCATAAAACAAACATGAAGCATATACAAATTGCACAAAGTTGATATATTTCTTTGTCGGCAGCTCCGCATCCTAGAGTATGATTCATAATTTATTTTAATAATTATCCTGAAAATGGAAAAGCAAACTTCTGGGGGTAACATGAGTAATAATACGGCGATTAGTCGCAGTCGCAACCGCGCTGGAAACGCCACGCTTGGGACGCGGATATGGAAAGCCCGGTACTTCTATCTTTTTATACTGCCCGCTTTTGTATTTTTTCTTATATTTACATACATACCATATTTTGGGCTTGTGATCGCATTCCAGGACTTTAAAATATTCGCAGGCGTATTTAAAAGCGAATTCGTTGGCTTTAAGCACTTTATAAACTTCTTTAATTCGCAAAGCTTTTTCACGCTCATCCGGAACACTTTATCGATCAGCCTCCTGCGCCTAATTTTTTCCTTCCCGGTACCCATAATTTTCGCGTTGCTTCTGAACGAAGTGCGCCACATGACATATAAGCGCATCATTCAAACCATTACATATTTTCCCAACTTTTTGAGCTGGGTCATATTTGCCGGCATAGTAGTGAACATTATCAGACCGACCGGAATCATCAACAATGTTTTTTTATCATTGGGACTCGAGCCGCCGAACATCCTGACTAGCACTAGATATTTCGTCCCCATGTTGGTCGTTTCAGGCGCCCTAAAAAGCTTTGGTTTCGGCGCCATCATTTATCTGGCGGCGCTATCGGGGGTCGATTCGCAGCTTTACGAAGCGGCGGTAATCGACGGCGCAAAGCGGTTGAGGCAAATATGGCATATAACTTTGCCCGGCATCCGCCCGACGATAGTCGTCATGCTGATTATGGAGCTTGGGAGCATCATGAACGCAGGGTTCGACCAAATTTTTAACCTATATAACGCTTCGGTATACGAAGTCGCGGACATCATTGATACTTACGTATTCCGCATAGGCTATCTTAGCTCGCAATATAGCCTGGGGACTGCGGTCGGCCTTTTTAAAGGGGTAATTGGCATGTTGCTGATTATCACGGCTAATACGATAATCAGAAAGGCCGGCGAGGCGTCGATTTGGTAATCCAATAAGAAATTTGCCCATCGAGGAGGGGCTTTATGAGCAATGCGGTAAAAAATGTCAGAAATATTGTAGACGCAGATACCGGCAAAAAGGCGAACGTCAGCAAGTTGATGCGCAATCCTTTATATGCCGAAATGATAATCTATTTCATTGTGTTTTTATTGGCGGTCGTCACGATCGTGCCGATACTGAACGTATTCGCGCAGTCTCTGTCCCCGGCGCATGTGATATCCCGGATACCTTTTATGCTCTGGCCCCACGAATTTTCAATCGAAGCATATCGTTACATATTTAACACCCCCGCGCTTGTCCATTCGTTTTATGTTTCTGTATGCGTGACTGTTGTAGGCACAACACTGAGTTTGCTCGTCACAGTGCTCGCAGCCTATGGTTTATCCAAGACGCATATCCCGGGCAACGCATTATTAATGAAATTTTTCGTCGTGGCCATGCTATTTGGCGCGGGCATCATCCCGACATACATAGTAATCAACAAACTGCTCGGCTTGATAAATACATACCCCGTGCTGGTGCTGCCGTATATAGCGAGCTCCTATAATATTATATTGATGCGGAACTTTTTTTGGAGCATACCGGCGGAGCTTGAAGAATCCGCCACCATAGACGGCGCCTCGGACCTTCAAATTCTATGGACGATAATCCTGCCGCTCTCAAAACCGGCCATTGCGACAATAGGGCTGTTTTATGCCGTCGGCCATTGGAATGATTTTTACAGGGGCTTGATCTATATCAACGATTCTTCCATGTGGCCGCTGCCGATGATGCTGCGTTCCATAGTCGTCGACAACCAAATGGTCGGCATGGGCTCCGTACCGGACGAGCAGCAGCGGATGATCAACCCGGACAACATAAAAGCGGCGACGATTATTTTTGCCACTGTGCCGATTTTATGCGTCTATCCCTTTATCCAAAAATATTTTACTCAGGGTATAATGATCGGCGCGATCAAAGGTTAAACGTACTAAAGTAAAAATGTACTAAAATCAAATCGTACTAAAGTCAAATCGTACTAAAGTCAAATCGCATTAAAGTTTAACGTACTAAAGTTAAGCGTACTAAAGTTTAATGTACTACTGTTTTAGTTTGAACCGAAAATAAAACTATTTATGAAAGGATGGTAAAATGAAAAATTTATCCGGCAAGGTAATAGTAAAAGCTATAGTATTTGTAGTGCTTTCAGCAATTTTACTCTCGACGGTGGTCGGCTGCGGAAGTGCGGGAGGCCAGCAAACAACCGCCGCAGCCGCGACGACCGCAGCCGCAGCGGCAGCGGCGCAAACAACGGCTGCTGCGGCTGCGGCAGAGGCCACAACAGCAGCAACGACTGCCGCCGCCGCTGCCGCCGCCGCTACAACAACAGCGGCTGCCGCGACCGCCGCAGGCGACACCGGGCAGGCAAGCAGCAATCAACCCGATTATTACAGGGGCGGAGATCCGATCAAGTTTTCATATATGAGGCCGGTGTGGCAGGCGCCTACGTATGAAAAGGGCAACCTATATGAGCAAATGCTTTTCGAGGCCGGCAATGTCGAAATTGAAGCCAACATCATTCCGGTCGCCGACTACAACTCGAAAGTGACCGTGCTGATCGCAGGCGGAACGGATATTGACGTCATTTGGAACATGGGCCCGGGCAACCCCGCGATGTACGATATAATCGATCAAGGCGCGTTCCTTGCGCTCGACGATTACCTTGCGAAATATCCGGAAGTCAATAGCGCCGTAATGGACCCCATATGGAGCGCGCTGACGTCCCCGGACGGAAAGCGTTACTTCTTCCCGAACTCTTCGTCGATTTTTTCCCCGTTCCCAATCTGGTACAGAAAAGATATCGTCGATGATCTCGGCCTGGAAATACCGACGACGATCGACGAATTTTTGACATTCCTCAGGCAAATACACGAAGAAAAGCCGGATATGGTCACCCTGACTGTCAACGAATTATTTTCGGAGTGGTATTTCCAAAACATTTATAACGCGTTTGGCTACAATCACGCTTGGATGCTGGATCCGGACGATCCGAACAGGATTATCCCGTCGTTTACAAGCAAAAATTTCCGCGACGCCCTCGAATGGCTGCACCAACTGCGTGTCGAAGGCATTCTGGATCCGGATTACATGATTGCCGCCGGCAAACGCGGCGCCGACACATGGAAAGCCGGGGAAGCCGTTGTAATTTGCATGAACTGGAGCAGTTACCGCGACTTGCTCACGAATGTGAGAAAAAACGTCGGGGATCACGCGAATATCGGCCTAATCACGTCGCTACAGGGCCCCGCCGGCGTTTCGGCGGCCGTCAATCTTTCCGGATACGACAGGGGGTTCTCAATAAACGTCAACACCAAAAAGGCCGACGATATTTTTGAATACCTGAATTGGGTATATACCGACGGGTATATCATCAACCGCTACGGCTTCGAGGACAAGACATATACGGTCAATGCCGAAGGCCACATTATCAGCATACCGAGCGACGAGCGCGATCCCGCTTTCGCCCAGCCTAACAAAGAGCCCTTCAACTTCCCCAATAAGGCCGTGGACGCAGCGTGGCCCAACTGGCTCAACTACTACAATGAGTTTATGGCCGCCGGCCTGACCGTGGAAGACCTCGAGGTCATGAGGTTTTCATACGAGGACGCCGTGACGAAATACCACCCCGACTACAACAGGCAGGCATATTCTAAAACGGCAGCCGAAAAAGGCACGCAACTGGAACAAGAATATATAGTCCCGGCGCGCGACAAGCTCTTTATCGACCCGACCGCTGACATCGCAAGCTGGGACGCCGCCGTGCAGAACTGGCTCGCGGCAGGCGGCCAGCAGATAATCGACGAAATAAACGAAGCCCAGACAGACAAGAGCGCCCCGGTCTATGTATATGACTATACGGGGCCCGATTATAGGTAAATTGCCGTTCAGCGACGAGATTATAGCGACGAAATTATATCAGAGGGGGTATAAAAATGGGCGCGCACAGGGAATTGCTGCATGTATCATTGGACGATCCTAAATACGGTGGCGGCCAATTTATCGGAAAATTGTACACGGAAGGGCTTGGGCGGATGCCCGATCCGGAAGGGTACCGAAAGTTCCAGGAATTGATTTTGGAAGAGTCCTGCACGAAAGAGACGCTGGCAAAAATGGCAAAGCGCGTGTTTATGTGCGCGGAGTACGACGCGCTCAAGCTTTCGCCCGAGCAACAGGTGATCACGATGTATCGCGCGATATTGAACCGCGACCCGTCATACGAAGAGATTGTCGCCGCAGCGCCGCAAATAGGCGTATCCGGCGCTGCGAGGTCAATCGCGCCGCTGTTTGAATCGGACGAGTTCGCGAAATTGCTGCCTGATATAATCCGTGGCCCGTATTCATTTGGCGGGGCGAATTATGGTTACTCAATGTCGGGCAAAATTTATACCGCGGCGGAGCTTATGGCTATGTTGGAAGAGGCCGAATCTGAAGTCGTACTGGAGCCCGGGGATCTAGTGCTAGCGAATGTACCGATAATGATCCCCAAAGGGAAAAAACTGTCTACAAGGGGCGGCTATAAATCGCATTATTTAAAAATGGCGCGCGTAATAAGGACCGCGATGTACAACAAAGGCGTAATCAATATGCTTGACGGAAGCGAATGCGAAGGCATCTGGGTCGACGGAAACCGGCCGCAGTTCGGCGAGCGCTGCTTACAGATTCGGCGCGGCGTCTGCATCGGTGTGGACGGGGACGGCTCGTCGATTTGCGGCAATAGGCTGAACGACTCGATCGGGGGCACGTCGCTCGAAGTATATTCCGTCCGCAATACTACAATCCGGGACAACCTCATCACATGCTACGCGTCGAAGCACTTCGACAGATTTTGGTGCGACGGCGCCACGATCCACGGGACCGGAACATTGTTTGAACGGAACGGCGTCGTGGATGCGACGGATGTGTCGGTTGTTATCTTCTATTTCAAACCGGGCGATCCGCAAAACAGCATATGCCGCCAAAACACGTTTATCAATCTCGGCAACAGTGGCTTCGGCGGCATCAACGCCGACGGATGGCTCGATTATGACCATGACTGGGATTTTACCGGGTGCGAATTTACGGACAACGTGTTCTGGACATCATACAAGGCGCACCAGCACATTTGCCTGTCCTTCGCGACGTTTGCCTGGATGCGCCAAACAGGCAATTACTGCGTCAACGCGAAAATGAACAACAATACAACGCCCGAAGGTCTGTTTGTACTTGCGGGGGCGGGCATCGCCGTCGACGGCCAAAAAAACTGCGAGGTGCAAGGCAATGCAATCGACATATATCTCGGCCCCTGGACCAACCCCGAAATCGGATTGACAGAACCGCAGGCTATATGTATGAATTGCAAAACTTCAACCGGCAATGTGCAAGGCCCCGTAGCTAACGTCCCAATGTTCGTGAAGGACAAAGGTTTCATTCACGGCCCCTGGCATGAGCCATTTAATGATGTAGTGCTGGAAAAAGTCCGTATCGGGAAATAAATAGTAATTAGTTGTAGACTAATCGGCAAAACATACATACGTCCGGACAGTCGGAAACGATTGTCCGGGCGTTTTATGCTTGTCAGCGGAATTGAAATGTTCAGTAAATATAGCGCGAGCGCATCCAGCGCCCACAGTGCCGCTCGTCAACATCCCACAACACTGCCCCGGCGTCCCGCAGCGCCGCCCCTGGCGTTTCACAGCATCTCATATGGCGTCCCGCAGCCTGCGCCGCTCCCGGCGCTTCACAACATCTCATTGCGCGTCGCTAAACGCAAACACCAGCCTGCCATTTTGGCTTGCGATGCCTTTTGCCAACGCCTCGGCGGCTTGATCGTAATATCGGCGCGTTTCATACACATCCGAAAAGGCGCCGCTTACCCCTATGTACAAACCGTTTTCTTCAAAAAAGCTGGCGTAAGTTGATAAAAAAGAAAACCAATCAAAATTATCAGTTTTTGAACTCATTAACATGATAATCTGATCCGCATAAATTGCATATGGGAAATATTGGAATTTATTTTTAAGCAGACTTTGAAAATATGCCAGTCTGCTTTTGCGTACGCTCTCCATCACGCTGTCGCGAACCGCATCCACGACAGCTATAGAAAGATAGCTTTCTAACCCATAATACATTATTTGCGCCTGCGGATTGTTTACCGGCGTACTCCTGACAGTTTTGTCCAGTAGTTTTATAATCGTATTCTCAAAAAATATGGCAGGTTGCTTTGTAAAATATTCATAGTTTCGGATCTCGTTGGATATTTTATCCAAAAGAAACTCAAAAGCCGCCATTCTCTCCGCGTCAAATGATATATTTTCATACATCGTCATTTCGCCTACCCAAATATTGTCCCCATTATAGATATGCCCTGTTATCAAGTTGTGTTTCCATTCGTCACATTTTAGCCTCACGATTTTATGCGAATATGAAACATCCCTTACCACATTTTCGCTGGCCATAAGTTCCTTGGCATACTCGTCGAACGTCCCCGTTTTTAACAATACGCTCCAGAAAGATTCGTCGGCGGGAACGCCGGAGAAGGCTATCAAATTATAGAACGCGTCTATCACATAAACGGGGCTGCTAAAGATTTTATTCGCGGTATCCAATAAATACTGAATACCTTTTCCGTTCCCCAAAACATTTATTTGATTCTGAATGTTCATCTAAATAATTCCTTATATTTATTCGGCTGCTTTATTATTAAACGATTGCGATGACCCCTCCAGCCGCCTTAGTTGCGTATACCGTTTGGTAGCGCGGCTACTGCCTGGTCATAGTATATGCGTAATTCGTATATGCTTTCAAAGCTTTCGCTTATACCGACACAGAAGCCGTTCCGTTCAAACAGATCGGCATTCATATTAAGAAACGGCGTTACGCCATATTTTTTATTTATCGAACTCATCAGAATAACTATATGGTCCGCATAGACAGAGTATTTAAACAATGGGAACATGGCTTTCAACATGCTTTTATAATACTCCAGCCGGTTCCGATGCACGCTGTCCAAAATGTCATTTTTTTCCACGTGCACGACGGCCACATAGAGATAATCGTCAAAGCCATTATAGAGTACCTGCGCTTGGGGGTTATATAATAATGGATTTGTGACAGCTCCGTCGAGCAAAAGATTTATTTTATTTTCATGAAATGTCATGGCTAGCATAGTGAAGTAGTCGTAAGTCCGTATTTCATCCGTTATTTTGTCGGCTAACATTTCAAACGCCGCAGCACTCTGTGCGTCGAACGGAACGTTGCATTCGGTCATCATTGCGATTCCGACTTCTATATTGTCCCTATTAAAGAAATGCCCGGCCATTTTAGCGTATTTTAGCTTTTCGTTTCTCAACGTCACAGTTCTAGCCGCATTGGTAATACTTTCTATAAGGCCTTCGTTTGCCAATACTTCCAGCGTTTTTGGGCCAAAGCTTCCCGTCGCTATGAGTTCGTTCCAGTTGTGATCGTCAATTGGCGCAGTTGTGTATGCAAGCAAATTATAGTTTATATCGATCACGTAGATGGGATTGCCGAGGATCGTATATGCGCAATTTAATAGGAATTGTATGCCCTTGCCATTTTCGAGTGCCCTTATCTGCTCCGCTTTGCCCATTAAAATCCCCCCTGTTTGCCACCCGATGTACCAATTTTAGCGAAATAGCGATTTATTAATTAACGTTCATTCATTTTATTATATTTTTTTCACGATCGCAAGCGGTATGAAAAACGAAATGCAAATGATAGAATATTTGAGGGAGGTAATGAAAAGGAGTCGGAGTAATGGAATTTTCGAAGAACTATGTCGCAGAGAGCGACTTGCTGACATTTGTAAATAATCAATACGAAATAAACGGCGAAAAAATACGCTTGTACAGAACATCGCAAGGGCGGGTTTTCTTTATACAAAGCCCATCCGGGCGAAAGGTTTTTAAGCTGTATTTGCCAACCGTCACTGATGCCGCCATACAATCAACGCGCATAATACATTATTTGCATGGCTGTGGTTATCCCATCGTTAAGATTATCCCAACGGTTTCCGATGAATTGTATGCCACAATCGAACGGCCTGAGGGAAGCTGTGTCGGCGTTTTATTTGAGTATGCGAGCGGTATCTGTATATGGGCGTGGAATGCTTTATACGATGCCGGGCAGGAGCGTGTCCATCCAATAACAAGTCAATTTTGCAAACAGGTGGGGCTTATGCACCGCCTGATGGATGATTATGATGAACCGCTCATTCAAAGGGGAAGCAAAGAAATCATATTTGATGCGGTGATTCGCCAGTTGCGCTTGGATGGATATAACGAGTCCAAAATCCGTGACTTAGAAGAATACGGCAACGAATTGTGGGCGATATTAAGCAAATGCCGTACAGGTTTTTATCACGCCGATATGCATCCGGGTAATACTAAATACCGCAACGGCCAATTCACATGGATGGATTTTGATAAAGCCTGTATGTCCTACAATATCATGGATATTGGCTGGCTTTTAACCACCGATTGGGTACATTACCACGAACAGGAAAAATCCGTGGAGCGTTCTAGGCGGTTGTTCGACGAGGTGCACGCAGGCTACAGCGCGGAGCGTCCGATGACCGACAACGAAATTAAAGCCGCCCTCCATAGTACCGCCATTATCCATTTTGATGATATGAGTACAAATATAAAAATGCTCAACAGGGGAATTAAGACATGGATACTCGACAGGGAATATGAATGGCTAATGCGTTGGCGGGAATGCTGCGCCAAATTAATGTAAAAGCAAAGCGGATACTTCGGTTGAGGTATCCGCCTATTTTTTATAGGCTTGTATCGTCAAGTCAATGCTACCCTACCTAACCTCGATATGATGTATTCACAATTATGTGTTATGCTTATGGGGAGCGAAATACAGTGCCAATAGGCATAGTCAATATTTTAAACATAAAAAGGAGTTGTGTCGTTATGCCAAACGCAATTTGGTTTATATCTTATAAACTCAAGAAAAACGCATCTGTGGAGGATTTCTTGCTCGCGTCAGAAAAATGTCATAATGAGGTTTTATCTAAGCAAAAAGGCTTTATTTCTTGGGATGTGCTTCGTGATGGCGATACATGGGTAGACTTAGTGAAATGGGAAACGGCGGAGGACGCAAAAAACGGCGAAACCGCAGGAGCGAACAATCCCGCTTCACATGAGTTTTACTCATTTATTAATATGAATAGCTGCAACCTCCAACTCTATTCGATTGAAAAAATCCACGAATCAGCATAGGCATTATCTACACAAAGGTAATACTATCCGGCGAAATGCTGCCAATCGTCCCGTTGTTCACGATTACGCAGATAATCCCGGCGCAAATGGACAAGGGGATAACGAAGCAGAAATAGATATGATTTAATCAAGGTTATCGGTCAAACGGAGTTTGCATGAAAAAAACGGATACGAGTGGGTATCCGTTTTTTAATTTGCTCCGGAGAATTTAATATCTCATGTACATTGTTATTGCGCTTTTATTCTCGTTGTTGGGAATTTTTATTATCCCATTTTTATAAGCATAACGCATTATTACGCAAATAAGAGATTCTAATACAGAGCCTGATGTTTCTGTGCTGTATTTTTTCTTGAATTTATCGGGTAGCGAGTTGGATACTATATCGTGTATAGAATCAAAGCATTTTACCAAAACATCGTAAGCCTCACCCTCATATATTTCTTTGACAATGCCGTGATACTTTGTAAATTCGCAGTTTCCGTTTTCATTAAATACGGGGATAAACGTTTTTATATCATCGCCAGATATGCTTATTACATGGTTTTTTACGAGTTCTTCGGCAAGTATGTTTTCCGATTCATTAAATGACGATTTTGTTCTGCTATTTTTAAGAATATCAACAAAAAACAGCAGTTCATTTTGCGTCATACAATAGTCGCTATCCTTGGAGCATAAATCGGAAAGATTTATATAGTAATGATTGAAAAAGTAATTGTTGATGCCTGTGTTGTGGGTCGTACTGAAATAATCACAAGGTTGTTCCCATTTTTCATAGCCATAAATATTCCATACGCCGCCGTCTTTTCTTCTCGTTGCGTCAAAGCCGATGTTTTTATCGTCATACATTTTATTTTGCAAATGCCTAAATGCAGTAAACAATAAAAGCCAGTATAAATATTCTTTCGGTATATCGTGGTTTATAAAGTCTATTTCACGAATTTTACCCAAGTTCTTTTCGATTACTTCGCAAATCACAGGAGCAATACGTTTACCTGCTTCTTCCATAAGTTTCTGCGTGTGTTTTTGGGTTTCCGCGTCTATGATTACAAAGTTAGTTTCAATACGCCCGTCTGCATGTTTAATAACTACTTCGCTATCGAGTAGGTTTATTAACTCGTCCTCAATATACGGAGCAGCTACCCCTAACGCAAGGCTTAACTCCTCAACGGTTGATGGATTATTATACGCTTCAAGAGCAATATTTTTTGCCGCCAGTCTTTTCATAATGTTCCACGGTCTACCCGACGGATATTTTTCCGGGGAGTTGTTTACATTATAACTAAAATCTATTTCTTCAGGTGCGTAACTTCTTAGCCCTTTTGGTTTTGCCATTTTCATACCCTCCTTGATGTTTTTACGCGCTTCGTAAAGTTTGCGTTTTACCGTTCCAATCGGCAAACCAGTCGCTTTAGAAATCGTATCAGTTTTCTTGTTGTCAAAATAATATGAAACGATAATATCACGATAATCCTTTGTCATTAAGGCAAGTTCTCTGTGAAGTAGTTCGACATCTTCGTTTTGTATAATGCTTTCCTCAACACATTCATCGCTTGCAATTTCGAAATAGTTAAGTACAACATCAGTCATAAACCTTGACGACTTCGCTTGACTATTTTTACACCATCGGGCAAATCTTTTTTTGGCTACCGTCCACATCCAAGCGTTAAAGTTATCTGGCTCATAACCGTTATTTAGCATTTTAATTATTTCTAATGCCGTTTCCTGCACGAGTTCTTCCGCCTCATGTGGATTCCCTGTTTTTTTAAGGGAAAAGTAAAACAGTTTTTGTAATTTTTCCTCATTGAGCGTTGCAACACTCATTTTCATCACCAAGCGCTTTCATCTATATAGTGGCATCATCAAGTAGTATGGTTCAAAATATCTTAAAAATTTTCGTTCGGAAAATCCCGCAAAATAAAAATCGGAACGTGAGAAATAAATAATGCACGTTCCGATTATAACGACGATAAGGTTTTTGTCTTTTAGCCCGCTGCAGCGCCCACGTACAGTTACCACGGGAAACAGCAACTTGGATGAAAATGCTTTCTTGAATTTTTATTCCCCGTCCGTTCGCTTTTAATATTTTACTTTCTATAAAATGAATTGCTATCTCAAAGAAAAAATCTCAATCTACCCTGCGGACGCACCGTTGCATTTTAATATTACTTGTCTGGCACTGTTCCGAATAAAATTCCAAGATAGTCCCTTTTTCCATATAAAATACGGTCAATATAAACTTCATTGGATTGTATGCGGTAGAACGCAAGATAATTTCCGCATACAAGGTAGCGGTAGTCTCCAACATTCTCATAACGTGCGGATAATGACGGACCTATATGCGGCGCGTATTCCAGTTTATCAATGACGTCTTGTATGTGGGTTATTGTGTTAAGCGCGGCTTTTGGACTTTTTAACTCCATCGCGATATAGTCGCCTATATCTTCCAAGTCTTTTTTGGCGACCCGTGAGTATCGGATTTTAAACACCGTATCGCTCCTTAAGGGAAGATCGCACTTCGTCGGCGGGGGTCCACCCGTCTTTTTCACCGGATCGCCGCCCCTCGCTTAACTCTGTGAATAACTGTCGCCAAGCTAACATTTTTTCATATTCTTTGTATTCGGCAATATCCAATACGGCATATTTACCATGTCCATTTTTAGTTAAAAAGACAGGAGCGCCGATGGCTACGTCGCGCAATACTTCGCCATAATTTCTCAAATCGGAAATAGGTTTTATATTCGGCATGTATTAACACCTCCATTAAAAAGCATACACTAAATATTCGTAAAATTCAACAGCGAATTTTAAGACATTATTATTTGCAATAAATAAAATAACCCAACAATCGCCCCTGCAATACAGAATCCCAACAGTACAGGAAGGGCGATGATTATCGAAAATGCTTTTTTATTTTCATTATTCGCCATCCTCCCCAAGACTACTTGAAAAGCGTAATAACCGCCGGACCCGAACGCTATCGGGACAAGCAGCAGATAAGGTCTGTTCGTGTTAATGAAAAACAACACCATGAACATAATAAAGGCGGCTATTTCCGCTGCCAAAAAGGATGATTTCAATACACTCTTCATCGTGATTTTACCTCCTCAAGAATAGATTGCACATTGTCAAACACGCCATCTGCTCCAAAGATATGATTGTGGAGTGTGTTTTCAAGCGAAAAAAATTCTACCTCACCGCCAAACAGTTCCGCCAATTGTTCCGATGAAGAAAACGGAACTTCTTCGTCATTGCGTGATGCAATCACCAAAACAGGGCAAGTCACGTTTGGAGCGTACTGGTCTGATGGGAGTTTTTGTTTTACCAACAACCTCATCGGGCCTTTGAAAATCGGCAACAAATTATTGTAAAGATCATATCCGTTGGCGTATGGCGCGGCAAGAATTAACCCGGCGACAGGGCGATTTGCCGCAAGATAAACGGCGTTCCCCGTACCCAAGCTGTATCCCATTGTCACAATATGGCTATTGTCAACATAGGGCAGCGCGGCGGCATAATCGAAAACCGCCAACGCCTGCTCGTACATATTCAAGTAGTGCGGTTTACCGTCGTTTAAGCCGTAGCCTTCATAATCAATAAAAAGGTAATGGTATCCGGCGAAATACTGCCAATCGTCCCGTTGTTCATGATTACGCAGATTACGATAAGATACCTCACCGTTGCCACCGAAGTAGATTACCAACGGCAGAGTGTCGTCCGGTATAGTGTCGTCCGGCATAGTGTCGTCACTCGCGCGGTACATCATGCCGTGATAAGTTTTGCCGTTTTCGGCGGTAAACTGAACCTCCTGATAGCCCTGCCGAGTTAGCAAGAATTCGCGGCTTTCGGAGTCGTGGATATTGTAGAACAACATACCGTCCTGTACTGCGTATATAATGCCGCAAATAGGTATAAGTACATTCAAAACAACAAGCACAACCGCGCAAGTCTGTTTGAGCCAAGCTTTGATGCTATATTTTCGGGTGATTAGGCTGCCTGCGCCGCGTAAAGCGAGGTTCATCAGCAAGACGATAACCGCAATACCCGCGACATCCCAAACAAACGCCCCCATGCCGAAGTAGACAATGATTCCGGCAACGCCGATAACCCCAGCGCAAAGGGTCATTTGTACGGCAATGTGTTTTTTATCATCCAATACGTTCTTGCGCTCCATTATTTTTCCTCACCTTTTTCCGAAACAATCAAAATATTTCAAGCTTTCAAGCGCAGACGTTATTTTCAATCATAGCATGCGTGCGTTCAGGCCTACGGATTCTAGTTCGCCCAGATAGTAGGCGGCGGGGCGGCTTTCGTCGTATGTGGGTGCAAATGACATGCCTACGGCGGCGTATTTGGCGCCTGCCAATGGGTTGTATGGTAATACTTCGATGGTCACACGATCCCTGGCGTCCATGAGCAGGCGGGCGGCGAGGGCGAAGTGTTCGCGCGTGTCGTTGACGCCGGGGATTATGGGCATACGTACGACAAACTCCCTGCCGGACGCTTTAAGCGCCGCCAAGTTTTGTAAGATCAGGCAGTTGTCCACTCCGGTGTATTTTTTATGTTCAATGGGATCGAACAGTTTTAGATCAAACAGGATAAGGTCGGCGGCGCTAATGACTTCCTTGAACAGGGCGCCGTCTGCGTGGGCGCTAGTCTCCACAACCGTGTGCAATGGTTTTAGCTTTGACAGTAGGTCAAGCAGGAATTGCGGCTGGAACAGCGGCTCGCCGCCGGAGATGGTGATTCCGCCCCCGGACGCCTCGAACACAGGCGCGTACTTTGCAAGGCGGGCGGCGAGGGCGGCGCTGTCTATCTCCTCGCCCGCCACGCGGACAAGGCCGTTGGGGCATATCCTTGCGCACACGCCGAGGCCTTCGCACTCC
>Ga0099364_10002321_pt1 | contig 30483 bp, 30 predicted proteins | sample TergutTh196P3_FD_73070 | JGI IMG/M metagenome (GOLD analysis project Ga0099364, IMG submission 73070) | Microcerotermes parvus P3 segment gut microbial communities from Pointe-Noire, Republic of the Congo - Th196 P3 | ecosystem: Host-associated > Arthropoda: Insects > Digestive system > Gut ...
TATAAATTATGTTATAATCTTCGCATAAAGAATATTCGCTTTGTGTGTGAAGTTTTTAGAAAAGTGATTGAAGAAAGGCAATATATATAACAAAAATGGATATGAAAAATAACAGAATAATAGAATCTTTTGCCGAAGTATCAAAATGCGGCATAATGGGGTTTGACGATAACGGAAATATTATTCTCAGTATAAATTCGTGTTCGTGCAGTTGCTGTGTTGCGAAAAAATCGCCTAAAATAAACGAAGCTGAAAAATATTGCGGGGCAATTCACTGTCATTCAGGCAAGCAAAGTGAAATATTCGGAGGCAAATATATATATTACTGTCCGTCGGGACTGATTTTTATAGCTTGCTTAATTTCTGAAGAAAACGAATCGTCTAAAAAATACATGGTCGCGGGTCCGATTTCCCCCCTTGAATACTGCGAATTTGATATCGAGGAATTGGCGGTATCATGTGAAATAAACGCGGAAGACGAAGAACTTCATGAATTTATTAAAAGCGTTCCGTTTTTCAGCTCGGCGTCGGTAAGCAATATTGCCAACTTATTTTATTTTTTTATATCGCACCTTTCAGAAAGCAAATCAACGGACGTTCCAAAAAATTCGAAAAACAACGAAATATACGAGCAACAGAGGGAAATCAGCGAATATATTCAGGATATGAAAGCGAGCCTTATAAAAGAACACCAGAGTTATATATCTTATCCGTATGATAAGGAAAAACAGCTTGTCTATGCAATTATTACAAACGACTTAGCGAGTTCAAGAAAATATCTTAATGAAATTTTGGGGCATATATTTTTTTCTTCCGCAAATGATTTGGATTTTATCAAAGTACGCGCAATGGAACTTTCGGTTATGATTTCGCGTGCGGCTCTTGACGCGGGCGCGGACCAGCTTAATATATTTGATATAAATATGAAATTTTTAAGCGAATTTTTTAATTATAAAACGATAGAAGAAGTCTGTTGGGCGTTGACCGATATATTAAGAAAGTTCACAAAAGAAGCGTTTGAGTTCAGCAACGTAAAAAATATAGATTTGATTTCACGCGCCGTATCTTATATAAAGTCAAATTATTCGCGGAAAATAACGCTTGACGAAGTTGCCGCGTATGTATTTTTATCGCCTTCATATTTTTCAAAGATATTTAAACGGGAAATGGGGTTTTATTTTAACGACTATCTTAATTATGTACGTGTACAAAAAAGCAAATTTCTGTTACTGACGGAACATATGAGGCTTGTCGATGTAGCCGACTTTGTGGGGTTTTATGACCAGAGTTATTTTAATAAAATATTCAAGAAATTAACGGGAATGACGCCGAAAAAGTTCAAAGAGAGCAACGGCAAAATACCGACAGAAAAAATATAAGACTTCCTCGGAAATTGGCTTGAATAGAAAATTAAGAAGCCGTAAAATAAATTGCGAATTTGGGTTAAATTATAGGGCGTGACGTTTTAGTGCGCCGTGTAAAAATCTGGATTGGCGTAAAATTGGCGGCGTACCGAGGTCGTCATGCCTTACGAAATAAGCTATGAGGAACAGCTTCTAAGAGTTCTTGCTTTCCTTTCGTAAAGAAAGTGCCGCCGCAACGGCGGGTATATTAAAATTCGAGATATAAATAAAACAAAAATTCTTGGAGGGTAAAAAGTGTATAAAATCAATATGCAAAAATTGAATACTGTTATCAAATGTATTATCCCCTTATCTCTTGCTTTCGCAATTTTATTGTTTACTTATTTGGTCGTTTTGATAACAAATGTCACAAATGTGCGCGTAAGTGGCGCGGAATTAATCGAATTGAGCAATAATGTATTGCATGATAACGACAAGCTTATAAAACTTATGCGTCTTTACACAACAACTTTAGATGGAACAGTTTTGCGGGAATATGAATCCACTCTGAATACTTTGGACGACAGTTTTGCTCGTTTAACAGAAAGCGATAATCTTATTGAGAACGAAAAAGTGCAATTAAGTACGATAGGCGGTCTGCTTGATAGATTAGCCAATATTGAGGACCGCGCTTTTGGTGCTATTGAAGTCGGCGATTATGAACTTGCCCGTTCTTTGGTATACGGGCAAGAGTACATAAACCTCGACAACGAATTTTCAAGACAAATTACTTCGTTCATTAACAACAAAAAAATCAGAATTAACGAAGCGTCTGACCAATCAACGTCTCAAGGCACCGTAGGGCTTCTTTCTCTTGCTTTATATATTTTATTTACTTTGCTCGGGGCTGTATTAACTCTAAATATGTTCGCTAAAAAACTTTTTTGGTATGAGAGTATCATCGACAACATTCCGTTTGTTGTGTCCGCTATTGACAACGATATGAAATTCACTTTCGTTAATAAACTCGGTCTGAAAGCACTCGGCAAAGAACTAAAAGATACTGTGGGGTTGCCCTGTAACACATGGTCGGATATATGTTCGGTGTGTAATACGCCCGATTGCGGGGTTGAGTGTTTTAAACGGGGAGAAACGCAAACTTCATATACTTCGGGCGATAAGCATTATCAGGTAGATATCGCGGAATTAAAAGATAAAAAAGGCAGACAGATAGGCTATTTGGAATTTGACCAAGATGTAACGACTTTGGTTTCCGCTCAAAAAGCCGCAGACGAATTGGTAGAGGGAATCAGGCAATCTATTTATTCGTTCTCGTCCGTCTCCAATCAAATTTCTGATACTGCATCCAGAGTCGCGCAGGAAACATCGGAAGAATCGGATATAATCAACGGCATAGCGAACATGACCACAAAAAAAGGCAAAGAGCAAATGGACGACATGTTGAAAATTATGGGGGAAATCAGCGACGCAAACAAAAATATTATACAAATCACCAAACTGATAGACGACGTGGCGCGTCAGATAAATATACTTGCCCTCAACGCATCGGTTGAAGCTGTAAGGGCGGGTGAACACGGCAAGAGCTTCGCGATTGTAGCGCAGGAAGTGCGTAATCTGGCAATCAAATCTGCGGAAGCGGTAGTTAACTCGGAAAATTATATTTCAATATCTACGGAAAAAGTTGAGGCTGGCTCTCAAGTTACTGAGAAAATGTCCGATAATATGAAGGATATCGTAGACAGTTTCAATCAAACTTCGGGCATTGTGAGCGATATAGCAATGACAAACGAGAAACAGGCGGCTTCGATTCAGGAAATCAACTCAAACATAAAAACACTGGAAAGTCTGATTGAACAATTCAGCTCGGGCGTTTCAAATGCTTGAATTTGAGATTCCGTATCAATTTCCGAGAAAGTCTTTTATGCAAACAATTTAATTATTAACATAAATTAAAAAATATTTTATTTTGGAGGAAAAATCATGTCAATATTAAACGAAATTTGTGAAAAACTGCAAGCAGGTAAAGCAAAAGACGTAAAAGCTCTTATAGAGCAAGCCCTGTCAGAGGGAATCGAAGCAAAAAAAATACTCGAAGAAGGACTTCTTCCGGGAATGTCGATAATCGGCGACAAATTTAAAAACAACGAAGTATATGTTCCCGAAGTATTAATCGCGGCGCGCGCTATGAAAGCGGGTACGGATATATTGAAACCGAAACTCGTTGACGAGAACGTACAGCCGTTGGGCAAAATCTGCATAGGCACAGTTAAAGGCGACCTTCACGATATAGGCAAAAACCTCGTTAAAATGATGATGGAAGGCAAAGGCATCGAAGTGGTTGACCTCGGCGTTGACGTATCGCCTGAACAATTCTTGGCGGCGGTTAAAGACGAAGGCTGTCAGATAGTGTGCTGCTCGGCTCTTCTTACAACGACAATGGGCGTTATGAAAGATATTGTTGATATACTCGTAAAAGAAGGTCTGAAAGATAAAGTTAAAGTTATGATAGGCGGCGCACCGATAACGGAAGCGTACTGCAAATCAATCGGCGCGGACGGATATACTTCAGATGCGGCGTCGGCGGCTGACCTTGCCGTTGAATATCTTAAATCCATGTAAAATTTCCCGATAAGCGGGGAACGCAATAAGTAAACAACTGAATAATAAAAAGGCGGTTATTTTTGAATAAGTAACTGTCTTTTTTTTGCGGCAATAAAGAAACGATTGCAAAAAGGCTTATTTTAAGCGATTAATCGTAGCAGATTTTAATAAAATTCTATCTTTATATGGGAATGTTCAATTTGTGTTGTTGAATTTATTTTCACAGACAATGGACGCATGGATTTAAATTTCACGGACGACCGAGGGTGGTCGTCTCTACTCGGCACTTAAATTTTAAATTTGCATAAGATATAATTGTAGGGTCAAGTATTATCTAAAATAAAAATCGGAGGAAAAAATATGATACATAAAAATAAAAGCAATTTACATAAAAACAGAAATAATTTAAGGCAAAAGCGAAATACACCTCGCAGTTCAAACTTAAACTTACCAAATTCGGTTGCCGCCCCGCCGCCCTATGTCGGCATGAAAAAAACCGCAACTCACAGCGTTTTAAGGCATTATTTAAAGAGAAATATATATGTATGGCTTAAAGACAACAACTATTCTTTCTGGGTATATCCGATAAGGCTCGGCAAAGATATTCTTTACGGCTATATTTGGGATAATTATAAATGGACTTACTCAAATATATATTTAAAGAAAATCCGATACTTTTATTAATTGCCGTAGGCGTTATGACATCACCAAGCCTTATATATAGGGCTTGGGCAATGCCTGTGTTTATTTAAAGCTCGCATTTGTACAAAACAGCCGCAGTATTTACACGTAACGCCGAAAACAAGCCCTTCACACTCAAAACAAAACTCAAGCCGAGTTTTATATTCTTCGTCCGTTACGCGCAATTCTTCATCAATAGTTTCAAGGTATTCGGGAAGCTGTTCTTTTATCTGTTTAAACGAGAGAATATCTTGCATACTGCACCGTTTGCACTCGATTGAGTTTAGAGAATCTATAATTTTACTTTTTTTATTCATAAATAAAACCATTGTTTATTATTAAATTTGCGGGACGACGAGAGCGGCATACACGTTGATTAACGTAAATAATAGACATCCTCGGAAAAATAGTCTCTTAGCCCTCTTTAGTAAAGCAGGCTTTCGGCACAAAATCTTTATATTAATTTGATTTCCGAGAAGGTCTAATATATGAACGTAGGGACGACCGCCCTCGGTCGTCCGTGAAAATAAATTAAATATGGCATATATTTACGGCGTGCCGAGAACGTCACGTTCAACACTGTTGCAAAGGACGCTGTTCCCTACACAAAAACAGGTTCAAAAATTGTATAAAAATCAAATTTTACAGAAACAAAATACGGCGATGAAATCAATATATATTGAATTTCGCTGTCGGATAAAAAAAAAAATTTAGGAGGATAAAATTAATGGTAAAAACAGAATTGAAATTATGGTATGAAAAAAGCGCGGAAAAATGGGTCGAAGCACTGCCTCTCGGAAATTCCGAGACGGGCGCGATGCTCTATGGGAAAACAGACAAAGAAATCATAGCACTGAACGAGGACAGGCTCTGGTCGGGACTTCCGAACAATATGCAGAACTCTAACGCAGCGTATATGCTCTCGGCGGTAAGAAAGCTAATCGACGATGGAAAATACAGCGAAGCGCATAATTTCGTTACTAAAAAAATGCTTGGATATTATACGCAGAATTATCTCGCTCTCGGCAATTTATATCTTGATTTTGACCATAATCCCGAAAAAGTCACAGGATATAAAAGAACTCTTGACATATCCAAAGCAAAGTATTATCAGACTTATAAATATAATAACATAGTTTTTAAAAGAGAAGCGTTTATTTCATATCCCGACAAAGTTATGGTTATAAAGCTGACTGCGGATAAGCCGTCGTCGATATCTTTCTCCGCAAGTTTCGATTCACAGCTCAGATATTCGGTGAAAAGCGAAGCGGACAGCATAATAGAAATAAGCGGTATCGCCCCGATTCATTCTGACCCAAGCTATCATTCCGAAGAAATATCAATTTTATACGATGAATCGCCCAACCCAAAAGGCACGAAATTTGCGGCTAAACTTAAAGCCGTTGCCGACGGCTGCAACTGCAAAATATCGTCTGAAGACGGCGTATTAAAAATAGAAAACGCTGATTCGGTCGTATTGTTAATGGCTTCGGGTACGTCTTTTATGAGCTTTGATAAAATGCCAAACAAAGATTTCCTGCCGCTTATAAATAATAATCTCGCGAAAGCGACAGAAAAAGGCTATGAAAAACTCTATGAACGCCATTTGAAAGATTATACGGAACTTTTCGGACGTGTGCAAATTGACCTCGGCGAACAAAAAAACAATCTCCCCACAGACCAACGGCTGAACGAATTTTCAAATTCCGACGATGACAGAGGTCTTGCGGCTCTGTATTTTCAATACGGACGTTACCTCCTGATAGCTTCTTCAAGAGGGGACTCTTTCCCCGCAAATCTGCAAGGCATATGGTGCGACAGTATTCAACCGCCGTGGTCGTCAAATCTTACAGTCAATATAAATACAGAGATGAACTATTGGCTAACACACAATACAAATCTTGCGGAATGTCACAAGCCTTTACTGCATTTGCTCGGAGATTTAGATAAAAAAGGAGCGGATACGGCGCAGGCGTATTACGGGTGCAGAGGTTTCACTGCTCATCACAACGTCGATGTGTGGGCGCATACCGTTCCCGTGAGCAACAACGCAGTATATGCGTTTTGGCCTTTGGGAGGCGCATGGCTTGCGACGCACATATTTGAATATTACAGTTTTACAAAAGACGAACATTTCTTGAAAAGATATTATCATATATTGCGTAATGCCGCGCTGTTCTGCTATGACTGGCTGTATTTGGACAAAGAATCCGGCAAATATTTGACAAGCCCGTCTACGTCCCCTGAAAATACATTTGTCTACGTCGATGCTCGAGGCGAGAGTAAACGCTCGGCGGTATCTAAAGGGTCGGCGTGCGATTTATCTATAATCCGCGAATTGTTCAGTGGGGCGATACAGGCGGCGAAAATTCTCGGTACAGATACTGAGTTTTCAAAACAACTCGAAGAAAGGCTTGAAAGTCTTTTCCCGTATCAGATAGGGGAAAAAGGCAGACTCATGGAATGGTATAAAGATTTCGAGGACGCTGAACCCGGTCACAGACATCTTTCACATTTAATCGGAGTTTACCCGGGAAGTCATATAACCAAAGAAAAAACGCCCGCTTTATTTGACGCGGCGCGTAAAAGCCTTGACATACGCCTTGAAAACGGAAGCGGACACACAGGTTGGAGCTGTTCGTGGGTAATAAATCTCTTCGCGAGGTTTAAAGACGGAGAAAGGGCATACGACTATGTAAAACAGCTTTTGACAAAAAGCACATATCCCAATTTGTTCGACGCGCACCCGCCTTTTCAAATTGACGGCAATTTCGGGGGAACGGCAGGTATCGCCGAAATGCTCGTGCAAAGCCACGAAGATTTTATTGAGCTTCTCCCCGCTCTGCCCGCTAAATGGGACAGAGGCACGGTAAAAGGATTATGTCTAAGAGATAATATCACGGTCGATATATCATGGAAAGACGGAAAACTCGAAAAAGCCGTATTCTATACAGAAGAAGATATAAATTTGCTTAACGTAAGGTGTGGCGGCAAAAATTACGACGTTATAATAAATCCGTTTGAAAAAAATATATTTAAGATATAGTTATTGCCGTTCACAACAATAAGAAACCACCCAAGAAAAGGGTGTTAATAAATACGGGCTGTAGCCATTATTGGCTACAGCCCTTTCTTGCAAGTAAAATGCCGTATAAAAAGATATTCCACGTATCAAAGACAATCAGCTTTAGCTACGTTTATTAATCCTGGCAAGTATCATACCTGCTGTGCAGTCTTATACTCATCGCGTAAAACTGCTTTTTTGGGTTTGCCTGAAACAAAATTTCGTAAATTACTGTTTCATTTGAGCGAAACATTCACTGCAATATACAGGTCTGTCGGCGCTCGGTTGGAAAGGAACTTTCGCTTCTTTGTTGCATTTCGCGCACGTTGTCACGTGCATTTCTCTTTGAGCTTTAATGGAATTTTTTCTTGAATCGCGGCAGTTTTTGCACCTTTGAGGTTCATTTTGAAATCCTTTTTCAGCATAAAATTCCTGTTCGCCTTGTGTAAAGATAAATTCCGCTCCGCAGTCTTTACAAGTTAGGGTCTTGTCTTGATACATGGTTATTACCTCGCTTTTGGTTTTTAAAAATTTTGTTAGCCCTGACCGGACTTAAACCGATACCTTGAATTTTTTCAACGCTCTTTTTTAAGCTACACGGGCATATTTTATATAAAAAATTGCGGAGGACGACGCTTTTTAAAATCTATGGTACGATACGAACACCGTCCCCCGCAAAAAATTTCTGTTAATTATATTCGGCTGTGCTTATCTGCCTGAGTTTGGATTTTATCCTGAAAACGGCATTGTCAATGGATTTTATATTCTTTCCCAAAATCTCCGCCATATTTTTATAGCTCTTATCCTGCATATACAGAGAAAATACTTTGCGTTCATACGCCGTCAATACGGATAATATTTTTTTATCCAAGATTTCGGCAACATCAGAAATACTGTATGTATCATATACCGCGTATCTGTCGTCAAGCGACACAAAAGCATATCTGCTGTTTTTTATATATTTTCTGTAAAGCGAAATTAAATAATTTTTTATGCAAGTGTTCGCGTAAGTAGAAAATTTCACATTGAAAGTAAAGTCATATTGTTTAATTGCTTTAAAAAATATTATACAACATTCCTGAAACAAATCGTCCCTCTCGGTATTGTCAAACCAAGATTTCAAGTGAAAAACACGCAACACAAATGATGACAGATTATAGTCAATAATTCCGTAGTATCTGTCTATAAGTGCGGCAAAGGCATCGTTATTGCCTGATTTTGCGGCTTCTATCAAAAATCTGTCGCTTTCGTTTTCACAGGAGCATAAATTATTAACTTTTAACATCCGACATATAACCCCTTACTTTGGAAAAGCTCAGATACTAACTAAAATTTATCAAATCAATAAAAATATTATAACATTTATGAAACAAAATGTCAATAAAAATATAAAAAATTGTAGAAATTAATATTTTATTAACAATTTAAACGTCATTTTACCCTATAATTCGTTCATAAAAATTAATTTTCCATACATGATTCACAACAGCCGCTACACCCCGCTTTAAAATCAACGGGGATATTATTTTTTCTGTAATAGTCTGCAATCGCAGACTTTACCGCTTCTTCGGCGAGCACGGAACAGTGCGTTTTCGCCGACGGCAAGCCGTCGAGAGCTTCTATGACCGCTTTATTAGTGAGAGTGAGCGCGTCCTGAACAGTTTTGCCCGCAATCATTTCAGTAGCTATCGAAGACGTAGCTATCGCCGCGCCGCAACCGAATGTTTTAAATTTTACGTCTGTTATTATATTATCGTCTATTTTAAGAAATACTTTCATAATATCACCGCATTTTGCATTGCCCACTTCGCCGATGCCGTCCGCATTTTCTATCTCGCCCACATTGCGGGGATTTGAAAAATGGTCTAAAACTTTTTCACTATACATTTTTAATTTTTTCTCCTTGAAATTTTATTAATATATTTATTTTTCTTCTTGAATTATACAGGCAACTGACCTCGCTTATACTGCGGAGTTTATATGCTGTAAAAATTGTACTGCCCAAAAAGTTAATTCGCATTGTTTTGAATACTTTGATTTACGTTGCCCTGCTTCTATTGTATACCGCCAAAACAAAACATCTTTTGGTTAAATTGTAGGGCGCGACGACCTCGGCGCACCGTTTGAAAAGTCTGTATTGGCGTAAATTCACGATTTATCATAAAATAAATCCAATATCGGCATAAATTTGCGGCGTGCCGAGGGCGTCACGCCCTACGAAATACGCTCTTTTTCTGTTCAAGTTAATTCAGAGAAGGTCTGTTATACAACGGCGACATTTCCCGCAGTTTGTCCACAATCGGCGGCAGTTTTTCAAGAACATAATCAACGTCTTCATCAGTAGTATCAAACGAAAGCGTAAGCCTTAATGAGCCGTGCGCTATCTCGTGCGGCAGTCCTATCGCAAGTAATACGTGCGACGGTTCAAGCGAGTCCGTAGAACACGCGGAACCCGTAGAAGCGGCTATCCCCGCCATATCCAAAAGCAATATCAGCGACTCGCCCTCTATATAATTTATCGCTACATTTACGTTTGAATAAATTCTGTTATCCCTGTCGCCGTTGAGCCTTGTTTCGGGGATTTGCGTGAGAATTGAATCTATAAGCCTGTCGCGGAGCTTTCGCACTCTTTCAACTCTGTGACCGTCTTTCAGGTGCGATACGGATATTTCAAGCGCGTTCGCAAGAGCCGCTATACTCGCGACGGATTCCGTTCCTCCGCGTTTTTTACGCTCCTGCCCGCCTCCGTCAATCAAATTTTTTAAAATCGTACCCGATTTTATATATAACGCCCCTATGCCTTTAGGTGCGCCGAATTTATGTCCCGAGAACGCGAGCATATTCACCCCGAGGTCCTCGAGGTCAATCAAAATATTCCCCACAGCCTGAACAGCGTCCGTGAAAAAAACAATATTATGCTTTTTAGCTATTTCCGCCGCTTCTTTTATCGGCTGGATTGTGCCGATTTCGTTGTTTATATATATTATCGCTATGAGTATTGTATCTTCCCGCACAGCGTTTTCCAAATCTTCAAGTTTGATAACGCCGTTTTCATACACATCGAGATAAGTTACGGAAAATCCCTCTTTTTCGAGAGCTTTCAATGCGGCGGTTACAGCAGGATGTTCGAACTTAGTCGTTATAATATGTCTGCCCTTTTTTTGATTTGCGTATGCCGCGCCTTTGATTGCCCAGTTGTCCGATTCTGTTCCGCCGCTTGTAAAATATATCTCGTTGGGCTTACAGTTCAACAGCGAAGCGATTTTTTCCCTTGCGGAAACAATAATTTTTTTCGATTCCCTCCCCGTTTTATACAGAGTAGACGGGTTCCCGTAGTTATTTTTTAACACGTCGCACATATATTCAAGTGTTTCAGGATATATTTTTTTAGTTGCGGCGTTGTCCATATATACAAATTTTTCAGCCATCTTTTTTATTTGCCTTTCTTTTAAATTTTTACATCTTTTGTTATATACACATTATGCCAAATATTATACATTCTTAATCGTTTTTTTTCAAGGCATAAATTAATAATTTTTTATAAACATTAAATCCTCAAAATTGCTTTCGCAATAGCAAAATACGCAAATAAAGCGGCTGCGTCAACTATTGACGTAATAATGGGCGCGGCCATGATAGCGGGGTCTATTTTGATTTTTTTTGCTATGATAGGCAACAGACAACCGACGGTTTTTGATAGCATTACGGTTACAATAAGGCTTATAGTCACAGTGAGCGACAGCAAAGCGTCTCTTCCGTTCATAATATAAACGCGAATAAAATTTACAAGACCTAAACCCAATCCGCATAACACGGCTACTCTGATTTCTTTCCACAATATTTTGAGCGCGTCTTTTACCTGTATCTCGCCGACCGCCATACCGCGTATAATCAAAGTAGAGGTTTGCGCGCCGGCATTACCCCCCGTATCCATAAGCATAGGCACAAAAAACATGAGTACAGGCAGCACAGCCAAAGCATCTTCAAAATGCTTCATGATAAGCCCCGTAATCGTAGCGGACAGCATAAGCACCATCAACCAGACAATCCTGTTGCGGGCATGGCATAATATACTTGTCTTTAAATACGGTTCTTCAGACGGATTCAGAGCCGCCATTATTTCAAAGTCTTCCGTAGCTTCTTCTTCAATAATCTCTACTGCATCGTCAACCGTTACTATTCCCACAAGCCGATGTTCTTTGTCAACGACAGGCAGAGACAGCAGCTCATATTTTTTAAACAGACCCGCTATCATTTCTTGGTCGTCCGTCGTATGTGCAAATACAATATTTTTATCCATAATATCGCCTATCCTCTGCAACGGACTGGAGAGCATAAGCGTCTTGGCGGTTATTACACCGACAAGAATCCTGTCGCGTCTTATAACATAGCAAGTATATATTGTCTCTTTATCCACTCCCGTTTTTCTTATATAGTCGAAAGCCTCCCTGACAGTCGCGTCCTCCCTCAAATCGACATATTCGGTCGTCATTATACCGCCTGCGGAATCATCGGGATATTGCAGAAGCTGATTTATAAGCTGCCGTTTGGTCTCGTCTACGTTTTGCAAAATACGTCTCACTACGTTTGCGGGCATTTCTTCGATTAAGTCTACGGTGTCGTCAATAAACAGCTCGTCTATTATTTTGCGGACTTCGGTGTCTGTAAGCGTTTCAACTATAATCTGCTGATTATCGGAATCAATATAAGAAAACACATCGGCGGCTATACTTTTCGGCAGAATCCTGAATATCTGTATTACTTTTTCTTTACTCAGACTTTCAAAAACTTCGGCAATATCCACAGTATTCATCTGAGCAAACAATTCATGAAGTTTTGCCAAGTTCAAATGGGTATCGTTGATAATATCCAAAACATTTACATTTGCATCCATATAAACAACCCCCTTTTGATATTGCAGAGATTGTTTTTCGCGATTTCTTTTGAATTAAACACTTTTAACATTTTTCTTACCTCCATTTTTTGTAGTTAACAGTTATAAGTCATAAACTTTACTGATAGTCTTCCCAATTACGGGTGGAAGTAAGACATAAAATTTTAAACAAAGCCTTATTAAAAGGCACAGTTATCTATTACAGCAAAACACTCCGTTTTACTATTATATATTCCTGCGAATGAAGAATCGTGATAATATACACGGCGGAGGTTTCGCATCTCCGTCATCAACACAAATATTCAAATGAGCCATTTTTTTACTTCGTTCTTCTGATTTTATGTCTTTACTGCCTGACGTATCCACGTTCTTCACCTCGCTCATAATTTTAAATTTATTTTGTAATATATTATAAAATAATAACTGAATAGATATACTGTGCAGATAAAATACAAAAAATTCCATGTCAAAGCCCAACAATGACAAGGAATTAAAAATCCATAAATTTTTATAGATAATAATATAGTTGTTTCAGTTTAAATCTGTCTGCGGTCTGCTGTCATTCCGTGCCCTGACAAGGCTATTTTAAATTGAAGTAACTATATATTAAGAAAAATACAACTGCATCACCGTTCAAGCTTTAGCTTCACAGGGCTTGTAATTGCATTAGATTATACCTTGGTTTCGATATAATCTGCTAACCTTCTCATCGTGTCTCCACAACTCCGCGGCAGCAACCCGTATCCCTGTGGTAGCCTTACCTACCGTTTATATATTCAATTTTTATGTTATTTATATTATAACATTTTTATATTGATTTGTCAATACTAAAAATGTAAAATTTAGGATATATATAGGTAATATTTTTAATCAAAACATACAAAAATCACAGGGCGCGCCGCGTAAATATATATTTGGCGGAGCGCACCGCCCTTACGATAATATTTTCTTGATATTTTTAACAGCCCTGTTCCGTATCTGCCATACGCCTGAACGAGTCATTTTTAATTTATTCGCTATTTCGTCGAGCGTTTTACCGTACAAATAATAATGAATAACGGTCACATACTCGTCAAACGGCAATTTTCCGAGAGCATTGTATATATTTTCCAGCATAATTTTATTTTCGATTATATTTTCCGTCAATTCGTCAATATCTGTCTGAAGATTATCAATAAATCCGCCGCCGCTCCCCTCAAATGATTCTTCGATAGCGTCAAGCGAGGTGATTTGATACGGGTTATTAAATTCATAGTCATATTTTTCACGCTCTGCGTTTATTTTTTTCCGTACTTTGTACGGCAGTGAAATTAAGCTTGATTTTCTAAGATAGTCTATTATAGAACCGTGTATTCGCCATCTTGAAAACGTCTGAAACGAGGCGTTTTTTTCTTTTGAATAGAGTTCTACGGCTTCAATCAGACCGATAACCGCGCTTTGGAAAATATCTTCCATTTCGTTAGTGTTTCGGCAAACGGGATATATGCTCCTGACAGGTTTATACAAGAGATATAAATAGTGTTCAATTAATAGATTTCTGTTGTCAAGCGTCCTGTTTTCTTCGTATTTTTTCCAAAGGTCGTCAATAATATATTTCTTTTTTAAATCTTTTATTTTTTGATATTTCATATAAACACACTGCAATATAATTTAATTATTTTTTATTTATTATAATGTTATACGGCGTATTTTATACATTGTAAATTTAAACTTATATTATGATACATGGTTATATATACGAGATTATTTTATTGTACTAATCTTTCCATTTTTTCAATAGCCGCTATATATCGCTCGTCTTTTTTTATATTATCAAGTGATTCTGTTAAATCTTCTATCATTTTTATTTGCTCTGCGTCGGACATATCGCCGTCTGACATAAACATAACCTTTGTAAAATTCCCGAGAATTAAAATAGTGATAAGCACTTATCCTGATTTTATTATAACATAGACTTGTTTTTTAATCAATAACGCATTTGTTGAATTTGTGTAGAATAAATAAACCATAGGTTGTTTGGTTAATTTACCAAAAACCCTGTTACTTTTCTTTCCACAGCTTGACATGAGTTAAAATTTTGTATATAATATATGATATTATTATTTATAATTATATAATGAAAATTTTAGAGGTCTATTATTAAGAACTGAATCTCGGAGGTATTCAAGTAATGTTCAAATTATATGAAACAGTTGACAGTATAGAGTCTTTGTCGGCGGCATTTAAAAGAGTGCGCGCCGCACAGCAGATATTTGCGTCTTATACACAAGAACAAGTTGACAAAATATTCCTCGCCGCCGCTTCTGCCGCCGATAAAGCGCGTATAACGCTTGCAAAAATGGCGGTCGAAGAAACAGGCATGGGTATTGTAGAGGACAAAGTGATAAAAAATCACTATGCGGCGGAATATGTTTATAACGCCTACAAAAACGTAAAAACCTGCGGTCTAATCGAACACGACAAATCAAGCGGGTACAGAAAATACGCCGAGCCGATTGGAGTTATCGCGGCGGTTATACCCACTACCAACCCTACGTCTACAGTTATTTTTAAAACTTTAATTTCTTTGAAAACCCGTAACGGCATAATTATCAGTCCCCACCCCCGCGCTAAAAACTGCTCTATAGCGGCGGCAAAAATCATACTCGAAGCGGCGGTAAAAGCAGGGGCACCCGATAATCTTATGAGTTGGATTGACGTGCCGAGCCTTGAGCTGACAAATCAAGTCATGAAAGAATCTGACTGTATATTGGCTACCGGCGGACTCGGAATGGTTCGGGCGGCATATTCAAGCGGCAAACCCGCTATCGGGGTAGGCGCGGGCAACGTACCCGCGATTATCGACGACAGCGCGGATATTTTATCGGCGGTCAATTCTATCATTCATTCAAAAGTTTTTGACAACGGGGTTATATGCGCCTCCGAACAAGCGGCGGTTGTGCTTGACAGCATATATGACAAAGTAAAAAAAGAATTTGCGGCGAGAGGCTGTTATTTTCTGAAAAAAGGCGAAGAAACGGATAAAGTCCGCAAAACTATTATAATCAACGGCGCACTCAACGCAAGAATAGTAGGACAAACGGCGCGTAAAATCGCGGAAATCGCGGGAGTGGAAGTTCCCGAAAATACCAAAATACTCATAGGGGAAGTCGAAAGCGTGGAACTTACCGAAGAGTTCGCGCATGAAAAACTCTCGCCCGTACTTGCTATGTACAAGGCTAAAAATTTCGACGAAGCTCTCGATAAAGCCGAAAGACTTGTTTTTGACGGCGGTATGGGACATACAGCGTCGATACATCTCAATACGGCGACCGAACAGGAAAAACTCGAAAAATTTATATCCCGTATGAAAACCTGCCGAATAGTAGTAAATACGCCGTCGTCGCACGGAGGCATAGGCGATTTATATAACTTTAAACTTGCCCCTTCTTTGACTTTGGGATGCGGTTCATGGGGCGGAAATTCGGTCAGTGAAAATGTCGGAATAAAGCATTTGCTGAACACAAAAATCGTAGCTGAAAGGAGAGAAAATATGCTTTGGTTCAGAACGCCCGGCAAAGTATATATCAAAAAAGGCTGTTTGCCTGTCGCGCTTGCGGAACTCAAAGATATACTCAATAAAAGCAGGGCTTTTATCGTCACGGATAATTTTCTGTATCAAAACGGATACACGAAAGCCGTCACTGATAAATTAGACGAAATGGGAATACGGCACGCCACTTTCTTTGACGTTGAACCCGACCCGACCCTTGCCAGCGCAAGAGAAGGCGTAAAACTTATGGCGGCGTTTAAACCTGATGTTATTATCGCCCTCGGCGGCGGCTCGGCGATGGACGCCGCAAAAATCATGTGGGTATTATACGAACACCCCGAAGCGGATTTTATGGATATGGCAATGCGTTTTATAGATATTCGCAAGCGTATATATACTTTTCCGAAAATGGGGGAGAAAGCATATTTTATAGCGGTTCCGACTACGGCGGGTACAGGTTCGGAAGTTACGCCTTTCGCGGTGATAACCGACGAAACAAGCGGTATTAAATATCCGTTGGCGGATTATGAGCTTATGCCAAATATGGCAATCGTAGACGCTGATTTAATGATGAACGCTCCGAAAGGTTTGACCTCGGCGTCGGGCGTAGACGCAGTTACTCACGCTTTGGAAGCATACGCTTCGATTGTGGCTACGGATTATACGGACTCACTGGCTGTAGGCTCATTGAAAATGCTGTTTGAATATCTGCCGAGGGCTTATGATAACGGCGCGAATGACCCTTTAGCGCGTGAAAAAGTAGCGAACGCAGCTACTATGGCGGGTATGGCTTTTGCCAATGCTTTCTTGGGAATTTGCCATTCTATGGCGCATAAACTCGGCAGTTTTCATAATTTGCCGCACGGCGTTTCAAACGCTTTGCTGATATGCGAAGTAATAAAATTCAACGCAACAGACGTTCCCACCCGTATGGGGACTTTCTCCCAGTACGAATACCCGCACGCTATCGAACGCTATGCCGAGATAGCGGACACAATGGGACTAAAAGGCAAAACAAATGCTGAAAAAGTAAACGCGCTGATAGAAGCTATAGAAAATCTCAAAGCGAAAGTCGATATAAAAAGCTCTGTCCGCGAATACGGTATAGATGAGAAAGATTTTCTTGACCGTCTGGACGAAATGACCGAGCAGGCATTTGACGACCAATGCACGGGGGCAAACCCGCGCTATCCGCTTATGAGCGAGATTAAGCAAATATATCTTAACGCATACTACGGTAATAAAAACTCAAACGAAAATATAAATAAAATCGGAAAGGAGATAAAATAATGGATTTGTCAAACATCATTGCAGTACGCCAGAATAAAACGATATACAGGGACGGGAACCATACTATAAAATTGATGGGCGAAGAATATTCTGCGTCTGACGTTTTAAACGAAGCCCTGAATCTGTCTATTGTCTATGAAACGGGATTTAATGTGCCTATGCTCCATGAAGTGACAAAAATAGACGGGAAATGGGCGATAATATTTGAGTATATCGACGGCAAATCGCTTCATCAAATGATTGAAGAAAATCCCGCCGAAACCAAAGAATATATGAACAGATTTGTGGATACACAAATAAAAATGCACACTTATACCGCCGGGCGGCTTCGCCATCTGACCGATAAAATGCACGCCAAAATAAGCGAATCCGGTCTTGACGCGACGGCGAGGTATGACCTTCATACCCGTTTGGACAGTATGCACAAGCATAATAAACTTTGCCACGGCGATTTTACTCCGGGAAACGTCATAATAACCCCGTCGGACGAAGCTTATGTAATAGACTGGTCGCACGCTACGCAAGGCAATGCCTCGGGAGACGCCGCGAGGACATATCTGCGTTTTTATCTCGCCGGCTATCATGAGACTGCGGAACAATATATGGACTTGTTCTGTAAAAAGAGCGATACGGCAAAACAGTATGTTCAAAAGTGGCTCGCAATAGTAGCGACATCGCAACTTGTCAAGAGAAATCCCGAAGAACGTGAATTTTTGATGAACTGGGCAAATATTTTTGACTTTGAATAAATTTACAGCGTATTTGTAAGACATGGTGTGAATTTATGCTATAGTTAATTTGACCTCGCCGAAAACTAAATAAATGCAGGAATTTTACGCCCAAGCCCTCTTTACAAAAGAGAACAAGGACACTTACTTTTTTATTCAATTTTATTTATTTTTTTCGCATAAAAAAGTAAGTCACAAAAAATTAAAATATTTGTGATATAATTATCTCGGTAATAATTTATTAAACCATTAAACAATAAATAAACGGAGGGAATATCATGACTGTAAAAATTATTGCGCGTGACACAAAAATTGCTCCGGCAATCGAAAAAAATATCGAAAAAAAACTTACAACCCATCTTAAAAAGTATAAGCAGTATCAAGACGACGCCATTATTGTTACGGTAAAAGTGAGCGAAAGCAAATCGTTCACAAGGGTAGATGTGGATATGCCGTATCTTCACTATCATATACACGCCGAAACAACAACTCCGGACGGGGTGCTGACAGGAATAGACAAATGCGTCGATATTCTTGAAAGGCAGATAGAGAAATATAAGACAAGAATGCACAAAACAAAGTTTAAAGGCAGAATCGTCCAACCGCTCTCCGAAGATGTCGGCAATGATGACGAAAATGAAACCGAACACAGAATAATCAAAGTAGAGCATTTTGAGCTTAAACCCATGAGCGTCGATGAAGCGATACTACAAATGGAAGTATTGGACAATAAATTTTTAGTGTTCCACAGTACGGAAACAGAGTCAATCAGCGTAATATACAAACGCGACGACGGAAATATCGGGCTTATAGAGCCTTAATTTAGAAGCCGTTCTCATAGGAAAATATGCTGCGAATTTTAGTTAAACTGTAGGGCGCGACGTGTGAAAACTCTATATTAGCGTAAATTCGAGGCGTGCCGAGGTCGTCACACTCTACGAAATAAGCAAATATTAAAGGACGCACACTTGTGCGTCCTCAGCGTGAAGAGAAACCCTATTTGCGATCGGGCATGGAAGCCAGTAGTGTTGAATAGAGTAAAAAAAGTGTGAACAAAGAAGAAAAGACGTAGAAAGATACCAAAAAAAGTGATAAAATAAAGTTTAACCACAAACAACATTTTATCAAAGAGGTATCTTTCCATGAAAAATCATACCATAATAAACAAAATATTGCAAGAGGTAATAAATGAAGAAAAAGTAAAGAAAATAGTAGAAAAATATAAAGATAAAGATAAGGCGAGAAAAGCGAAAGTTAGTACGGTGCTGAGGTATCAATTAGCTGGTTCGATAGAAGAGAGTGGAAGTTTGCGAGAGTTACCAGCGTATGGAATGAAACACGGCTTGGTAAAAATAGACTATTCAACGCTGAGCAAGAAAGGTAAGGAAATACCATATGAAATAGCGTTGGAGTTACTGGAAGAGAGAATGAAAAAAGCGAACCGAGGAAAAAGGAGGAGATTAAGCAGGGAATACAACCGATTTATCAAGTGTTTCGACACAACGGTGTGGATAGACCTCAGGAACAAGTGGAACTGGGCACCGTACAGAGAAGGAGAAAACGGTATAAAAGCGCATATTTCCTATCAGCCTTCGACAGGGCTACCCGACAAGTTCAGCATAGGCGAAATCAAAATCGGAGATACGGCGAAGTTAGAGGAATTTTGTAAAAACGGCAAAGAAGACGATTGCATATTGGCAGACAGAGGGTATCTCAATATCGCCAAGTTTTGCCATTTAGACGATGCGGGTCAGGATTTTGTCATTCGCATACCTGAAAAAGTAAGGTTGGTAAACCCAATACCGCACGACTTTACCCGCGACAGCAAATATACGGATATATTGTGTTCGCTCGGCAAAGACAAAAGTATTCCTGCCAAATACAGAAAGCGTCAGTTCAGGGTAATTTCCTTTACAGGGGACAATGGCAAAACCGTTACTCTTTGCTCCAATATTTACAGTCTTACTGCTGATGAGATTGCTGACTTGTATCGTATGAGGTGGAATATCGAAACCTTCTTTAAAACTTTAAAACAGAATTTCGCCTTAAAGAAAATTTTTGGTTCTACCATCAACGCCGTTTTTACTCAGGTTATCATTAATTTTCTCGCTTATATCGTCCTTTTTTCTGCTTTTTCTCTATATTCTTTCAATTTTTCTTTCCTTAATTTTCTTAGATTTCTTAGATGTGACGTTTTATCTTTTTCTAATTCTTTTTTTTGCTTTTTGAACTTTCTTTGAATATTCAACACTACTGGCTTCTATCCCCCGACCCTACGTTACAATGGGGTTTTGTAGGGTACGGCTTCCATGCCGTACCGTTGAAATATAGCTTATTATAAGTTTCCTGCTTATCAATACATATGTCGAACACAGCTTTTTATTAAATCTATTTACGTATTTTTATCCACTGTTTTCTTAGATTTAAGGTTGCCCATTTTTTCAGAACGAGTTTTGAGTTCTCTTTCAATTTCTTCAAAAGATATATCCAAATCCGCAAGCATAACAAGCAAATGGTATATCAAATCAGAAACTTCGCCTACAACGGCTTGTTTATCAGCGTCGCCGCAGTTATTATATTTTAAGTCTTTGGCGGCGACTATTGTTTCCGTTGTTTCCTCTCCGATTTTTTTTAGTATTTTATTCAGACCCTCTCTAAAGAGATAGCAAGTATAAGATTTATCATCGCTATCTTTTGCATTTTTTCGTTCTGTTATTAATTCATACAAATCATTGATTATATTATTCATTAGTTTTTCCTCCGAAAATATTTTATATATTCGCTTTTATAATATCCTGTTAAAAAAACAAGTCTTTTCCCCTGTATGGCACGCAACCCCGATTTGTTCCGCTCTGATTAATAGAGTATCGTCGTCGCAGTCATAATATATTTCTTTTACGTCCTGAAAATGCCCCGATTCTTCCCCTTTATTCCAAAGTCTCTGCCTTGAACGGCTGTAGAACCATGTACGCCCTGTTTCAAGCGTCTTTTCAAGAGATTCTTTATTCATATATCCCAACATCAAGACTTCATTTGTATTATATTCCTGTATGATTACGGGAATTAAACTGCTGTTGACAAAAAATTTATCTGTATTAATATCCATAATATTTTCACCTCTCTAAAATTATATAATAACCTCAATCCCGTTTTGTTTTAAATATTCTTTCAATTCAGGAATCAATATCTCTTTAAAGTGAAATACCGTCGCGGCAAGCGCGGATTCCGCATTTGTTTTTTGAAACAACTCAAGTATATGCTCGGGTTTTCCGCAGCCGCCCGACGCTATAACGGGGATTTGCACAACCTTGCTGATTATATCATAAAGCCCTATATCATAGCCGTCTTTTGTGCCGTCCGTATCTATCGAAGTAACCAAAAGTGCGCCCGCTCCGAGATTTTCACATTCTTTCGCCCATTCTTCCGCATCTATTCCCGTATCTGTTTTTCCCGCGTTTATCAAGACGTTATATTTTGCCGTATCAATTTTTTTTACGTCTATCGCCACAGTTATACATTTACTGCCGAATTTTTTTGACGCTTCGGCAATTAAATTTTTATTTTTCACTGCCGCCGTATTTACGCCTATTTTATCCGCTCCCGCTTCGAGCGCGGCTTCAATATCTTCAACAGACCTGATACCGCCGCCCATTGTAACCGGGATTTTGATTTGTTCTGCTATTTTTTTTATAACGTCGAGCGTCGTCTGTCTGTTCTCTAAAGTCGCCGTAATATCGAGAAATACAATCTCGTCCGCCATATTATCGTTATAATATTTCGCTATCTCTATCGGGTCGCCCGCGTCCCTCATATTTTCAAAAAATTTTACGTTTTTTATTACCCTGCCGTTTTTCATATCAAGGCACGGTATTATTTTTTTTATGCTCATACTTGTTCTCCTTTTTTATTTTTAACAATCCCTAATGTTTGAGTTCACGGGCGGGAAAACCCCGCCCCTACCAATTTATTCCTGTTTCGCAATCTCCAATATTTTTATAGATTAAAATGCTTTTCTAATATTTTTAATGCTTGTTCAACTGTGCTTTCTTCGCTTCGCATTATACTGAACAAATTAAATTTTTTAGCCTGTTCTGCCATTTCTTTCGCGCCTATTCTAAATAATTCGTTCTGCGTTTCAAATTTTTTCTCAGGGTCTTTCAGTGATTTTATACACTCTGTAAATTCTATATGGTCTGCGCGGTCGTAATAATCGCGAATTATTAACTCCCCCGGGGCGAGCAAACACGCAATCCTGTTATAATCAGAAATTTCCGTCAAGAACTGCATATCTTCAATCCAAATATCTGCTATAACTTTTTTGTTTTGAGATAATTTTATCAGTTCAATAATCGAAAATGGTAAATATTCATTTTCACCGTGATTATCGTTTTTATCCGCTAAAAATTCTTCAACCGACCTGCTGAAATATATTTCCCAGTCGATTTCTTTTCTTTTGCATGAGTTCGGCTGATATTTTTCGTCTATAATAGACTGCCAAACTTTAAAATTTTCTTCGTGCCAGTTATCATTGAAGTGAATGAACCCGTATTTTTTCGATATTGCCCTTGCCATAGTGGTTTTACCTCCGCAAGCTGTCCCTACTAAGAAATATACATTTTGCAGATTGTGCTTTAAGATATTTTCCGCTATATTCATAATTTTCCCTCCTTGTTTATTTTTTTACTTCTAAAATTGCTTGTTTCAAATCCAACGTACCCGAATATATCGCCTTGCCGCATATCACGCCGTATATATCGAGCTCTTTCAAGCGTTTTATATCATCTATATCCCGTACACCGCCGCTCGCGGTTATGTCTACATTCACAGCTTGTTTTAACTCTTTATAATGCTCTGTATTCACTCCCGACAACATTCCGTCTAAGTTAATATTAGTATATATAATATTTGATACACCGATTTCAGTCATTTTTAGTGAAAGTTCCACAAAATCGACCTCGTTTTCGACGAGCCACCCCGACGTTTTGACTTTTCTGTCTTTCGCGTCAATCCCGACGGCGATTTTATCTCTATATTTTTCTACGGCTTCTATAACAAGCTCTTTGTTTGTAAGCGCGACCGAACCCAAAATTACGCGGCTTATGCCGTTTTCGATATAATAATCTATCGTTTCCATATCGCGTATGCCGCCGCCGAGTTCTACGGGAATATCAATATTATTTGCTACGTCAATAAATATTTTGCTGTTTACCCGCCGTCCTTCTTTCGCTCCGTCCAAATCGACCATGTGTATATATTCCGCTCCGCAGTCTTTAAAATATTTTGCCGTATCTATAGGGCTTTCCGCAACTTTTGAAGCTGTGCCGTACTCGCCTTGTTTAAGTCTCACGCATTTGCCGTCAAGTATATCTATCGCAGGTAATATTATCATTTTTTATCGCTCCTTTATTTTTTATTTAACAGATATTTGTTAATCCAAAGAGAAATGCCCTCGTTGTCATTCGTTTCAGTTATATAATCCGCAGTTTTCTTAACTGTGTCTACCGCATTATTTACGGCTACGCCGATTCCCGCTATATTTAGCATATTCGCATCGTTAACATCGTCGCCGAACGCGATTATATCACATAATTTTATATCAAAATATTCTGCCGCTTTTTTTAACGCATTTTCTTTTGTTGCGTTTTTGTTTATAATCATTGCCGAACCATCGGCATTAACAAAAAATATTGATTCTTCGGTCATAAAATCACTTAATTTATTTTTATTGTCGTTTTTGTCAAATTGTACTATTATCCTCTGAACATCATAACGCGGAAGTGCTAAGATACTGCACTTTACTTTTTCTCTTGTGTATATATTCCAGTTTTCCCCTGATGATGTGGCATAACTCCACGGCTCATGTATTACGCTAATTCTTGCGTTTGGATATAATTTATTTAATCCGCGTATAATTTTCATAGCGTTATCATATGCAATCACATTGCTTTCTATTGATGTATCCCCGACATATATTTCCGCTCCATTGTAATACGCGATAAAATCGCAGGGCAGATTATATTTTTCTATAAAAAATATCTCGTCTTTGAATGGACGCATCCGCGCCGTAATATAGCCTATAAACATACCTTTTGCTTTACAGGCTCTTATCGCTTGAACAGAACACGGCGTAATTGTCTTTTTCGACGTAAGCAACGTGTCGTCTAAATCAAACACAAGCATTTTTTTCATAAAACTACCCCATTATAATTTAACTTTTATTTATAGACCTCTTGGGTAATTAGTTTTTGCGGGACGTCGAGGACGCCGTCCCCTACGATAAACAATACAAATTAAACACTCCTGCCACAGTGGCGGGTGTTTTGTGATTACAAACGCTGTTCGGGGAGACAAAAATACCCGTCACTCGTTACGCTTCGTGCCACCTTCTTTACGAAAGAGGGCTTTGGCACAAAATCTTTACGTTGAGTTGACTTCCAAAGAGGTCTTGTGTTTAACGTGAAACATATATTTTTATATCATGCCTTTTGCAGATACAATCACATCGCCGTTTACCAAAGTCAAGGCTTTTCCTATAGATTTAGCCGCAGCCTTAAAAATCGCCTCTGTTTTGTGATGGTCGTTTTCACCGTACAATAAATTTATATGCAGCGTCGCAAGCATATTTTGCGACAGCGCACAGAAAAATTCTTTTGTCATCTGCGTGTCATATCCGCCTATCGTCCCCGCTTTAAAATCTGCGTTAAATACAAGATAGGCGCGCCCGCATACATCAAGCGAGCAAAACGCAAGGCTCTCGTCCATATGTATATATTCAGACGCAAAACGGGTAATATTCACATTTTTTTCTATAATTTGCCTAAACGCTTTGCCAAGTACAATGCCGACATCTTCTATTGAGTGGTGACAGTCAACGTCAATATCCCCGTTCATTTCAATCTCTATAAAAAACTTGCCGTGTACCGCGAACGTATTCAGCATATGGTCAAAAAAGCCTATGCCTGTACTTCCCGATAATCCGCATTTTAAGCCCTCGATTATAGTCAGCGATAATTTTATTTTTGTCTCTTTTGTTTCCCTTTCGATTATTGCCGCTCTTTTATTCATAAAAAATCTCCAATTATCAATTTATCAATTTTTAATAAAACTCGCGGACGCGCAATGCGCGCCCTACAATATATTTTTCAACGCCGAAATCAATTCTTTATTTTCTTCTTTACTGCCCGTTGATATCCTCAAAAATCTATCGTTTAACTGGCGTATCAATATACCCTTACTCAATAAATATTCAAATATTATTTTTGTTTTATCAGTTTCGAGCAAAACAAAATTAGTCTGCGTTTCATGCAATTTACAGCCGTTAAATTCAGATAATAAATTCCGAAATTCGCGTTCAAGCTCCGCTTTATTTTCGTTAATGAGCTTGATACTTTCGTTTATATAGTCCATATGCGACAACACTGTTTCCGCTATCTTCTGCGATACCGCGTTTAAGTTAAACGGGCTTTTTACAGTTCTCAGCATATTTATAAAAACTTCGTTTGCTACAGCAAATCCTGTTCGGATAGACGCAAGCCCATATGCTTTAGACAAAGATTTTAATATAATCAGATTGGGATAATCTAAAAAATTATTTATAAACGACTGATTTTCTCTGTCATCGCAAAAAGTCATATAAACTTCGTCTATAACCACGAGCGCGTCAACATCTCCGACAAATTTTTCAAGCACAGATTTATCCGTTAATTTCCCCGTAGGATTGCACGGATTAGAAAATATCACAACTTTTATATCCTGTTCTTTTATCATATGAGCCGCTTTATCAAAATCTATGCTAAAATCTTCATCGCTTTTCTTTTCTATCCTGACAATCTGCGCTTCGATAATATCGCTGTAAAAATCATACATTGAAAAATCAGGCGTAAAAGTCATAATTTTATCGCCCTTGGATAAAAAAGAATTGATTATTATATTGATTATCTCGTCCGAACCGTTCCCTGCGACAATATATTTTTCGTCAATGCCTATAGTTCCCGCATATTTTTTTATCAAATCCGACGCGAGAAAATAAGGGTAACGGTTAAAGTCAATCTCCGCAACCGCGTCTTTTATTTCCCGGACAATAAATTCAGGAAGATTTATAAAACTCTCGTTTGCGTCAAGCCTTATCCTGAAATTTGTTATATCATTATTGAGCGAATACGGCTTAAATTTTTTTATTTTTTCATTTAAAAAATCCTGCGGTGCTTTATTTTTTCTTTCTGCCATTACTCAAACCTCACTTTTACGGCGTTCGCGTGAGCCGTCAATTTCTCGGATTCCGCAAATTTTATTATATCTTCGCCTTGTTCCAGTATCTTCTCTTTTGAATAATATACAAAACTTGACCTTTTCATGAAAGCGTCAACTCCGAGGGGCGAAGAAAATCTTGCCGTGCCGTTTGTGGGCAGTACGTGATTTGTCCCCGCAAAATAATCCCCTACGGGTTCGGGGGTGTAGTGACCCATAAACACTGCTCCAGCGTGTTTAATAGAATCCAGTATCTCAAACGGATTATCAACGGCGAGTTCGAGATGTTCGGGCGCGATATTATTTGATATTTCTATTGCTTCGCCTATACCGCCGCATAAAACTGCCGCGCCGTAATCAACAAGCGATTTTTCTATTATTTCTTTCCTGTCCAGATATTTAATCTGCCGTTCTATCTCTTTGTTTACCCGCTCTATCAGTTTGCCGCTGTCCGTGACAAGTATCGACGAAGCCAATTCATCATGTTCAGCCTGCGACATCAAATCCGCCGCGATATACTTTGCGTCAGCGTTTTTATCGGCTATTACAAGTATTTCACTCGGACCGGCAATCATGTCAATATCGACAGTTCCATAGACAAGTTTTTTCGCCGCCGCAACATATACATTTCCCGGACCAACGATTTTATCAACCTTTGCTATACTCTCCGTTCCGTATGCCGCCGCCGCTACTCCATGCGGACCGCCGATTTTCAGTATTTTCTTTATGCCGCATATCTTCGCCGCCGCGATAATTCTTGGATTAATGCCTTCTTTTTTCTGCGGCGTGAGTATTACTATATCTTTTACGCCCGCTATTTTCGCTGGTACCGCGTTCATTAGGGCTGTTGACGGATATGACGCGCTCCCGCCCGGTACATATAAAGCCGCCCTTTCAATCGGCAATGCGCGTTGTCCCATGACAATGCCGTCTTTTGTCAAAATAAAAGAATCCTGTACCTGTTTTTTGTGATATTCTTCGAGATTTTCCACAGCTTTTTCCATAATCTGCACGATTTCTTTATCGCACTTGTTATAAACTTCGTTTATCTCGCTTTCGCTCATAAAAAAATCTTCGGGTTCAATATCAATGCCGTCGAATTTTTTGATATAAGCCTTTACGGCTTTATCGCCGTTAGTCTTTACGTCGTTGACAATTTCAGCTACATATTTTGCGACTTCATTTAGTGCGTCGTCTTTTCGGTTTTGCAGAATCTCATATAATTCTTTTATATTGTTCTTATCATATGTTTTTAACATTTCTATTCCTCTCTATCTTAATTTAATAATATTTTCTTCACTTGTAACATAAAAAAATTGATAATGCAGGGATGCCATATATGGCAATAGTATATAGTTCATAGAGTAGGGCATGACGACCTCGGCACGCCGTAAATTTATTATAATATATTTTCGGTATGCCGTAAATTAATGCCATATTGTCGCTATGCCGTAAAATTTATGCCATATTGAATTTATATTTACGGACGATGGGCGCATGGATTTAAATTTCACGGACGACCGAGGGCGGTCGTCCCTACATTCATATATTAGACTTCCTCGGAAATAGTCTCTTAGGTTTTGTGATTTCAGATGTTGTTTAGGGAGACAAAAACACCCGTCACTCGCTGCGCTTCGTGCCACCCTCTTTACAAAAGAGGGCTTTCAGCACAAAACTTTATGTTGATTTATTTTCCGAAGAGGTCTATTACTTACGTTAATCAACGCATATGCCATATATGGCGTCCTCCGCATAATTAATTTTCGATTTTTTTACAGGCGATTGACAACCGCACCTACGGTTCTGATAAATGCGTCAATTTCGTTTTTCTTCATTTTAATACTCGCCTTGTTTACTATCACGCGGCTTGAAATCTGCGCGATATCTTCATACACTTCAAGCCCGTTCTCGCGTAAAGTTTCCCCCGTAGCCACAAGGTCAACAATGCCGTCCGCAAGTCCGAGAAGCGGCGCAAGCTCGACAGAGCCGTCTATTTTTACAATTTCTACGTCATATCCCTTTTCCATGAAATATTTTTTTGTGACATTCGGATATTTCGTCGCTATGACTTTGTTATCATAGCCGTTATAAAATTTCCTGCCTTTGATTCCCGCAAGGGAAAACTTGCATTTCTCGAAATTTAAGTCCAACACTTCATAAAAAGATTTGCCGTATTCCATTATCGTATCTTTTCCCACAATTCCGACATCGCAGACGCCATGTTCAATATATGTAATAACGTCGGCGGCTTTTGCCAGAACCACCTCTATTTCGCCCGCTTCGCCTGTATCATTTTTCTTTTCTATTTTAAATAATAGTTTTCTGCCTTTATCTAAAAGTTCACTCACATCATAACCGCTCTCGTGCAGAATTTCGATTGCTTTTTTTTCTATTCTGCCTTTATTCAAAACAAGTTTTATCAATTTATTTTTCACCTGACTTCCCATTCTCTTTTTAAAACGGCGTATCTCAACTCATCGCCGTATTTCTTATCCGACAATTTATTTGCGGGACGTGCTTCGAGAAATAATCCCTCGCGGCGCATACCGATTTTTTCCATTACCCGATAAGAGCCGATATTTTCCGCGTCGCAACGGGCAACTATCCTGTGCAGATTTAATTCTTCAAAACTAAATTGCAGCAACGCTTCGCCTATCTCTGTTCCGTATCCTTTTAGCCAGTAACCGCGATGTAAAAGCCATCCTATTTCAGCTTTATTGTCATCGTCGTCTGATATATAAATACCGCATCCGCCGATAACTTTGCCGTGATTTTTTAACTCAACTGCATAATTATAATTTACACACGGGCTTTCTTCCGCTTGAGCAATACTCATATTAATAAAATCCCGCGTCTGCTCTTCCGTATTCGGTCCCCACATCATATAAATCAAGTTTTCCGCACAGTCTGCGTAACTGTGTACGGCATCAAAATCGTCTTGTTTAAATTTACGCAATATCAACCGTTCAGTTTCAAGTGTTTTCATGTTAATCAAATCTCCTTATTCATTAGATTATACCTCAAAAAGATTAGTGCTGAGATATTTTTCCCCACGGTCGGGGAATATAACTACGACAAATCCCGAATCAAGCGTTTCAATTACTTTTAACGCCGCCAACATAGCCGCTCCGCTACTCATTCCGACGAATATCCCCTCTTCGGCGACGATTTTTCTCGCCATATCAAACGCTTCCTCTGAATCAATCATTATACTGCAATCAATTTGCGATGGCTCGTATATCTCCGGGACAATCGCTTCTTCCATATTTTTTAAGCCCTGTATATAATGCCCTTTGACCGGCTGCGCTTCTATGATTTTTATATTCGAATTTTTTTCTCTTAATCCTTTGCCAACGCCCATAAGCGTTCCCGACGTGCCGAGCGATGACACAAAATGCGTTATTTTTCCGTCAGTTTGTTCCCAAATTTCCTCCGCAGTCGTTTTATAATGGGCGATTTTATTATATTCATTTGAAAACTGGTTGGGGTTAAAATATTTATCGGGATATTTTGACATAATTTCCGCAGTTTTAAATATCGCGCCGTCGGTTCCGAGTTCGGGCGGCGTTAAAATTATTTCCGCACCGAAAGCTTTTATCATTTTTTGCCGCTCAACCGAAACGGCGGCACTCATGACAACCTGAACTTTATATCCCTTTACCTGTCCTATCATGGCGAGTCCGATACCCGTATTTCCCGAAGTCGCCTCAATGATAATTTTGTCTTTGGTCAAACAGCCCGAGATTTCAGCCTGTTCAATCATTTTTAAGGCAATGCGGTCTTTTATGCTACCAGTGGGATTAAATCCCTCGAGTTTAGCATATAAAAATACATTGGGATTATTATTCATTCTGTTAATTTTAACGATGGGCGTATTTCCTATTGTATCAAGTATACTGTTCGCTCCGTACATAATTATAATCTTAACCTTTCTTTAGCAATTATTTATAATTTTTAATTATAGCTAATTTATAATATCATATTGTAACTATTTTATCAATGCCGTTTTTTTCAGCATATGCTCGTGTGTCAGAAATATTATCAAAACAAGAAATTTCTATCTTTTTTTCTTTGTTATTTTT
>Ga0099364_10002322_pt1 | contig 30480 bp, 8 predicted proteins | sample TergutTh196P3_FD_73070 | JGI IMG/M metagenome (GOLD analysis project Ga0099364, IMG submission 73070) | Microcerotermes parvus P3 segment gut microbial communities from Pointe-Noire, Republic of the Congo - Th196 P3 | ecosystem: Host-associated > Arthropoda: Insects > Digestive system > Gut ...
AGGAATAGGCGAAAGCGTTTCGGACTTAGATTCAATCTTATCGCCGGTATATATAATTTTGAAACCAAATATAGGTTTTGAAAGAGGGCTAATATGAAAATAAAATTGTTGTTATAAGAAAATTATTTTGGAGTGGTAGCACAGCTAGGTTAGAGCGACTGCCTGTCACACAGAAGGTCGCGAGTTCGAGCCTCGTCCAGTCCGCCACAGGACACAATTTTTATTGTGTCCTGTTTTTTGTGTTATATATTGTGTCGTTCCGTTATTATTAGTATCTAATACTTTTGCTATATAACAGATCACATTTTCATAACATATTTTTAATAGCAACAATAAAATTATTGTAAATTTGCTACTACATTGTTAATTCCATTAGCAAATGGTTTTAATGTAAAATAATCTTTGCCGATTATAATTGTAGCACGCACTAATTGACTTGAGTCAATATCAGTAGTTACACAACTTTGGTCTATTCCCATAGCATAAGCCACTTTGGTACTGGACGAATTATCGCCCATTCTATCGATAACTATAGAATTATCTAAATACTCTCCATAATTATCTATAAATTTAACATCAAAGCCGCGTTGGACGAGATGTTCTTTTACTTGTTTTGCTAATCCGTCTTTGCCACAGGCATTAAAGATATTAACCTGTATAACGGTTTCCATTTCATTTGTCTTTTCTATATTATCTGCTAATTCCGAAGATATTGGCGGTTCAGATAATCTAATAATAAAAGATGAAATCATTAATACCACGAATACGCTTAAAGAAATAATCAAAGTGTAGTTTGCGTATTTGTTTTCAGATAAAATTTTCATAATAGTTTAATATATTAGTTAATAAATTTCGTTGTTTTATATTTAATGCACAAAGGGTGTGCCAACTTTTTAATTTCTGTAACTATTTGAAATTTATATACTAACAAGAATGAGAAACAATAAATATAAAAAAGCAGAACATTTAATTCTGCTTTTTAGTGAGTACATTTTTATGTTTTAAAAGTAATGCTTCTATTCTAACACTTCCGAAAATATATGTCTAAGATCCTCGCCATTTTGTGCTAAATAGGTTTGGAATCCGACTTGATTTCCCATTTCTATATTACGTTCACCATCGTCTATAAACAAAGTTTCTACAGGCAAAATTTTAGAATCATTTATCATAAAATCATAGATTTCTCTATGCGGCTTACAATATCCTATCTTATACGACATATACATTTTATCAAAATATTCTGCAATATTCTTTCTTTTTCCACCTGAAAAATCCTGCTCAAATGCCCAATCCATCAACACAGAATTGGTATTACTTAATAAGTAAATGTTAAATCCTTTATCTTTTAATTTTTCTAACAGTTCAAATTTATAGGTGGGAACTTCCTTAACGAAGCCCAACATAGCATAAACTATGTCTTCATCTGTATTGGTTTCTTTTGATAGTTTTCTGACATAATTATAAAATTCATATTTAGTAATTTTGCCTTCTTCCAAATCAAGCAATGAACCTCGTTGATAATATGGGTCTAAAAGTTCGTTAATACATTCCAACCCTATATTTTTGTATCTACGTATTGATTCGGCTACATCAAGAGTAATAATTACACCTCCCAAATCAAATACGATATTTTTTATTTTATCAAAATTAAATTTCATATATAAGCAATAAGTATGTTGTTTTATAATACAAAAATACAATTATCTAAAAATATTTTTAGATAGTAATGTGACATAATATACATCATACCGTATTTATTTCGGTATTTCCTGATTTTATGCAGGAGATACTGAAATAATTTCGATATGACAGAATTTTAATGTTATTGCGGGCAATTTCAAAAAATTGCATATCAATCTAAAAATAGATATCTATCAATTTTTTAGATTGTTCACAAACTAATCCCATTCTAAACCGCCTTTCCGATATTCCCAAAGCCAGCCAATAAATAAAACAAATATAAATATCATCATTGCTGCAAAACTTTCAGTAGAATTCTCTTTTAATCGGACAGCCCACGGATATAGAAATACAACCTCTATATCAAATATAATGAAACTTACTGCTATCATATAGTATTTGATAGAGACACGGGCTTTGTTGTCACCAAATGGAACAAGACCGCTCTCATAAGTGGTATTTTTCATATAAGTTGTTCGTTTAGCACCGAGCCAATTTGCTAATAGCAAAAATATTCCTGCCACAGCAAACGCCAACACAACCATAACCATTAAAGGTAAATAATCAAGTATCATAATTGTATATAATTTTTTATTTTACAAAAATAATAATTTTCAACTTAATAGTTGTTTTATTTATTTTAATCACTAAAAATGTTATAACAAACTTGTTTGGAATCTTCAACAAATTAAGAGATGCCGAAATAAATTCGGCATAACAGCATCTTTATTTTGCTGATTTTCTTAATTACATTACACCTGCATTCTTAATACTTCGCGGTATAGGTCAAGTCCTTTGGTTCTTAATTCCATAAGGAGTTGGAATGATGTTTTTGCTTTTTGTCCTGCAATAATCACATCGTGCATATCAACATTGTCGCCTTTTATAAATGATTCTGTAAGTTTTGCAGAATCATTTTGTTGTTCATTTACCTCATTTACAAAGGATTTCAATGTATCAGCGAAAGTATTTTCGGTGTTAGTTATTTCTTGTTGCGGAAACTTTTGTTGTATTAGAGGTTGATACCTATCCGCTGATGTTAATTCGTTTAATGCCATAATTTTTCATTATATTTTTACATCAATAATAGTTCCTTTATTTATATTCATTGCCGCCTCCATACTAATTTTATTTACATTATTAGTATTATTTATTGGCATAGCAAGGTTTTTTTCTATTATTTTTTGTTTTTGTTTTAATTGCCCTGCTTTATCTAAATAAGGGTTTCTAACTGCTAATGTATTTATTTTCATATTTCATTTCGGATAAAAAATGTTTATTTTTTATTACAATTTGTTCTAAGTTCGCTCTAATTTGTTCGAACTTTGTCCAATCATATTTGGTAGCAGTTTTGATTGTTAAATTATTATTTATCATAACTTTATATTTTATAATTTTTAATATCTTAATTAGTTGTTATTTTTATATTTCTAATGTAAATCTTGCTAAATTTTTAGCAGTATTAATCATTTGTGTATTTGCTTCAAATCCCCGTTGTGCTGTAATCATATCAACCATTTCGGTAACTATATTTATATCAGGATAATGAACATACCCTTCGGGGTCGGCATCAGGATGTCCTGGGTCATATACTAATCTTGCGGGCTTACCATCTTTTACTGTATCTCCGAGAACAGCATTTTTTTCAATATCGGTGAGAGGAATATAGGCATTCGGCGAATGATTTTCATTTGTCCTTGCTAATGTTATTTGGCTATTCAACTCTGCAGTAAAATTTTTCTTTTGATTAGAACGGCTAACAACGACTTCTCTTTGGTATGGTTTCCCATCAACACCAACGGTAGTATTAACATTTGCAATATTATTTGCAACAGCAGTTAAACGTTTGCGTTGTATAGTCATTCCTTGTCCTGCGATATTTATTGTTGAAAAAATATTTTCCATAATGCTATTTCTTATTATTACATTTTTAATATCAAATACTTTGCCAAAACAATTAAATATTAAAATTAAAAGTTTTTTTACATTATAACCATATATAAAATAAATACTTATAATAAAATATTTTCATTTTTAATATTTAATTTAACCTGTTGAATATTATACTTATATTCAATAATATTTCATTGCAATTTATAAACACATTTGGGAAATGTTTAACGTTGACAAAAAAAAGAGGGCTCCTAAAGAGGAGCCCTCTGGCGTGTATATTGCACGTCAATTGCTATTTAGCAATAACAATTGTGCGAACAACTCTGTCATTACCAACCGATATTACAACTGTATACATACCGCTTGATAATTCACTTAAATTAATAGGAACTGTAATCTCATCTTCGTCTACGAATTGGCTTTCTACAGGAACACTTACTAAGTTACCTGCAAGGCTATAAACTTGAACGTTTAGTTCGCCTGCTTCACCAACTTCTAATCTAAACGATGCATCTTCACTTGCTGGGTTAGGTTGGAATTCGCTAACTGCAAATGTTCCGCCTTCAGATGGGAATGCTTCTCTGAGTTTAGTAGTAGTAACCATTTGATAATGTGCTGGTGTGTATGTAGCACCATCGTAACCCCATACATATACGTGGTAAGGTGATCCTTTAGCTAATCCGTTCCAAGTTTGATATGCAGCATTATTAACTACATCGGTTTCTGAACCACAAGCACTTGTTACTGATGTATTTACCAATGTAGCACCTGTAGTAAATGAACCCCAACTATCTGAAGCACAATATGGACTTCCAGGCATTGCTGGACTAGCACCTAAATATGTACTGCTAACCATAACAACTATAGATAAAACGTCTGAGTTTGTAATAACACCAAGTTCAAACTTGCTCTTAGTGATACCATTTGCACTTATAGCGTATATTATCATAGTTGAAGGTAGAGGAACTGTAACTGTTTGGAAATTATATGTATTAGTAACACTGGAACTATTGCCCCATAGATCAGTTACACTTCCGCTAATAGCAGCAGTATAAGCCATATCGTTATCTAATCCAGTATAAATTCTTGTGTAAGTAGTGTTTGGAGATACCCAATTTCTTGTCATACCGCCAGCAAGTAGTGGTGACGAAGAAGTTATAGAAAGAGTACCTGTAACATTTTCATCAAAAGTAGCAACAAGCGAACCATCTATACCAATATTACTTGCTCCATTTACAGGAGTTATAGTAACACCAGCCATAAATATTGTTCTAATGTTGTAATACTCATGAGTTCCTGTTGGAGCACCATAAGTTGTTGTATTAATACCGAATTGTGTTCCTGCTTTATTAGTAGTTGCAGTTGGAACACTTACAGTTACGTAGAATGTAGGTGCTGTTCCTGTTACAGAAATTATAGCACATCCGCCACCTGTTGTAGTAAAGTCACTTGTAGTAAGAGTAGTTACATTTGCTGTAGTTACTGTGAACGAATAATTAATTGCATTATTATTCACATATTCATTAGCACCACCTGTTCTTACAATGCTTGTAATAGTTGGGGTAGCAGTAGATTCTGTTGTAATGTTTACAGTAACATCGTCTGTAATATTTTCTCCAAATATTACAAGTTCGCCTGTTGATGTATTGTAGGTGTATTCAGTTCCTTCTGTGAGTGAAATTGCTCCAACAGTTACATCAACAATAGTAACAATACGTCCTGTATTAGCAGTTATTTCTAATTCTACGTCTGTTCCAAATGTAACAGTGTTAGTTCCTGTAATACCATCTATTTCATCAATTGTAGCTGTTCCTACAGGAGTAACGCTATAAGAGATTTCATAAGTATCAGGAGTTCCACTTACTGTTATTGCAATGTTGCCTGTAACAGTTCCATCCGGTATAGTAACTACACCTGTAGAAGAATTATAAGTATAGTCAGTTCCTGCTGTAAGAGTTGTAGCACCACGCATAACTGTTATAGTTATTGGCAAGTGGTAATTCGTAGCAGCAGTCACTGTAAATACAAATCCTTCGTTTTCTGTAAGAACATTAGCACCAGTAGTTATTGTTGCTGATGTTACGGTATTAGTTATATCGCCGCTTGTAACATTGTTAAGAGTGATTGCAAGATTGTAAGTATTAATAATAACACCTTCAATAGTTATTTCAATATCATCTGTAACAGTTCCGTTTGCTATAGTAATTATACCTGTAGCAGGGTCATATGTATAGCCCGTAGTCATTGGTGAACCACCAACTTCTAATACTATATCAGATGGTAATTTATAACCTGAAGTAGGTTCTACTGTAAATGTAAATCCTTGGTTGTATGTAAGAACATTAGCACCAGGAGTTATTGTTGCTGATATTACATTGTTAGTTATTGCACCTCTTGTAACATTAGTTAGATTAACTGCAAGGTCAAATGTATTAGCAACACCTGTAACAGTTATTGCAATGTCACCTGTAACAGTTGCGTTATTTACAGTAATTATACCTGTAATATCATCATATGTATAACCCGTTGTGATTGGTGTACCACCACGAGTAACTATTATGGTTGATGGCAAGTGATAACCTGTAGAAGCAGTAACTGTAAATGTAAATCCTTGGTTGTATGTAAGAACATTAGCACCAGGAGTTATTGTTGACCAAGTAACAGTATTACTTATTACACCTCTTGTAGCATTGTTAAGAGTCACTGCAAGATCGTAAGTATTGATAACACCTTCGATAGTTATTGCAATGTCGTCTGTAACTATTCCATTAGGTATAGTAACTTCACCTGTAGAAGGGTTATATGTATAACCTGTAGTAAGTGTTGTAGTTCCAACAACAACAGTTATATCTAATGGCAAGTGATAGCCAGGAGCAGCAGCCACGTAGAACGTAAATCCTTCGTTATGCGTAATAGCATCTGTGCCAGGAGTTATCGTTACTGATGTTACGTTATTGGTTATGTTACCATCTATATAAGCATTAGTTAGATTTACAGCAAGGTCATAATTATCAGCAACACCATTTACTGTTATTGCAATATCGTCTGTAACAGTTGTGTTGTTTACAGTAATTACACCTGTAGTAGAATTATAACTGAAGCCCGTAGTAATTGGTGTGCCACCACGAGTAACTGTTATAGTTGTTGGCAAGGTATAACCTGTAGAAGCAGTAACTGTGAAACTAAATCCTTCGTTATGTGTAAGAACATTAGCACCAGGAGTTATTGTTGTTGAAGTAACTGTATTAGTTATTGCACCTCTTGTAACATTATTAAGAGTCACTGCAAGGTTGTAGTTGTTAGGAACACCTACAATAGTTATTGCAATATCATCTGTAACAGTAGCATCTTCTATAGTAACTTCGCCTGTAGCATCGTTATAAGTATAACCCGTAGTGATTGGAGAACCACCAAGTGTCACTGTTATAGATGCTGGTAAAGTATAACCTGTAGCAGGTTCAACTGTAAATGTAAATCCTTCATCTTCTGTAAGAACATCTGTGCCAGGAGTTATTGTTGCTGATGTTACGCTATTAGTTATGTCGCCATCTATTGTAACATTAGTTAGATTAACTGCAAGGTCAAATGTATTAGGAATTAAAGTAGTAGCAACCGTAACAAAAATATTACCTGTTATATACTCACCATCAATAACATATAGATGAGTTGCTGGATTGTATGTATATTCTACATCTTCTGTCGTAGGATTTCCACCAATTGTTATAACAACATTAGCGTTATATCCAGTTTCAGGAACAACTGAGAATCTTACGTCAGTTAAATAAGTAACTGTAGTCAATCCTGTTATACCTGAAGGAGCAACAGGAGCAACTGTAGCCGTTCCAGTAGGAGTAACACTATAACCTATTGTGTAAGTTGCAGGAATAGCAGCAACTGTGATAGTGATATTTCCAGTAACATTAGCACTTAATACCGAAATTAATCCTGAAGCATTCACACTAAATGGAACGTCAGAGTTATCATCGTATTTAACACTAACAGCACTTATACTTGTAGGTAGTTTATAATTAGCCATTGGGCTTAAAGTTAAACTAAATCCTTCAAGATGTGTGACATAGTAAGGACTTGAAACACCTTCAATTCCAGCACCTACAGTTTCTGTAAGATTTGTAAGTGCAAGAGTAAGAGTATATATTTCTATGCCTTCTATAGTTATTTCAATATCATTTGTAACAATTCCATTAGGTATAGTAACTACACCTGTAGCAGAATTATAAGTATATTCAGTAGAAGCAATAGGTGTAGAGCCAAGAACCACTTCTATAGTAGATGGCAGTTTATAACCTGCATCAGCAGTCACTGTGAAACTAAATCCTTGGTTATATGTAAGAGCATCTGTGCCAGGAATTATTGTTGCATTTGTTACGTCATTTTCTATGTCACCTATTGTAACATTGTCAGTATTAACTGCAAGTGCGTAAGTTTCAGCAACACCTGTAACTGTTATTGCAATATTGCCTGTAACAGTTGCGTTACTTACAACAATTTCGCCTGAAGTAGAATTATAAGTATAATCTGTTCCTGCTGTAAGAGTTAAAGCACCACGTATAACTGTTATAGTTGTTGGCAATGTATAACCTGTAGAAGCAGTAACTGTGAAACTAAATCCTTCGTTATGCGTAATAGCATTAGCACCAGGAGTTATTGGTGCTGTTGTTACGTCATTTTCTATGTCACCTCTTGTAACATTGTTAAGTGTCACTGCAAGGTTGTAGTTGTTAGGAACACCTGCAATAGTTATCTCAATATCATCAGTAACAGTAGCATCATCTATAGTAACTTCGCCTGTAGCATCGTTATAAGTATAACCTGTAGTGATTGTAGAACCACCGACAGTCACAGTTATATCTGCTGGTAAAGTATAACCTGTAGAAGGTTCTACTGTAAATGTAAATCCTTCGTGATGTGTAATAGCATTTGCGCCAGGAGTTATTGGTGTAGAAGTAAATGTATTAGTTATATCGCCATCCAATGCAACATTCGTTAGATTAACTGCAAGAGCGTGATTTCCAGCAACACCTGTAAGTGTTATTGCAATATCATTTGTAACAGTTCCATTTGCAAATGTAATTACACCTGTAGATTGAATATAAGTGAAGCCCGTAATAAGTGGTGAACCACCACGAGTAACTATTATAGTTGTTGGCAAACTATAACCTGTAGCAGGTTCTACTGTAAATGTAAATCCTTGGTTATATGTAATAGCGTTAGCACCAGGAGTTATTGTTGTAGAAGTAAATGTATTAGTTATATCACCATCTATTACAATATTAGTTAGATTTAGTGTAAGGTTATAAGTATTAATAACACCATCAATAGTTATTGTAATATCATCAACAACAGATGTATTAAATACAACTACATCACCTGTAGATGGATTGTAAGTATAATGTGTGCCATTAGTAAGTGTTATAGAAGTATTTTCTACTATTATAGTTAATGGCAAAGTATAACCTGTAGCGGCAGTAACTGTGAAACTAAATCCTTCTTCGTGTGTAAGAGCGGCTGTTCCAGGAGTTATTGATGCGTATGTAATATCATTAGTTATACTGCCTCTTGTAACGTTTGTAAGTTCAACTGTAAGTTCATATTTATATTGACCATCAAGGAAGAATGACCAAGGAATCGTTGTGTCTATACTACATGCATTACCCCAGATGTCCTCTGTAATAACTATAGTAGGATTAACTACAATTGTCTGCCCTATTTGTCCTGTATAATCTGCAGTCAAAATAGTTTTTCCGTCTATTATGTTTATGTCAAATGCACTAAGTGTCCAAGTATGAGGAGCCATAATAGTTTCAGCAGTAAATGTAGCCGAACCAGGCAATACTTCATCAAATATAAATGTTGCTACACCAGTAATGTAACCTGATGGCGTAGGTAGTTCAGAAACATTATATTTCTCGTGAGTAGAAAGAGCCATACATTCGGTTCTGTAATTGTAGTATTCGTATACGTCTGTTTCGTTATCAGTTAGTTCGAAATTAAAGTCAATATCATCTCTGTCTATACCGATAATTGCAGCAATAACGCCTTCTTTTACATCAGCAGCAGGAGGTGTTCCACCAATCCAGCGCCAATAAACTGTATACTCGGCATATGTACCTGAAACTGCTCTTTGAACGGCTATACTACCAAGTTCAATATTAGCAAATAATAGGTCATCACCCGATAATATATCAGAACCGTATTCTATGTTTTCATCGTTTTCAATAGTAATTACGAAATATCTATTCATTGCACCAGTAATATTACTATTTATGTAATAAATACCATCGTTTTCAGTACCATAAGCATCATTAACTGTAACGCTAACAACAGTTGGTCTTGGTTGGTATTCTAAATATAATGTTAAATCGTCTATGAATATACTTCCGTCAAGAACTAAAGTACCATATAATACTTCTGGTTCAAGATGAATTGCCGTTAAATCTGTAATAATGTGTTTTACATCTGGTTCGCTATCATATATATAGTATAGAAGAGTATTATATCCATCTTCTTTTCCTAAATAGTCAGCCCAAATATTTACATTTTCATTAACATCAAATTTAACAGTTCTATTAGTGCTAGGGAATGTAGATACAATAGCACCTGCTGGACCAGCACCAATGACTTCAAATGCAAGTGTATAGTCGCCTGCTACTACAGTAGCAGTTACAACAATATCGCCTACTATATTAGCACCAGTTATTGTATATACTCCCCCACTCTCAGTAAGTGTCAATGGTGAAGCACTACCAACAGCGTATGTAACAGCGTCTATTACATAACCAGGTTCTATATCTACAATTTCAAATACAATATCAGTGTTTTTAGTAACTTTTCCTGCATCCACACCTGAAGTTATATCTATATCAACATAACCTGTAGGAGATGATACAAATGTAAAGTCATATTCTGTATATGAGTAATAAGCAGTAACCACAACATCATCTAATATATGGCTTCCTGAAACTCTATAAACTTGATATGTATTGCCTCCACTTATATATGGACCAACATTAGTTGCAGTATATTCAGTTCCGTCAACTTCATATTTAACACTATCAAGTTCTACAGCAGTATAAGTTGGCACTGTGAAATCAGCATTAACACCGTATAGTATCTTACCTCCAGTGATACCTGCTCTATAAGAGAACTGATCTCCTGCTAAAGTAAGTTGTCCTGTTGATAAAGCTTTTAAATCAGGGTAACCCGAAGTAGGATCTTGTGCAAATGTAATTGTGTGTTCTACAGAATCTAATTTCACTAAAATAGTAAAGTTATTAGTCAACAAGTTACCATTAATAATCTCAGAACTAACAGTAGTAGGAGTTCCTGAACCAATTTGGTATTGAACTACATCTACTTCAAGTATTCCAGTTAAAGCATCGGCTAATGTAACAACTACTGGGAAGTCATAACCATATTTATGAGTTAATGGTGTTCCTGCCCATGCCGTTCCATTTAATTCTATGTTGCTAAGTGCTGTAGTTTGAGAAGTAGTAGCAAGTGCTAAAGTATATGTTCTTGAAACAGGTGTGTAATTAACAACGATGTTTAAATCGCCTATAATAAGTGATTTTTCAACAGTAATAGTTCTTGTTGAAGCATCATAATCAAATGCTACAGGTGTCGTGCCAATAAGCACTTCAATATCAGTATCAGCAATAGCATTGTAGAAAGCAGTTGTTCCAAGCGTAATTTCAATTTCGCCTGTTGCAGCCCAGATTACTTCAGCCGTAGCAGTTCCTGTTGGAGCATCATAATTAAATGAAGAAGCAACAAAGCCATTATCATTTAATGGGGCTGGAGGTAAAGTCGCACTAGCATTCATACCCGCAACTGCTCCACTAACGATATTTTTATTGTCAACTGTATATTCCATAACAACATCGTATGGTGTTGTAGTCATATCAACACTAACTGTAATATTATTTGTTATGTATGTTCCTATAACGGTTACAGTCGCTACGCCTGCTGAATTTGTAGTTACAGTATAACCAGCACCTTCAGTAAGGGGAGTAGCACCTGCAGTAACTGTAATATCATCAATAGTATAGCCAGGATTACGTGTAATAGTAATTACAGCATTTGTTCCGTATGTTACGTCAAAAGTAGATGTAAATCCACTAATTCTTTCCCAAGCATTTAAACCTGCAGTAGGAGTAGAAGAAACAGTGAAAGAACGTGTTCTTGGAGTATAGTTCAATGTACATACAATATCTCCATAGACAGCAGCACCCATAATTTCTACATTAGTGCTAAATGTATAAGATGAAATTGGAAGTGGACTAATATGTAAATTGTTTAATGGCGAACCACTATTAATACCTGAAGTATATGCAATAGTAGACAGACCATCAAATAAATACTTGTTAGCCATTCCAGATTGAGTTATAGTAAAGTCAAATCCGTTGTTTTCAATAGCATTATACTGAACTCCATTGGCACCAGAAGTAGCATAACCATCTAGTCCGCTACCTGGCGTAACAATTAGTGGAATATCAGTAGGATTAACTATACCATTTGCAACGAATACAATAGTATAAGCAGGTATCTCCATTACTTGGAAACTTGCTATATCCATAGCAGTATTTATGAAGCCCCAAGCATCTCTATATACGCCACAATGTAAATGGAACGTATATTCACCTTCTGATGCAAAAGCATTATGTCTAAGTAGTATAGTATCTGCTGCATCGCCGCCCTTCATTATACTTGTAACACCATATTCAGGAACTAAACTGTTCAACGTTGTAGTGTTATGTGTATAGAAACGGAAGCAATCTGAAGGATTAGTTTGGCTGTATGTAGGAGTAGAACCTATATAATTGTAGAACGTTAAATGTTGGAACTCATTCAAACCTTCGCAAGGTTCATCACTAAACCATACTTTAACAATGTTAGGATCGGTAGAAGATAGAGTAGTTGCTGGTTGATAAGGAATATTCATATTGTCAGGACTATAAATAACCATAGGATCAGTATTAGTTAATGTTTGTCCTGCAATACTCATATATGGAGTAGCACCAAATTCTTCTCTTACAAACCACATCGTTCCAGGTGTAATATCGTTGTCTACTATATCACGTCCATCTATCTTTATGATTTCAATGCTTGTAAATTTAGGGTCAAATTTACTCATTGAACCTGAAGAAATATATGGAGTTTCAACATATAAGTAGTAGTCATAATAAGTAGTTCCACTAATTACAGTTGACGTAGCAGTTAGAGGATCAAGTGTCATATTGGTACCATTAGCGAATCTAATTGTATCACCATTTTTAGCAGTTAAAAGAACATCAAAGTCAGTTGTAGTTAAAACAGGATCAGTATTAGCGAACCTTATAATAAATGCTACTTGACGGTTAATTGTTCTACCATTTGACGTTTTTATTATGTCTGCTTTAGGAGCACTGCCTCTCGCAACACCATTTATGTCTGGATGTCCAAGTCCATTACCATCATTATATAACGCCCATGTTCCATCATCATATCTCGTAATTTCAGTGATAGGTCCCATTTCTTTTGTTCTAAACGCTCCAAAGCATGTAGGATCCTCGTCATCGCCATCTAATGTAGTAAGAGGATTAGGATTACCCCACTTATCATACACAGAATTAGCAACTAATTTAACTGTTATCCAAGTATTGTATGGAAGACCAGAATATGTATATTCTAATTGTTTTGTATTATCCATAAGGTCACCCGCTGTGTAAGTGCTTACTTTTGTTAACGCAGCAGTATAAGGAGTCACATCAATAGTAACATTATCATCAGTTAAAGTTCCTGCATAGACATCATCATCAAATGCAAATTCTAAATCACCTGCTTGAAGCACACCTGTTGCACATTCAGTAGGCGTAACAAGAGTAATTTCAACTGCAAATGTTCTGTTAATATCATAGTATTCATAACTACCTATAGTTGCTATTGCCTCTGGTCCATAGTTAAAGTGTTGAACTTTTGTAATTCTTATCTCGCCTGTAAAATTAGAAGGAGGAGTAACATTGATAGTCACTTCACTTTCACCTAATCCACCCATAGATGGATTCGTAGGAGACATAGTGTGAGTAAGAGTAACGCTACTTCCTTCTTCTGGTATTGCTTCAACGATGAAATCACCCGTCTTAGGAATATTACCAATCACACCAAATGTATATCGTGGATACTCTACCAAGAAACTAACAGGCGCAGAAGTATTTGTATATACAACACCTGTAGTAATATTTTTTTGAGAACCTGTAGGTGCGGTTGTAGCAGTAATAGTTAAACCTTCAGTTTTAAACTGGTTATCATATCTACCAGCACTCAAAGTTCCAATTGTTTCTATCCTTGGGCTTTCATTTAACCATTTATCTACAAATGTTCCTTGTGCAAGGATAACTGCATATTCAGTGTTAAAGTTAAACCTTGTTGCCATATTAGGATAGAATTCAACTTTGCCTGCTGAAAGCAAGGAACCTGTCTCTACAGCCACTATACCTTTCTCATCTGCAGATGCTTTATATGTAACTTTAGCAGGATTAAATGCTACCGATGCATCATCTATAAGATAATCATATTGAGGATATGTAATTAATGTTTTGTCATCAGTTGGATCAACTATAGATGTTTTATAACTATCTTGGTCACCATTTGCACCGAATTGTAAGTCAATTTCAATATTAGAAGCCCACGCAAAATTATGTCTAACACTATACATTTCCTCTGTCGCTGATCCAAGATCAGTTACTAATGCTGGAGTAGTTAGAGTAGCTAACGTAGTGCCACCTGTTTGTGTAATTGTTTTAAGATATACAAGATATACAGAAGTATCGCTACAAGGTATATTTCTAACCTTAACGTCTACATACCATTTATCATAGTTAAAAGTAGTATCGTCACCAACAATTGAAACAACAGTTGGTTTAGGAGGGTCATTAGATACAATCGGAGAGTATCCTGCGGCTATCTTAACCTCTGCAGTTGCGCCAGTCAAACAATTTTTAAAACCTGAACCTGTTTTTAGATTAATAGTAAATCTAAAATCTTCACCAGGCGGAACATCAGTACACTTATTTGCATAAGCAATATAGTCAGCATCAACTTTGTTATATTCACCTTCAACGCTCTCTGATACGTGAACAGAAGCAAATGCTAAACTTGTATGTTCTGTTAAAAGGTTTCTTGCTATCCAAATAGTATCTGTATTTCTATTTTGCCAAATATCATTAAGTTGGTTTGGAACAATATAAATGTCATAAAGAGTATTGGCTTTTAATAAAGTATAATCATCTTTTGTATCAGGATTGCCAGTATTTGATAAATCTTGATAAGTAGCACCAATACGAGCAGTTAAATCGCCTAAAACTATAGCATCCAATGTTCCAACAGCAAGAAGTGGTGTTGCTGCCTCGTCATCTGATTCTATGAATTCAATTGTTATATCTCCACCTGCATCAACTGTTGCCATAGCATTAGGTAGTTTATCAAGTGCTAAGAATATGTTTAATTTACCTTTTCTTGCGATAGTGCCTTCATCAACATCTCCTACGTTGCTAGTTGCTGTGATATTAGTCACTTCTGAAGTTGCTTGTTCTGTGTCTTCAAGAATAAGTATTTCTTCTTCATCTTCGTCATACACAACTTCATCAAATGTAAATACATTTTTGAAACTAATTGCTTGGTAATGATTATTAAGACCTTTACCATCAACGCCATCGCCAGGAAGTTCATGTCTTATATGAGTTATCTGGCTAGAACTTGGATTATAAGAAATTGTTATTTCAACTGGAGTTGGTGTATTTGGTGTTGTTGCAACATTTGCTACAGCAACTTGGTCTATCATAACAATAAACTCTCTAAGATCGTTTGCAGCAACAGGAAACGTAACTGTATTCCATGTAGTATTAGAAGCTGCATCAACAGGAAGCACTGTATAGTTGCTATTAGAAATACTAGCACCATTAACATGCACTTGTATAACACTTTTTATTGCAAGACCTATAAGTTCCGGATTAATATGTGCCGTTAGATTAAGACCATTCACATCAGTGTAGAATTTAGCGAAAGCACTTGAAGGGCTCTCAGCATCAAATTCAACAGTAAAGAAGTAGAACAAGCCGCCGCCTGTCGTGTTGTTAAATATAGTATTATCTTCGTTCCTATAAAGTATATTGTTAGAAACAGCATTAGCAGGATCCAATGTATAACTATTATCTACAGTTACGCTACTAATATATATAACATCTGAAGCCGCTGTAGCAGTAATTGTTGTGTCATTGTTCGTATTGCCCCATGAATCTATAAACACATCAGCAACAAGTGTGAATTCATATTCAGCAGGATAAGAATTCAAATCTTCTTGCGTAGGACCAGATTTCTCAACAGGGTTTGCTTTAATAGTTCCTATATGAGTATTAGGAGTAGTTGCAGTATTAGTTGTAAAGTTATATCCATCACTAGCAGATTGTATCAACATTCCATCTGCAGCAGTTGGAATCATTGTAGAACCTGTAGGTAATTTTTCTACTATTTCAATCACATCATCTCTATCATCAAGAGGAGTAAATGTACCTGTTGGAGTAAATGTATATCCTTTATTATCAGTCATATAGAATATAAAATCATTTGCTGCCAAGAATGGAATAGATGTAGAATTACGAACGCTGAACTTACCTGTAAATACGTTCTTGAAGTTATACCAACCTGCATTAAGCGCATAAATCTTGTCGTTATCACCTTCTATACGAGCATCAACAAGTTGTCCTGTTGGATTAACATCTAATTCAATATGAACTGAATCTTCTGTTAAATAAGTAGTAGGAATAGTAACTTCAACAATAAACACATCAAGTGGGAATGTTTGTCCTGCTTCAGGAGCAATAGTCCAACCCGTTGCTACAACATCATTGATAAGTAATACAAAATCGCTTGCCGCAAAATTATAAACTTTTGGTGATTGTATGGTAACTTCGAATGTTAATTGATCGTCTGCTGAACCATTACCTTTGTTTAATCTTGAATGTTCGTAACCAATATTATTATAGTTAGTTCCATCATAAATTTTAATATCTGCAACTTTTGTTGGACCTACTTCTACTAAGAATGAAGGAGTATAAGTGTCGTCAGTTATACCTGTTGTTTGTTGGTCATAGAAGCCAACAGCAGGGTCACCATCAACAGGGTTTCCGAATTCATCTGTAAAGAAGTTAGGATTAAGTTCTACTGTATAAGTGCCTTGTAATAAGGTAGGGAATGCACCCACTCTACCTGAATTAACCATATCGCCATCATCTAAATTTAGACCAAAATTAGCATTATAGCCAAACCCTTGTGGATTACCTGACCAAGTGCTACGTGGAAGTATATGCTTATTAGTGCCTTGGAATAGCCAAGCAAAATCTTCTAATGGAGATGGAATAGATAATTCTACATCAGTATCAAAACGAATAACTATCCAGTCATTAGTATTAACTTCTAACTTCTCGCCGTCATTAATAACAGCCGTTGGATTAGTTGTTGCTGAAGTAGTTTGAGACACTTGCATATAGTTATGGATTTTCACGCTATATGCTTGGTTGCCTTCGCCGTCTCCACCACTTCCTGCAGTATAGCCGATTGCTGGAAGAACATATTTACCTTCATCAAGAAGTGCATCAACACGTTCAGAAAGGTCAACAATAGTTAAATCCCATTTACCTTTTAGTATTTCTGCGATAGCAAATTCATATACGCAATCATCATCTAATAAAAGTAAATCTTCAACATTGATTTCTACATCTATTTGCCATATATCTGCCACGCCATACATACCGAAATAATGGCTCATTTTAACTGCAGAATTAGGTAACGAACCAGGAATATCTAAATAGTCACCTATTTCAGATATATAGTGTTCATAAGATAGATCATCATTGTCTATAAGTATATTAGGATAAGTTGAATAAGGAGTAACGCCGTCTTTTTTCTTAATAGAAACAACGACATTAAGTCCTGCATCAATTTGGTTACTATAATAATTATTATAGAAATCAAAATCGTCAAATCTTACATAGAAAGTAAGTGTTTTAGTTGTACCATCAGCAAGCATATCTGCTTTATTAAGACGTAGTGTAGGATCGGTAGCATAATTCCAAGTAGGAAGTGAACTATAATAACCGTTTCTTTCTATGTAGTTAACTCTATCCCAATAATCAGGACCGTATTCCATATTATCAGCAATAATAGAGAATATTTCCGATTTTTCAGGAGGAGTAACTTCATAAACCCATTCAATAATATCTGTTAGTGTAGGGGCTGTAGGGAACCATTCTCTTGTGCCATATTGAGTATAACCTAAATGTGCAGGGTTAGCAGCAAACTGATAACCTGTAGCGCCAATATTTGATGCTATTTCAAACACATAAGTCAAGTCGCCAAAGTTAACATTTGTATTAGGGTTTAATTTATTTGTAATGTCAGCAGCAGTAAAAGTAGTAGGAGTAATACTACCTGTTACTATATTATTTAAGTTAATAATAAGATTTTTATTATCAACCGCAGATATACCACTAACTTTAAATGTTATAGTTTCATCTGGAGCTCCAGGATATGTAGTATATTCATACAATACAATACTTATAGTATCGCCTTTTTGAATAGCGCCAGTTGTTCCTGCAGTATAAGGGTCATTAATTGTATAGCCATCTTTTACTACAAATACAGGTTGGTTAAATTCAAAATTAAGCACTTTAGTATTAGGAGTATAACTTACTATAGGTTTAGCAGGTGTATCGTCTGTTTCGGCAATTTCAATATCTTGTCCATTTACATAGAAAATATGATAGTTGTTCGGTCTGTTAACTGTATCATAACTGAAGTAGTTTTTCTCTGTATATAGTTCGGACTTAATGTCTGAAATTTTAATAGAACCGCGTTGGTCGTGCCTTAATCTAACAACTACATAAATATAATTATTATAGCGTGAATGAAGGTCAGCACCGAACACAATAGCAATATCGTTTTTGTGAACAGGGACACCTGAAGCAGAAAGAACATCTGTTTCATAATATCCAGGAGGATACATATTAACTCCCGCTGTTACAACAGTAGTATCAAAGAATTTAACATTAAACATATTCTTCAAAGAATCTATAACACCTGGCACAGATTTAGCAAGATGTGATACAACAGTGTCTCTAAGGTCTTCAGCAATACCGCCTGCCATTCTAACTTCAAATGCTACATATCTTGGACCACTTGGAGTAGAAGTAAATGTAATAGGAACACCAGGACCAGGACGCGATTCTAAATTCGCAAAAGAAGTTACACCAGCACTAGTAAGACGTTGTGTTGTATTACCAGTACCTATAGCAAATGCATTGTCACCATTATTATACACATTATCTACAGAGTAAGTGAAAGTGTATGGGAAACCTTTATCATAAGTTGTGCCGAATAGTAAAACGTCTGCTTTTAAGAATCCTGTTCTCTTGATGGATACTAATCCAGGAGCAGTCATATTAGGGTCGTGTCTATCAGTATTATCTAATCTAACAGTTCTTGTGAACGTTGGAGTTGTTTTAACACTTGCTTTAATATCAAAAGTGTCATTAACTTTTGCATGATATAAATAATCATTTTCGAAGTTGCCAACACCAGTAGTCACAGTTATAGATGGATCAAATAAATTTGATTTTATATTATACAAGAACGTACCAACAGAACTGATAACAGTTTTTTGATAATAATTGTCTGGCAAAGTAGTAACATTAGAAGCAGCATCCCATAATTTCAATACAAATATGCCATTTGCTTCTTGATATTCGAAATAGTTCTTATAGATATTCATTATAGGTGTGCTAATTTGACCTTTCTTCCATATCACAGGAACTTCTTGTTCGAAGAAGTAGTCCTCAGAACCGCCTGGTAGATAGTTATTATCTAAAGAACATTTTCCTACAGGACCGATAGCAAGTTTTATATTACTAACACCTGAATTAGTCCAATCTTCAAATCCGTGATTTGTTTCAGGACCAGTCATTCCGATTTCAACAATAACTTGTTCATCGCCTTTAATATCTATAGGATAGTATTTTTGGTCTGCATGATTATAAACTTCTACAATGTCAGTTCCATTAGGAAGTGTAACACTTGGATGTTTAGAAATAGTTGGATTACCAACAGTCAATATACTAGGCACGGATAAATCAATATATTGGCTCATACCTGCATCAAACCAAGTAGTTTTAGTAATTGTACTTACTGTTTGGTCTGTAGTTTTATTTCTTAGAGCAATAGATTTAACATAAAGTTGTTCATTATACACATAGAATCTGTATCCATCAGTAATTCCCGTAGGAATGGTAGTAGAAGGATCATTTGTAATATATGTAACATTACCATACATATCTACAGCGTATAAGAATATAACATAATTTCCTGTAACATTAGGCACTGGTAGAGTGAATTCAGCATAACCATCGCCTGATGCTGTTGGAGCAAGGTTTGTTCCTATAGTATTTTTAAAAGTAGTATAACTAGGAATAGTAGCAGGAACGCTATCTACATTATATATTTTATAGAAGAATTGATCTTTGTTTAATCTATTTTCTTCTATTCTTACAGTAATAGTATTAGCAGGAGTTCCACCTGATATATTGTAAAAACCTATACCTCTAGTGCCAACGGCAAATGCTGGGTCCGAATAAGTAGTATTAAATACTTCTTCATAGTCAGCCTGAGAATTTAGAACATTACCTTCGGTATTTCCACCCGCAGTATAACTACCTGTAGTAAGAGCATCTGTTGGTTTAGGTTGTGTATTGTCTTTACATACAAATGCTATAGCAGGCGAAGCACCATCTAACAATAATGCAGCGTCTTTTTCTAAAGGATCTACAAGAGCAGCATCGTGTAAAATGCGGTCAATTGTAGTATTAGTTACATCGTATGTATACCAGTAAATATCATCAATTCTAAAACCGTCTACTTTATAGTTTTGCAAGTAGCCAATTGTTTCAAAATTATCTGGGAACGATTCCCAAGCAGGAACTGGTATTGCATCATTCCAAAATCTAATAGCATCTTCATCTACGTTACCCCAAATAATATCATATCCGCCACCAGTGTTGAATTGATATGCTTCTAAATTTATTAAGGTAATTTGGAATTGATAGTAATCGTCATCAGTATAAGGGCTTGTAGAACCAGGTTTTAGTCCTTCCATAGTAATTGTTAAATCGCCAGTAATTTCAGGAACGTATGAAGTATTAACTCTTATAGGTCTATCTAATTGAATTTTAAATCTGAAATTACCCATAACGGCATTATCAATAGCATCGGTTGTTCTATCGTAGCCCATATAAGTCCATCCTTTAGTAATAGTATTAGGAATCACATAATAATTATCTTCATCATTAAGAATAGAAGCATTAGTATTTGCTGTTCCGTCAAGTGCTATATCAATAGACATTATATTAAGGTTCGGAAGAACGCGTTTGAAATGCATAAAGTTAGCATACTCGCCTGCTTCAGTAGAAGGTATTTTATTTACATCATCGTTATTTTGAGGTTCTAATCTAACAGGGTTCTTATCATTGAAGCCAACAAAGAAAGGAACATCTGCTGTATCTGTTCCAGGTATTAATCTAACACCTAATTCATTACCAGTACCAACAGGATAAGTCATCAATGTATGGAAATAATAAGCATAAGCAGGGTCAAAAGTATATTTCAATTCTATTAATTGACCTGCAGCACCTGCATATGTAGCAAAACCATTAAACATATTAGTTATTTCAACATTTAGTATTAATTCTTCCCAATCAACATCTTTAAGCGGTGTGCCTGTGATAGTATATGGTGTTACTTTTGGAACTGAAGGATCTAATTCAACGAATTGGAATGTAAATAATCTCTTAAGTTCATCTAATGCAATAGTAGTTCTTCCTTCGAATATCTTAGGATTAAACACAGTTGGTTCGTTGAAAAATACTGCTATATTTAGAGTATTATCAGTAAGTCCAATTGTATCTATATCACCTTTAACTATAGGAGCAGTAAATTCCCAAGGAGGAGTGCCTGCTACTTTATTAAGTATTAAAGTAGATTTTGCAGCGTTATCTTTTTTAAGAACTATTGAAGATATTTCAGGACCTACGGATCTAATATTTATTTTATAAGATTCGTCCACAGGACCGACAACTAATGTGCCAGGAACTTCTGCAAAAGTAACAGGGTCTACTTCAACTGTTCTAATAGTAGCAATACCTTTTTCTGAAGTTAAGTCATCGTATATTACATCAAAGTATTGTTTATAAGTCACATCGCCATAACTTGGCACAGCCGCAGTAATAGGTTCAAAAGTGAATCCGCAAAAACCTCTATCAGTTATAACGAAGCCGACAGGAATATCTTCAAATACGCCTGCTGAAACTTCTCTTTGTGGTTTATAACTTGTTCCGTAAATAGCGGTAACTTCAAGTCCTTTAACTGTTGTTCCGAGTGGATTTGCAGGAAGATATGTCTTCCAAGTAGTTGTAGAAGCAGTAGGATTTGTAGGGTCTACTTCATCTTCGGTATATCTGAATTCATATCTTACACCAGGGATAGTAATAGTTAATTCTACAAAAGCATCGTGTGCTAACGGAGCGCCACCAGGAGCAAGATTATTAGCATTACCTGAATTTGTTCCTGTAACACCTGATGCGTGGAACGTATAAGTAATTCCAGGAGCATAAGGTATAGAAGTAGGAAGTTCCATTAACCTATAACCAAAAGTTGTTCCTGTTTCTGCCGAACCAACAGGTGATCCACTTATAGGGTCAAAGAAGTTTGCATCTCCAATCTTACCTAAACCAGGAATAGAATTAGTAGCAGCATTACTAAGAACAGTTGCAGTTTCAGTCGGATATCTATGAGGCACTGAAGCAATGCTATAGAAATCGTCTCTTCTTGAAATAGATACAGTATAATCTACATTGAAAATTTTACCTGAAGTAGGATCAGTATTTGGTTGAACAGTAAGTTTTCTTACGGCTTCAAAATCTGTATCGTCTTCAACAGTATAAACTTCTACAGGACCATCTGCTACAAGGTTAAATGGTGTAATGAATGCTTGATAGCCATAAGTATTTTCTACATTATCCCAATTAGGTCCAGGATCACTATCAGGAATATAACTAGGTTTCTTTTCTATAGCAATAACACCAATATCTTTAATTACTGGATAGCCAGGAGTTCTAAATGGAGGCAATATTATTGTTTCAAAATACTCAAGGTCTGCTCTTTCTGCTCTTATTTGAATATTAACAACAGCACCGTATGGTAAATTTCTATTAATACTTGCATTCCATAATATACTTCCATCAAATACATAACCAATTATCTTATCTCCACCATCATCAAAATATGGCAAAGAACCAACTCCTGTTTTATAAGGAGAAGCAACACCCGTATATGGTTGGATTGCACTAATTACTTCTTTAACAGGAATAGTTATAGCTGGATAGTATCCAGGATTACCTGGCAAAGCATGAGGATTATTTGCAATAGCAATAGGGTCATAAAGTTGTATAGTTGCTGTAACAACATAGTCCATATCGTAAATAATCTTATCTGTCATATTCGTTCCACCATAACTTTGTGCATCTACGCCAGTAGTGGTAAATTGATAAGGATTATAAGTTGTTCCTATATTACCATCAAGGGTAGCAATATTATCAGTATAAAGAGAACCTGCAAGAACTATACCTGTAGTTCCATCGTGATATTCTGTAGGTGGTATGTTTCCAGCATCATATTCGTGGTCGTGGTGAACTGCTGTAATATAAAGATTAGGTGCTACAAATCCTTCTCTCAAAACAGGAAGCGTATCTGCCAAACCAAAAGTATCTAACATTTCAGCAATTATATATGCACCAGGTTTAGATAAACGTGGAATACCGAATTTATATTCTACATTAGCATCTAAATTATATTCATAATAAGGATCAGTTGTAGGCAAACTTGTAAATATCTGCAATACATACCAAGCACCAGGTATCATTAAACTTTGACCTGCAGGAAGTGTTTGGTAAAAATCAGCATTATAACCAAATAATGCAGGTGTAGTAGCAGTTGTAGACATAGTTGAGAATACATTAGCCACTGGATCACCAGTAACACTAAAATTGCGAGTATAAACAGTTTTTCCATTAAATACTCCGCCGTGTGGTATATCAAAATTATGTGTTGGTATAGCATTAGGATCTATTACTCTATCTACAGATACAGAATAAACTCCATCTTTTCTAACATTGTCAAGAACAGTTGCACCATATTCATCCCAAGTAGTTGAACTATGAGGAACAACATAATCAGGTGCATATGGATAAGGTGGTAAATAATTTTTATAAGCGTTTGTAGATTGAACAATTGACGTAATTGTTGCGTCTGTCGGTGCTTCTAAATTAAGAGCAGTAAATTCAATCAATGCTTCCATATTATCAGAGTTAGTTATATGATTTGTTTGGAAAGAAGGATTCTTCCAAGCAAAAGTAATTTTCTTAACCGTTCTCATACACCAATTAAGTGTAACATCTTCATTTACTGCAGGGTGGTCTGTAACGTCAAAATCAATTGTTCCATAACCTTCGCCTGTTGTGTAATCTGCAATATAATATTCTTGTTGCCAAGAGTTAGATGAAGGTTCGGTTGGTGAACCTGCAGCACTTAATATATTACCAGAACCGCCACCACCAAGATTTATAGGTGTAGTGTTTAGAACAAATGGAGCCGCTGGCTTTTCAAAAGCAAATTCTGCAAGAACTCTTAACATTTTATGTTTAGGTCTGATAACATCATTTTCTACATCAAATGGATGCCAATCGCTAGAACCAGGAGTTATTGTTTCTGCAACCCAGTATGTATATTGAACACCAGGAGTAATGATAACTACTTTAGATTCTTGTGCGAAAGGTGCTTTAGAACCTGTATTTTTATAATCTTCTGCTGTTTGAGCACCAACTGTTATAATATATATATAGCCAGGTGCTAAATAATTATGAGAAGGTTCAGTATCACCTGATTTAGCAAGTATAGTTTCTAAATCAAGGTTATAAGCCATCAAACCATCACCTTTAGCAGTAGGAGTCGTATTAGGTATAATGGAAATAGCACCAGTATTAGGATTTGCATCTCCCCAACTACCTGTCCAAGCAGGTGAAGTTACAGTATCATATGTCGGATAATCTTTAAAAGTAGGATGATTGTTATAATATATCATACTACCTGTCCAAGCAGTTGTTTTATTATTAGTTAATGGTGAGTATGCACTCATACTAATTGTATAACTAATTTGATCTATAATTCCATCTGGTTGAACTTCGTATAAAGTACCATTTAAATCATAACTAACATTAGAACCTAAATCGTCTGAAATACCATCTGTAACAGTTAAATCAGCCAACATATCAGCCACATTTGGATAATATTTAGCATTTACATTTTCAACAGTTCCTGAAATAGGATATATTTTATTCCATCTTTCATAAAGTGCAGTTGTATCATCGGTATTATCATAAGTATATTCGCTATGTGTAGTTGGAGGAGCAATATATAGACGGAATACGTCACCTATAGCGCCTGTCTCCCCTACTGCTACAACAGCCATCGGCTTCGGAGCCCTTGGTATAACTATTGTCTCTATAAATGGACGAGCAGACATCATTGTGAAGTCCTCTACTTTGCCACCTGTAGTTCCGCAAGGAGGATATAAACCTATAATTGCAACTCGCATATCAAACGGTGTGTATTCTACGCCAGCAGTAGTATAAAACTCTAATGTATCAAGACCGCTGTGAACAGCATTATCAAGTGCAAAAGGTGTAATAAGCAAACTTGCTGTAGTAGCATTTGCAGGAACTGTATATCTTGCAACTTTATAGTTATCATAAGCACCAAAAGCACCATAATTAGATATAATATTTTCTATAATATAGCCACTTCCTAAAGTGTTTACCATAGCCAATGCATCCATTAATTCAGTTTGTGCATCATCTTCGTTAGGGAAGAAAACAACTAATAATTCACAAGGTTTATCTGGAATAACAGTATGACCTGATACACCATCCTGATAATTTGCTAACCAATTTATTGTCATAAAATCGTGGTTAGGTAAAGTTCCATCCCATTCATATCCTATGATATTAATCTGTTCAGCAACTGTTAGTTTTCCTTCTATATTACAAGTAGTTTCTGTAAGTGGTTTTGGACCTACTATTATAGGAATATTTGCTTGTATATTTATTACTGAACTGTCGTGGGCACATATTATTTCCCAAACTTTAGAAGCAATATCAACTATAAGTGTATCAGCAATGTCATCAGTTGTATTTTTACCTATAATAATTTTATCAACTGTAGTTACAGGTGTGCCATTAATATGTAAAGCAGTCCAGTTATATGTATCACCTGCAGAGTTAAGAGGATTACCATTATCCCAATCAGGATATGCTGTATAAAACTCTCTACCTATTAAATCAGTTCCCCAAACAAGAGTTTTCGCTGATGTAATACTACCTGAAACATTAGCACCATGCATTCTAAAATCAGCAACAGCATTAGGATTATCAGCAAATGTTAAACTGGAAAGTTCTGTAGAAGTATTGTTACAACCACTTTCTCTAACAAGTCCGTCAACAATTGCTAAACCGTTTGTTATTGTAACATCTGTAAAATTAACAAAACTACCAGCGTCCGAATAATTTACACCGAGTGACCTTAAAGTTCCTGCAATTACACTAGACATAGAAGTCGCAGAACTTTCTAATCTAAGTTCTAAATCATTTGCAACAAAGAAACGTTGGTCGCAGTTTACAGCATCAGCCATAATTATAGTTTCAAGAACGAATTTACCTTTTAGAGTGCTTGAACCTTTTGAAGGATTACCTGCATCATAAGTGCCACCCCAACCTCTAATAAGTACAGTAGTAAGTGTATGTCCTAACCCTACTTCTATATTAGAATAACCGTCCCAAAGATCTATATAATTTCCAACTTCAAAATCACTATTTGTTATATTAATTTTAGTATTTGAATCTGCTTTAATTATTGTGCCGATGTGTATTGCGTCAGGTGAAGCAACTGTAGAAGAGAATGTTATAGTATTACTTTTGCCGAATAACATACCCTGATCAACTGTATCAAGATGTCTGAAATTAGTAGATATACTATCGCCAAACCATATACTATTTGCAAAAATTAATCTGTCATTTCCTGCAAGAGTATTTAAAACAATAGCAGAAGAACCTGTATTATTTATCTTTAAATCATTAACAGTTGGAGCATTAAAGATTGCATTAGAACTAACATTCATTTCTATATTGAAATCAAGAAGCGACCTGTTATTACCTGTTACAGTAGTAAAAGTAGTAATAGCATTAGGAGTAGCAGGAGAGCCACCGCCGTTATCGGTAGTAGAATTAAACGTTCCCGGTGTATCTTCAAATGTTAGAACACCATCTACATTACCATTTACTATTAAACTAACAGGGTCACCATTATAATTTTCAAGTGGACCGAAGAAACCATCATCAAACTTCCAGCCATTTAATATAACACCATCACAGAACTCTATATTACCGCCTTCTAAACTTAAAGCGCCAAGTGAAAGTGAATCATATAATGCTGTATATAAAAGGTCAGGATGGAAAGCGTTCATAGTTATTAAACTACCGCCAGTGATAGTTGTGCTTCCTATATCAAAAGCGCCATTTTCTGCGTCCAATACAAGCCAACCTGCTGCTAAATTAACATCATCTATTTCTATATCGGTGCCGCTTGGCGTTAAGAGAACGTAAGCAAACTCGTGGTCAACTTCTAATAATTCACTAATATTTAATAATGAAAGATTCCACTCGTCAGCAGTACCGCTAACATAAGTTGCACATCTTATTATTAAAGATCTTAATGATTGTATGCCGTCATTCATTTCCATGCCTGTTGCGGCTGTAACATCGCCATTATCTAAAGTAACGTCCCAGTTAACAAACGGCTGAGTTGTTCTTGGTCCGCCGCCAGCGACAGGTCCGAAAAACTTTTCGCCTGTTATTGTAACAACTACAATAGGTGAAGCATCGCCGATTTGGTAATAATCTAACCAGCCATCAACAGTGCCATCAAAAATCTCAGATTCCATTGAAGCAAGGTCAAAATCCTCTATTTCTACGCCACTGCTAAAAATGAATTTAGATTTAGGGGCTTCATAGCCCGCCGTTTCTAAATAGCCATCAGTTGTAGTAGCATTAATTATTTCAGGAGATACAACATCAATAGAAGCAGAAGCAAGAGTTGGGTCATCAAGAACGAAATAAGTATATCCGCCGGTTATTTCCTCCATATCAAGACCATTTATAACATATGGACCTGCTTCTATAGGTATAGTTCCACCAAAAGTTAATCCCGTAATACTATGTGCAGCACCCGTAGTAGCCCAATCTATAGTTCCTGAACCAACAGTTCCACTAACAGTTGCAGTTGAATATGCACCAAGTGCGAAAGAAGCAAAATCATTTGTTCCTGCTGTAAGAGTACCTGTTCCATTAACTGTAAGAGTACCTAACCCTAAAGTAGGAGCAGGAATTAAAGTAGTCGTGTTATCATAAATTTGAACAGATGTATAATCAAAAACGTAAGGCACGTTAGTATATCCGTGTATGACATAAGGATTGCCATCAACGTCTCCCAAAACAGCACCTACAATATTAATATTACCGTTTGACTGAGTAATAGTACCATCATCAAATGTAACATCCCGTATTTCGATAGTTGTAGTCCAGTTACCACCAACTAAAGCAGGACCTGTAAAATTTATTGTTGTTCCAGCATTAAATTGAATAACAGGAGTACCACCACCACTACCAATAGTCGCTAACAGATATGAGTCCACATTATTACCAGCAGTATAGGAACCAGAGTTATTGTCTACCAAACCATCTACAGCAATTTCATCATCTGTGATATCAGCATCAGGAAATGTAATAGGACCTGCTAATGTAATATCTGGCGTAACTATTGTCATACCAGCATTATAGAATACTAGCATAGCCGATGAAATATCAAACTCTATTGGAACGTTATACATACCACCTGGGTGATAATCAGCCGAAGAAATTGCAACTCCATCAACACTGACCAATTCAAGTCCCCCAAGTGAAACTTGACCAGGATTATTGGCTATAGGAGTTGGAGTTCCCGGTACAGTGTGCGGAGTTCCGTCCACTTCCGTTACATTAAAAGTAGGGTAAGATGCGCCAGTGAAACTTGCCACAGCAACATTTCCGGGTATAACTACATCCACGATAGCGAAGTTTTTACCCGCAGCGAAATTAGTTAAGTAGTCATCTGGATTTGCCCCGCCTAAATAAGCAGGACGCAACACATCTAAGACAGCATTTTGTCTGTCCGTTTCATTAGTATTAGTACCACCTGATTCGAACCCGCCGAGGTAATTGGCGATTTTAATTTCGCCTATTATACCTTTTTGCGTAGGTCCATCCCATAGCCCGAGCCCAGTTTTCAGATCTATTGATAAATCTTGGGCTGTAGCGCCATTAATAGAGTTTGCAATAATAGTAATTTTTGCAATTTCTATATCGGGGTCTACTAACGAGAGGATCCTTCTATCAGTCCAGGTCGAAGGGAAATAATAATAATTTCCTACAGCAACATTAAACATATCATTGCCCGCTGTGATTAAATCATCATCAATAATGATGACGATTTCATCCGTGGCACCTATAAAGGATCCAATACCTGGATAAAGAGCACCGATTGCTGTTCCTTCGATTTTCCATCCATATTCAACGCCAGAGGCAGGAGGGACAGCAGGAACAGGTCCGTAAATCCAGGTCGCGGCGAAGACATTCATACTGACTCCACAAATGAGCAGTATTGTCAACATCGCCAGCAAAGTTTTCACTTTGCTAATTTTTTCAGTCACCCACTTATTTGGGCGATCATTGTTCGTATTGTATTTACTACGAATCATAAAAAAAACCTTTTGATTGTTTATAAAAATATTAAATTAAATTTTGTTCTATATTTAAGTTTTGGGAATAAATTTTCCCTTATTTTTTTTTGTGCCGAACTCATTTCGGCATTTTTTATTTTAATACAAATAACATTTTTTTTTGTCGTGCTGAATTTATTTCAGCATCTTTTTTTTCTATCAAGTGCATTGTTAAAATATAGTATTTATAATGTTTTTCGGTTAAATTTTTGCATTTATTTTTTTGTTATCTTATCGGCATATTTGCTTTAATTTTTAGTTAATTTATTAGTTATTGCACTTTCAGAAATACAAATATAATAAAAAAATTAAAAAACAAAACATTAAAAATTTTAACCTTTGCCACTTTTCGAAATACAAATATAAATATTTTTTTTAAATCTCGTCACTTTTAGAATACAAATATAATAATTTTTTTTTAAAACAATACATATAAAAAAAATCATATAATTTTCTTTTTTAAAAAGTGTTATATTTTTTGCACACTTTTGGATTAGTTTATGTTATTATGGCGAATTTGTTACGGCATCTACATCGTTTATATAAATTATACCACCCCGTCATTTGCTCTCGCAAATGCCACCCCTCCTGTGGGGAGTGTTCACTTTATGTGACGATTACGAAAATATTTTATATATTTGTATTTATAAATTAAATATAGGAATTGTTATATGCAATGTACTCGTTGTGGTAGCACTCGTTATAGGTCTTATGGTAATTATACACACCATAAAAGTGGTGAAAAAATTAATCGTTATCGCTGTAAAGATTGCAACAAAACTTTTAGCGATAAAGTTCGCAAGTTCACATACGCAGATAAGGAGCGTTTTCTAGAGATGTATTTGAATAATGTAGGCATCAGAAAAGCAGCGAAATTACTTGGT
>Ga0099364_10002323_pt1 | contig 30472 bp, 29 predicted proteins | sample TergutTh196P3_FD_73070 | JGI IMG/M metagenome (GOLD analysis project Ga0099364, IMG submission 73070) | Microcerotermes parvus P3 segment gut microbial communities from Pointe-Noire, Republic of the Congo - Th196 P3 | ecosystem: Host-associated > Arthropoda: Insects > Digestive system > Gut ...
AAAAAAAAAAAAAAAAAAAAATATGGAGGGGAGGAAATTGGAGGCCGGTCCGATAAATATATTATACCGCGGGCGGCAAATTGCCGCCCTTACAATATAAAAAACAATTGAAGTCAACGGTTAAGAGAAAGGAAAAAAATGGAAGTCATTCGTGATTGGGCACTAACTATTTGCATTACTGCAATCGGAGGAGCTATTTTTTCTATCTTAACACCAAATAACAACAGTGAAAAATTAATTCGCTTTGTGTGTTGTTTATTCTTTTTGTCTGCGGTGATTTCACCCATTATTACAAACCCTGTGAATTTTGATATTAGCAGTGCCATGGAGTATACTATGCCCGGGCTTGATGATAATGCTTTACAGGAAGGTGTGAAAAATCAAACGGAAAAAGCGGCGGAAAGGGTTATATATACTGCGGCGGAAAAGATTTTACATGAAAATTCTATCAAAGTGAAAAAAATAGAAATAAATATTAATATTAATGAGGACAACAGCATATTAATTAATAGACTGGCAGTTCATATAGACGAGATTTTTAAAAACAACATCGAAGAAATTAAGGATTTGCTGGAAAAGGAGGTAGGAATAGAGCCTGAAATAATCGTAGAAAACTGAGGCTGCTTTTTAAAAACTTTATTTTTATTATAGTATTTTTTATTCAATAAGTTCATTAAATAAACTCTATACATCATAATAATATATTTAGTTTTTAAAATCGCCTAAAAGGATGGTGAAAAAATATTTTATGAAGAAAAAATCCGGGACGTTGGATAAATATATAAAATTATTTACACAGGGTGATAAAAAAATAAAGTTGATTTTCTTTTTGGGAATTGCCGGGATACTGTTAATTTTCTTATCCACTGTATGGAACTCTCCGCCCAAAGATACAAATAAAAACAATGTTTCGGTTAATATGAAAACAATAGAAGAACACACCCGCGTTTTGGAAGAAAATTTACTTAATTTATTGGAAAATATTGAAGGTGTTGGAAAAACACAAGTGCTGATAACTTTGGAAAGCGGCATTGAATATGTATATGTAAATGTAGAAAAAAAGAGTGCAGATGATACGATAGATTATGACGGAGATGAGGCGAAAAAAAGAGCAAGCCGTAAATCCAACGAAAATTCCATTGTGATTATTGACGGAAAAGAAGGCAAGCAAGCTTTAGTTAAAACGGAACTTGAACCGTCTGTAAAAGGTATAGTGGTAGTATGTGAAGGCGGAGATAATCTTTTAGTAATAGAACGCGTAACAAAAGCCGTAACAACAGCAATGGGAATAGGCGCAAACCGCGTTTGTATAACAAAATTAGATGTTAGATAATAGATTTTAGATTTTAGACATTTATAAAGGGAGTTCACCTGTCATCAGCAGATGAATACAACGACAAAAATGGAAATGTCTTGAAAAAGTTTACTCTGTGGTATCTACCCATCATCAGCAAATGAATACAATGACAAAAATGGAAATGTCTTGAAAAAGTTTACTCTGTTGCGTCCACCCGCCGTCGGCGGGTGGACGCAACGACAAAAACAATTTTGAAAAAGGAGCTGTTTTATTTTGAAAAAGTTTAATTTTAGTGCGATATTAGGGAAAAAACAAATTATTTTAGCATCATTGGTATTTATTTTAGCGATTGCGATTTATTTGAATTGGCAATTTGCAGGACAGGATTTTGCGTTGACGGAATTACCCGCAACTCAATCAGAAAGTGAGAAAAATTATGGAGATACTGCCTTAGTCGGCGTTAACAACGAAAGTTATTTTGCGGAAGCGCGTCTTAACAGGCAAAAATCAAGAGATGAAGCGAGCGATACTATTTCCGATATGTTAAAAGACACTCAATTATCAGATGAACAATTATCAGAAGCGGCTAATCAAGCTTTAGTTTTAACTATGGCGATTGAAAACGAGAGCAAAATTGAAAATCTTATAAAAGCAAAAGGTTTTGTGGAATGTGTAGCATATTTGGACGGTGTAAATTGTAATGTAGTCGTAAAAACAGAAGGATTAACAGAAGCGGAAGCGGCACAAATAAAAGATATTATACTTACAAATTCACAAATAAATGTAGAAAACATAACTATCACTGAAGTTAAGTAAATGCGTTGCATTTACAGGTTTTAGGATTTAGGGATTAGGAATTAGGAATTATACCCTAATTCCTAACTCCTATATCCTAAAACCTAATTAATCCCCCCTACCCACATGGGTAGGGGGGATTTTTATAAATAATCGGTTTTTTGTTATACTCCTTTATGCCATAAAGGAGTACAACAATTGGTCACTGATTATTCAGCAATTAATTCTTTTATTCTTGAGGGGATTTCTATTTTTTGTGGGCATTTTGCAACGCACATACCGCAAGCGGTGCATTTTTCAGGGCCTCGTCCTGATTCTTTTATTTCTTTCTTTTGCCCATTATACCAATCTTCATTGCCCATAATTTTATATTCATTATAAACTCCAAAACAACGTTGAATATCAATATCAAGAGGACAGCTTTTACAATAAGCGCAGTTTGTGCAAGGAATTTGGTCAACATCAAATATTTTATTGCGTACACTTTTTACCAACGCAAGTTCTTCTGTGTTTAACGGTTTGAAATTATTGAAGATGTTCAAATTGTCTTCTACTTGTTCCATATTGCTCATACCGGACAATACGTTACAAGTATTAGTAAATGACCCTGAATAACGCAATGCCCAAGAAGCTACAGAGCGGTCGGGGTATTGCTTTTTAAATTCATCACCAAAACCCCGCGGTGGATTCGCTAACAAGCCGCCGCGTACCGGTTCCATTGCAACCATGGGTATATTATGTTTTTCGAGCACTTGATATAATTCGTTGGCTTTTTGTCTTTTATAATCAAAATAGTTGAATTGGATATAAGCGAAATCCCATTTTTCATATTGCATCATGCTTTCTAATACTTGTTTATTATCATGGAACGAAAAGCCTATTCGTCCTATGCGGCCGTCTTTTTTTAACTTTTCAAGAGTAGGTATAGCATCATATTTCAACGCTTTTTCCCAATTATCTTTTCCCATCCCGTGCAAAAGATAAAAATCAATATAATCAACATCCAAACGTCTAAATTGTTCTTCGATGGTTTTGTCGATATATTCTTTATCGTTGCAATCCCATAAAGGTAATTTGTCGGCTATGTAAAAAGAAGAACGCCCATGTCTTTTTATGACATCATTCAAAAACAATTCAGATTCACCGTTGTGGTACATATAAGCAGTATCAAAATAATTCACACCGTTTTCGATTGCTTTATCGGTCAATTTGTGCGCTTGTTCAAAGTCAATTTTGCCGTCTTTTTCAGGCAATCTCATAAGTCCGTATCCTAATAAACTAAGGTCGGCATTTAAGCTTGGGAACGATTTGGTTTTCATAATAAACTCTCCGTTTCAATTTTTATTTTTTAAAAATTACCATATGAAGTAATTTGCTTTTGGAACACATATTCTCTTATGACTTTTTCTTGATATGGCGCAAGGTTGTAAAAAGCGCAGCCATATAAAAAGTTTTCGCCGCCTTTTCTTGATTTATGTATTATTTGAAATGATAATACATCGGTTTCGCGGTTGTTGTCAAAAACAAGTTCGTAAATTTCATTTTTGGGCAAATCAAGTTTTGACATAAAACCTATGCCGCCTGCACTCATATCTTTTAAATGAACAAAAAATTTATAATATGATTTCTTTTCTTCATTTTTTTGTAAAACATAAACTTCTTGATTTATCGGTACTTTTATATCCATGCGTTTGCGTAAGTTTTCATCTAATTTTAATTTATTTATATATAATTTATCTTCTTTTACCCGTGCAATGACACCGGAATATATTTCCAATCCTTTAATCGTGTCATAAAAATTTATATAAACAGGATTTCCTATAATTAATTCATCAAAATGCGAATCATCGCTTAATTTAAAAATTGCATCTACTTCACTTTTGTTAATAAGTGAAGCTTTAGCGATAATTTTTTCATTTGTATTCAATACAGTCGCTTTATTACTTTGCATATTAATGACCAGACCTTTCTTGCGTGTTTTCGGACGATCGGGGGCGGTCGTCCCTACAGGTTTTTGTATCTTTTTATTATATAAATTTTCGCCGTCTGTATGTCTACCAGTAAAATAAATATACATAAATTTCCGCGTCTGCACACCCGCCAGAGGCGGGTGTGCAGACATTTAATCACTATTTAAATCCTCCGGGGTAAATTTTAGAAAAAATACATAGATTTCTACTATTGCTTTATAAAGTTCGTTTGGAATTTCCTGTCCTAATTTAAGCTGCGATAAAACAGTCGAAAGTGAGGTGTCTTCATAGACAGGAATGTTATTTTCAGTTGCCACTTCTACTATTTTTTCCGCAATTTGTCCAAGTCCTGATGCTACAATCAACGGAGCAGTGTCTTTTTTATCATATTTTAACGCAACAGCTTTATTATCACTATACAACGATGTTCACCATATTATTCCTTTCGTGTATTTTGGGAAATACTTCCGAAATTGATTTCGGTCGTGTCAATTTATCTGATAAAAACGAATTTACCGTAAGATTATTGCGTGAGGCAATAGTTCTGATACCGCTCCTTATTTCACCTTCTGATGCCGACAGTGATTCGGGATAAAATAATTGCAAATCTACTTTATATTCATTCGCTAAAAGTATCAATTCAAAATACCCTACATTTTTTATATCAAATTTTATAAGCATTTTTATTGACTTTTTATCAGTATATTTACCGCCTTGATTATTTTCATCAGAATCGGGGTCTACCCATATTTCTGAAAAAAACTGTCTTCCTCCAACTTCAGCAGGTATCATTGCGTGCAATAAAGGCATATATACACTTTCGTTTATCAGCATTGACTGTAGTATATTTTCAAAAGCCGATTGGCTTTTTATTCCTGCATCGCCTCTAACACCCAATGCTATTAATTCAATAAGTTTTGAAAGTGATGTATTATTTATATCATATATTTTGTTATTAGTAAAGAGGTTTTGAAATTTTTCTATATCTGTTAACGGAAAATCTTGTTTCCCATTTTTATATTGCGCGAAAATTTTCGCAAATTCTGCAAGAAGTTCCTTAATTTGTTCTTGTTCCGACGAGTTTTCGATATGTGATGATAAAAACGGTACAATATCATTTTCTACAATACTTATATTTGCATTTTCGTTATTCAAATCATTTGCGGCAAGTTGTGAAATTAAATTATTTAATTGATCTCTATGTTCCGGTGACATTTTTTGCGAAATATTATTTAAAATTTCAATCAAATTATTGATTTCTTCGGGGTTTTCAGGACTTCCGCCTTGATAAATAAAATTATTATATATTTTACTTGACTTATCGGGGTCGAATGTAGTATTATATAGAGTGAAGAAGTTTTTTAATGAATCTTCAAGTTCATCGAAATTAATATTTTGAAATCTTGAAGCGACAGAATCATAATTCATAGCATTATAAAAGTTTCTTATAAAATTTTCAATCGAGCCATTTTCATACCGTGCGAGATTTTGTGTAAATAAAGTTATTAAATCTCTTATAGAACCGAAATTTCTTGATTGATATATATAAGAAGCTAAAAACGGCATTATCTGCCCTTTTAAAACGTCAAGATTCTCCGCATTTTCACCGTTTGCATGACCTTCAATTAAAAGCGAAATCATTGATTTTAATTCATCGGCAAAATTTTGCGGTAAATATGATGCGATATTTTCAAGATTTGAAATAAGTTCTTTTAAAATATGTCCGCTGGATGTCAAGCTGTCATATGACCTTAACATATTAAGTACCGCACGGGTGGTATCAGAATTTATATCGTTATCGGACAAAATTTCTCGCATGATGTCAAAAAACGGGCCGGAAAACTTTACGGTATTGCTAAGTTGAGATTTTAAAAATTCCAACAAGTCCGCATCACTCATTTTTAATAATTCCATATACTGAGTTATTTGGTCAACAAAATTTTCGTTAAGTCCCGAAGAGATTGAAAACCCTGTTTTGGTAAGAAAAAGTTCTCTATAAAGTTGAGTAGCATCCGGCAATGCTCTGATAAGTTGGGTAAACTTATCATAATTTGATTCAAAATTAAGATTGTACTTATTTTCTTGCCGGTCAGGAAACACACTTTGTTGATTTACATTTGTAACACGGGTATGGTCGGGAATATTTTGAATATTAGTCTCAGGTTGTTGTCCAGCCGCTTGCGGACGCGTTCTCGCCTGTTGGTCTTGGGGATTATTTAAAGGAGTCGTTACTCTTGGAATATCGGGCATTAAATTTTCCTCTTTCTAATTAGAATTTCGCAAAAATAAAATTTTGCAAAAATATTTATCATTAATTATATTATGAATATAAAACAAAGAAATGTCAAGCAAGAATAATGAAATTATTCTTGCAGGATTTAGGATTTAGGAATTAGGGAATAGGGAAATTTTTGTTGACACGGAATTTTTATGATTACAATAAGATTTGCATATCAACAAAAATTAGGACAATAATTGGTGTTTTTGTAGGGGCGGCAATATGCCGCCCGTAGGATATAAATTATGCATTATGAATTATAAATAGGGTATAATAAATCGCTTTTGCGATTAATATATAAAATTAAATTTGCAAGGTTAATGCTTTAAATTTCAAAATAGGAAGGAATGGTCACGAATATGGATAATGGTATGGAGAATATGTTGGAACTTTATCTTTTCGAGACAACAAGTTTACTCGAAAAACTTGATGAAATCTTACTCGAAGCGGAAAAAGCAAATACTTTTTCAAGTGATGACATTGATGAAATATTCCGTGCAATGCACACTGTCAAAGGATCTTCTGCAATGATGCAATTTGAATCTTTAATGACAATAGCACATCATATTGAAGATTTGTTTTTTGTAATACGAGAACAAGGATTGGGCGGCGGCAGCCATCAAGAATTATTTAACTTGATGTTCAAATCATGCGATTTTCTAAAATTACAAGTAGAAAAAATTCAAAACAATGAACCCCTTACAGATAATATCGACAATTTCGTTGAAGAAATTAATAGTTTCTTGGAAAACCTTAAAAGTTCTGATGTTTCATCTTCAAAGAAAATAGAAAAAACTGATACTAAGATGTCTTCTGCTGAAGAATATTCTTATTCACTCAAAGTTTTATTTGACGAAGGCAGCGGTATGGAAAATTTACGGGCATTTATGCTTGTTAATTCTATTAGAGATGTAGTTGCTGATTTTATTCACCAACCGGATGAAATCGAAAAAAACAGTGCTGCTGCGGATATTATAATAGAAGAAGGTTTTCATATGCACTTTAAGAGTGAAAAAGATGTTGACAACGCTCTTCATATTGTGCAAAATTCATTAAGCATCCAATCATATGAAACATATAGAAACGAAGAACGCGAAGACGAAATACAAGAAGAACCGATAATCGAGGAAATACCCGAAACCGAAATAAAAACCGAAATCGAAGTCAAACCGCAACCGGTTGCAAAACCGGCAAAAAAAGAAACACCAACAGGAGGTGCTCCTATGAGTTCAAAACAAAGTCTTATTAATGTAAATTTAACAAAACTTGATAAGCTTATGGCTGTTGTAGGTGAAATTGTAATAACTGAATCTATGGTGGCTTCATCCCCCGACCTTGCAGGATTGAAACTTGATAATTTCACAAAATCCGCACGGCAGTTACGCAAACTCACCGACGAATTGCAAGACATTGTAATGTCAATCCGTATGGTGCCCGTTGCAAGTGTTTTTACCAAAATGCACCGTATTGTACGCGATTTGAGCCATAGTCTTAACAAACAAGTCAAATTGACTGTTATCGGCGAAGATACCGAAGTTGACAAAACTATTGTTGACCATATCGGAGACCCTGTAATGCACATTGTACGTAATTCGATGGATCACGGTATAGAGTCAGACCCTCAAGAGCGTATTAACAACGGAAAAGACCCCGTGGGTGAAATTATACTTGAAGCAGAACACACCGGAAGTGAAGTTGTTATTTCAATAAGAGACGACGGTAAAGGAATTGATACCAAGAAGGTTTTAGCAAAAGCTGTTGAAAATAATCTTATAACCAAACCGGAAAACGAATATACACAAAAAGAAATATTACAGCTTGTTTTAATGCCGGGGTTCTCTACAAAAACACAAGTAACGGAACTTTCCGGCAGAGGCGTAGGCATGGACGTTGTCAAGAAAAACATAGAAAAAGTAGGCGGAACTGTATCTATAAGCAGTACAGACGGCGAAGGGTCATGCACAACAATGAAAATACCTTTGACATTGGCGATTGTCGACGGAATGGAAGTTGCTGTAGGAAAATCTATATTCACAATGCCTATTACAAATATCAGACAATCCTTTAAAGTTTCCGAAGCTGAAATTATTTATGACCCTGACCGCGGCGAAATGATTAAACGTATGGATAATTTTTATCCGATATTGCGTTTGCATGAATTATATAATATTCCGGATGCCATTACTGATATTGACAAAGGTATTATTATGTGGCTTGAATCCGGAGATAAATCATATTGCTTGTTTGTAGATGAACTTTTAGGAGAACATCAAGTTGTGGTTAAACCGCTCCCAACATATTTTAATAATTTTAATATAAAAGAATCGGGTATTGCCGGTTGTACTATAATGGGAGACGGTAACATAAGTATAATTTTAGATATACTTAACCTATATGATTCTGCAAAAACAATTTAGAAATAATTTATAATTCATAATGCATAATGCATTATGAATTATAAATTGCGAATTATGAATTATGAATTAATTTACGAATTATGCATTATGCATTAATAAAATTTATCGGAGGGCTGAAAATGTCTATGGAAATATTGAATAATGTTGATACTGTTGAAACGTCTGTAAGCGACATCACAGGAAATACTGAGGAATATCTTGCATTTATTTCAGATGGTTTGAGTTATGTGGTTAGTGTTTCTAATATTGTAGAAATTATTATGAATCACACTATTACCCATCTTCCCAAAGTTCCCCATTTTATAAGAGGAATAATAAACTTACGCGGACAGGTTATTCCCATTATTGACGTGCGGTTGAGAATGAACCGTCCGCAATCAGAATTAAGCGACGAAGAAGTATGTGTTATCGTAATTAATGTAAATGATGTTTTAATGGGACTTTTGGTTGAAAAAGTTTCGCATATAGTAAACCTTATGCCGGAACATATTACACCGCCGCCTACAAATAAGCACCAAGAATTAGTAAGCGGTATAGTAAATATAGACGGCAGTGTCTATCTTTTATTAGATTGCGAGCGATTATTGCAATAATAGGTGAAAATTGATGGCTTATGATTTACCGGAAAATTTGGATTTAGAATTAATAAATGTTGAAACTTCGGGAGATAAAAATATAATCGCAGAATTTACCAATGGTGGGAAAAGGGTTTTCAACATAGAAAATATGTTTGATGAAAGACCGGAATTTAAAACATTGCTTATTGATAAAAATATGTTTAAAAATATATATTTTGATAAATACTCCATATATTTTGGTGATGAATTAGATATAAGTGAATGCCAAATATGGTTTGAAGGTGATGTTGTCCCTACAACATATCAAAAATTCTAATAAAGCAATTTCTAAAAATCTCAGTATAGAAATTGCCATAAGGACTGATGGAAACATGATAGAGATTACACAAAAAGAATTTACGAGATTAGTCGATTATTTGAAGAATAATTACGGTATAGATTTGTCTAAAAAAAAGCAGCTTATTGAAGGGCGGCTTTATAATACCTTAGTTAAAAACGGTTTCACTAATTTTTCTGATTATATAGATTTTGTTTTAAAAAATGAAAAAACCGAAATAGAGCAAATAATTAACAAGCTGACAACTAATCATACATATTTTATGCGTGAAAGTTCACATTTTGATATATTCAAAAAGCTTGTGCTTCCTACTTTAGAAAACAGAAAAAGGAATAAAACTCTGGGTGTATGGAGTGCGGGTTGTTCTTCCGGGCAAGAACCATATACCTTATCCATGATTTTAAAAGACCATTTCATGAACAAACCCGGTTGGGACACCAGAGTGCTTGCAACAGATATTTCACATAACGCTATGGAACGAGCGGAAAAAGGCGAATATGATGCAGAGGGCATGGAAGATGTCCCCGCTGTTTGGAAATCAAAATATTTTACCAAAAGCGGAAATAAATATACCGTGACAAAAGAAATGAGAGATAATGTTATTTTCCGCGAGTTTAATTTGATGAATCCCATTAATTTTAAAATACAATTTGATGTGATTTTTTGCCGTAATGTTATGATATATTTTGACCAACCCACAAAAAACGCGTTGATAAGACGGTTTTATGATGCAACTTTACCGGGCGGATATTTATTTATAGGTCATTCAGAAACAATAGATAAAAATATTAATCCATATAAATATTTAGACGGAGCAGCATATATTAGGAGTTAGGAGATAGGAGATAGGACAATTTTTGTTGACGCGAAATTTTTATAGAAGCAACAAAATTCATATATCAACAAAAATTAGGAATTAGAAATTAGGTTATAGTAATTAGGAGTTAGGAGTTAGGATTGTTATGAAGAAAATTCGGGTTATGATTGTTGAGGATTCTATATTTTTTAGAAAATTGTTGGTATCTAAATTATCGGAATATGAAGAAATCGAAATAGTTGGATATGCAATCAATGCTTTTGATGCTAAAAATAAAATAAACGAATTAAATCCCGATGTTATGACTTTAGATATAGAAATGCCCGGGATGAACGGTATCGAATTTCTTAAAAAAATAATACCGCAAACTACAATACGCGTTGTTTTGGTAAGTTCTTTAAATCTTACCGTTTTTGAAGCATTATCGGCAGGAGCGGTGGATTTTCTGCATAAACCTAAAATCAATTCTCCGAATGATGCAGACGACTTTTTCAATGAACTTTTGCGTAAAATTAAAATTGCCTATACCGCAAAACCACGTTCAATATCACAATCTGTGATAAAATCCGATAGTATTATCCCAACAACAACTCTAAAACAATCACCTAAGCTTAATTCTACAATCATTGTGCTCGGAGCTTCTACAGGCGGAACAGAAGCAACTTTGGAAGTTGTGAAAAAATTACCGGCACATACACCGGGGATTGTTGTTGTTCAGCATATGCCTCCGGGGTTCACCAAAATGTATGCAGAACGGCTTAATTCTATTTGCAACATGAGTGTTAAAGAAGCAGAACATGGCGATACGGTCAAACAAGGACAAATATTAATAGCACCGGGGGATTTGCAAACAAATATAATTAAAATCGGTACTTTATATAAAGTAAATTGTTTCCAAGGAGAAAAAGTTAGCGGTCATTGCCCCTCTGTTGATGTTTTATTCGATTCTGCGGCGTCAACCGCCGGAAAAGATGCAATAGGTATTATCATGACGGGAATGGGCAGCGATGGAGCTAAGGGATTATTAAAAATGCGTCAAAGAGGTTCTTTTACAATAGGACAAGACGAAGAATCTTGCGTAGTATACGGTATGCCTAAGGTAGCAAAAGACATGGGAGCAGTAACAATTCAAGCTCCCTGCAACAGAATAGCAGACACCTTACAACAACACCTAAATAACAGATAACAAATAACAGATAACAGATAACAAATAACAAATAACAGATAACAAATAATAAATAAAAAATTTCGACAACTGTCTCAAGTCTTGCCACTATGATATTTGTTGTTTTACAATGAAATTCATGATGGCAAGACTTGGTCAATTGTCAATTATCAACTGTCACGGGGTGTTTTTTTGCTTATTAGTAATAATATTGATATAAAAAATGAAAATAATCAAATCGCGTCAGACAAAATTTCTAATGACGAGGTTCTTTTTGCGTTGGATATTGGTACGCGTTCTGTTGTTGGAATGGTGTGTATATCTCGTGAAGAAAGTTTTGAAATATTAGATTATGAACAAATCTATCACCAAATCCACGCTATGCACGACGGTCAAATTGAAGATATTGAATTAGTCTCTAATGCTATAAATAAAGTTAAAAAAACTCTGGAAAAAAGAGCAAATACTGTTTTTACAAAAGTATCAGTAGCCGCTGCGGGTAGGTCATTGAAAACATCGCGTGCACAATATGAACAAGAACTCGATGAAAACGAAATTATTACACAATCTCAACTTCATTCTCTCGAATATTCGGCAGTAAATTTAGCACAAGAAAAGTTTTTAGCAGAAAATGCCGATGAAATCGACGATGATTATTTTTGTGTGGGATACAGTGTTGTTAAAAATATATTAGATGGATATACATTTTCAAATTTAGAAGGACATAAGGGAAAAAATGTAAAACTTGATATTATTGCCGCATTTTTACCGCATAATGTCGCGAGAAGTTTATATACAGTCACATCAATGAATAATTTAGATGTGGACAATTTGACGTTAGAACCTATTGCGGCGATTAATGTAATTGTCCCAAAAGACATAAGACTTTTGAACATTGCGATTGTGGATATTGGAGCGGGAACATCAGACATAGCCATATCGAAAAACGGCAGTATCGTCGCATATGGAATGGTTGTTGTCGCAGGAGATGAAATTACCGAAACTATTATGCGGACATTTTTAACAGATTTTGAAACGGCTGAAAAAGTGAAAATTACTCATTCGCAAAACCCCGATGAAATAGAATTTTTGGATATACTCGGGAATAAACATATAATATCCTCAAAAGATATTGATGATGCTATTGAACCTACGATAGATAATTTATGCCGTGTTATCACAGAAGAAATTGTAAATTTAAATGAAACATCCCCCATGGCAGTATTTCTTGTAGGCGGCGGTTGTCAAGTCAAAGGATTGTGCGATAAAGTCGCCGCAAATTTGAATATGCCTATCGAAAGAGTTTCAGTTGGCGGAAAACAACCGTTTAAAAATATTAAGTTGTGTTCTGACGCATTATTAAATCCGGAATATGTTACACCAATCGGAGTTGGTTTAATATCATCATTGCACAGAGGTTGTAACTTCTTTTCTGTTACTATAAACAACCGTAAAGTAATGCTTTTAAATCAAGGTGCAATCAAAGCAATGGATGCTCTTTTGCTTGCAGGATTAAAGCCGTCAAAATTAATAGGTCTTTCTTCACCCGGTATATCATACAGTATAAACGGTGAACATATACATAAAAGAGGAAACCCGCCTCAAAACGGCTTATTTACCGTGAACGGCGAACCTGCTACAATTGACATGATGGTAAAACAAGGCGATGTGATTGTTGCATTACCTGCCGAAAACGGCGTTCCTCATAATATAAAACTTACAGAAATAGGGGCAGAATTTATTCCGTTAAGAGTAATTTTAGATACTGAAGATATTACCGCAGAACATAAATTTTTAGTAAACGGAAAACAAGTGCAAAATGATTATATTATATCAGACAAAGATGAAATAACGGCACAATGTCCAAAAACTATACGAGAGCTTTTGGCTTATTTAAAAAGAGAAATTGGCTCGAAATTTAGTTATAAAATCAACAAAGTTGATGCAGAATTAGATTCGCCGATAGAAACAGGCGACATAATAACTTCAAAAAGAATAGAAGAAGTTGTAATAGAAAAACCAAAACAAAAAGAACAACAAAAAGATGAAAATAATAATAACAATAATAACAACGACAATAATGACAACAATATAGAAAGTTATATAAATGTAAATATAAACGGCGAATGGAAAAAAATCGCTAAAAACGTGGGATTGCCTGTAAATTTTTATGAAATAATAAATTATGCAGATATTGACACCGAAAAACCTCAAGGTATGTTAATTTTAAAATTAAATCAAAAAGAAGCTTCATACACCGATGAAGTAAAAAGCGGTGATTATGTAATAATTAAATGGGAAAAATAATTTTTTATATTGAATTTTATTATTAATGTTTTAAATATTGCTGTCGATATAAACAATATAGAAGAATAATTATATTATTTTTTATGGTAAACTATTGCAATTTTAAATTTAATATATTATAATATATTAAATTAATTAATATAAAAAAATCACTAAAGTAAAGTGAGGTGCCGATTATGAAAATAAATCCAAATGTCCCCGGAAATATCTTCGGAAAAAAGATAGAAAATTTCGATAAGAAATTCGATGATAAAAAATCCGGTAAAACAGAAAGTAAAGTGGATACTGTTTCGATTCATTCAGAAGAAAAACTTTCGGATGCACAATTTATCGAGCGGTTAACAGGGCAGGTTTTAAAAGAAGTAGAAAACGGTGCGGGTAATGATAAACTGCAAGATTTAAAACGGCAAGTTTTGTTGGGTGAATATGATATAAACCCCGATGATATTGTCAATAAAATTTTCGGAAGCCGCAAGTAGTGGTCAGTGGTCAGTGATCAGTGGTCAGATTTTATTTGTAATGTTTTATGCAAACCCAGTGCATGAGCATAAGTAAAGATAGTGGTCAGTGGTCAGTGGTCAGTGGTCAGAATTTGTGGGATTTTTAAATATAGCTATTTTAAATGATGTTGCTGTTTATTTAGTTTTGTATGCAGTATTTTTAGACCTTATGTTTTTTAAATTTTAATAAAATATTTTTTATTTTTGCTTTATTATTTTTTATTTTTTTCGGGAGATGTAAAATGGTTGCTTTAAATGAACTTTATGTTGCTTTGGATGATATGACTGTGTTTTTTGATGAACTTGCGATGACTACAAACAATAAATTAGATGCAGTTTCAGAAAATGATATTGAAAAATTAGAACAATGTATGAAAGATGAACAAGCGGCAACAATGAAACTTCGCAGTATGGATTACAAACGCGAACAATTATTGAAAAAACTCGGATTTGAAAGTTATACATTAAAAGATATTATCAAAGAAGTTTCGGACGAAAATGATAAAAATAAATTGTCGAATTATTATGATAAAATCCAAAATAAAATTGATAAAATCCAAGATGCAAATAAATGTGCAGGTGAATATATAGATATACATTTGCATTATATCGACGAAATGGTCGATTTATATAGCGGTAAAAAAGCAGAAGCAATTTCTTATGATAAAAAAGGTGAAAAAGACGAAGACGACGGAAAGAAAAACAAATTCACGTCAAAAAAAGTGTGATTCTTATACTGTACTCTCTCCCCACCTCCGGTGGGGAGAGAGTACGCGAAAAATATATTGTGTTTGTACACTTGTTTTTGGCAAAAATAGATATGCGGAAAATATATTATATCTGCATACTCACCGAAAATAAATGTGCAGATTAAAAATATTATTTAGGAGTATAATGCGATGGGAATGACTGATAATCAATTTGCGAGTTTTAGGCGAATGGAATTAAAAGCGTTTGAGGAATTAATGGCTATATTGGTAAATTCAAATGCAGACAGTGATGCCATTGAAAAACTTCAAGGAATAATAGACGACGCCAAAAAAGATATTGAAAAATAAAAAATTGCATATATAGGAAAGGGAAATTATTATGTTAAGATCTACTTTTGCGGGCTTTACTACAGCTCTTTCGGGGTTGTCGGTGAGCCAAAAAGGATTGGATGTTACAGGTCAAAATATGACAAACGCGGAAACCAAAGGTTTTACTCGTCAAAGATTGGATTTAGTAAGTTTTTCACCATATGGTCAGATAAATAAGTTAAATTCTAAATATGCAAATAGAATCGGACAAGGGGTAAGAATTTCACAAGTTTCCCAAGCGAGAGACCCTTTTTTAGATGTTCGTTTTCGTCGTGAAATGGCAAAAACCGGCGAAGTTAACGCAAGATTAAGCGTTATGAAAGATTTGGAATGGACTTTTGACGAAACATTAGTATCCGGAATGGGCGGATTGTTTCAAGAATTGTTTGTTCAATTGCAAAATCTTTCAGAAAATGCAGGAAATCCCGCTTTTGACGGAATAGTTCGCGGTGCGGCTGAAAATATCACAAAAACATTTTTATCATATTACAATCAAGTAAAAGCAGTAAGAGAACAAAATGAATATCAATTCAACCAAGTAGATATACCCCGTGTTAACGATATTTTAGCTTCTATTAAAAATATAAATCAACACATAAGAAATGAACAAGTAAGCGGAAATAATCCTCTCGAACTTTTGGACGGACGTAATTTACTATTGGATGAACTTTCTGAATATATGAAAATAGATGTAAGATACGAACCTGTCGAAGTAGCATTGGGCGTATTTGTAGAAGATGTATATATTGATTTAGTAAGTGATGCTTATCCCCCATCTAAATTAAATTTATTATATAATCAAGATGTCATAACTTTACGCGGCACAATAAACCCAAGCACAGGAAATAATGCTATATATTATGACGATGGGTATAATTATTTTGATATTTCGGATAGATTTACCTCGGGCGGTCTAAAAGGCGTACTTGATATGTTGAATAAGTCGGGAGTTTATGATCATCCTCCTTCAGATATAAGAGGCATAGGATTTTATGAAAAAGCGTTGGATTCACTTGCCTTTACTTTCGCGAAAATATTTAATGATGCAAATCATTATTATGATTATTCATTAAATCCAAAATACGACCCTTTGTATGATGTAAACAGTATATTAAACGCTATTAAAGAAATAAACGATAAAATAGCTGACCCTGCCACAACTAACGTCACTGCACTTATTAACGAACGTAAAGTTCTCACTGACAGGCTTAATACTTTTATGAATGTAACAGTTGAAAATGATGATGAAAACGACCTTGTTACAGATTTTCGCATAATAATGACAGATGACGACGGAACTGATATAAATATACTTATTCATGGAACTGACCCATTGCAATTCACCTCAAATATCGACCCCGACACCGAAAAAATCACTGTGTCTTACTCTGTCGGCGGTATTGAAGGCACTGTAACCGACTCTATTAAACGTTATTCAGAAGGCTTAGATAACCCTAAATATATATTAGATTTGAATGTGTTAAAAACTGACCACCCATTATTTACGACAACCGACGGAAAACCGTTAAACGCAGGAAATATGAAAATAGCTGATGATTGGGCGAATAACACATATGGAATTACCGGGTCATTAAGATATGCGCCGGTAGGAGCAAACAGAGACCAAACAGGGGCACAGGATAATATAGTATATATGCTTTCATTATTTGACACAAAATTAGAGTTCAAAAGAGATGATTTGAATATTGACAGCCCTACGATATTCAACGGAACATTTGAAGAATTTATGAAATATATGACTGATATATTAGCTCTTGACATAAATTCAACCGATACTATATCACAAAATCACGAATTAGTGCTAAATTCTGTTTGGGACATGAGAGATGCTGTTTCAGCAGTAAGCATGGATGAAGAAGGCGTTAATTTATTAAGATATAAAAAATCTTACGATGCCGCAGCACGTTTAATGACAACTTTAGATGAAGCTCTGGACACAATAATAAACAGAATGGGATTAGTAGGCAGGTAGGAATTAGGAGTTAGGAATTAGGAGTTAGGAATTAGGGAATAGGACAATTTTTGCTTTCGCGACATATTATGGTGTTTTTTGTAGGGGTGGCAATCTGCCGCCCGTAAGATATACTATAGGATGGTATTATGCGGGTTTTTGTACACCCCCGCCGCAGGCGGGGGTGTACAGTAAAAAAATATTTAAGGATGGATTATTATGCGGATAACACAAGGAACTATGATGCGGCAATATAACAGACGACTCAACCAAGTAATGCGTGACATGAATTTAGCTAATCAAAAAGTAATCACAGGAAGAAGATTTATGTCAGCGTCAGAAAATCCTGCGGCATATTCCAGATTAAGTAATCTTAATAAAAATTTCGAAAGAAATAATCAATATATAGAAAATGTAAGAGATATACAAGGGTTATTTGATGTAATAGAAAGTGCAATGATAAGCGTTTGGGAAGAAGTTGGGATTGAAGCATATGCCGACAAAATCGAACGGGCATTAAATGGGACTATGTCTGTTGACGAGAGAAAAATATTCGCAACTGATTTGCGTGTAATGCAAGAAACATTAATACTTAACAGTAATGCTGTATATAACGGCGAATTTATCTATGGTGGCTCAAATAAAAGAACTGAACCTCCTTTTGAACTAAAAGACGGAAAAGTATATTACCGCGGAGTTGATGTTGACGGCGGTAATCGTGCAGTTTTAAATGAACTTGCTGATGAAAAAATATATATTGATTTCGGTTTTGGGTTAACAGTACAAAGACAAAATCCTCAAACAGGGAAATATAATGAAGTTGTTGATAACAGTGCTTTTAATATTGCTGTTCCGGGGATAACATTTTTAGGATACGGCAAAGATGAAAATGGCGATTCAAATAATATAATAGTCACTTTGGGTAAAATCGCTGATGCACTTGAAGAAGAACCGTTTATTATAGAAAAAGTAGATCATCTTTGGACAATGTTAAATAAGCAAAGAACAAATTTATTGACAAATGTAACAGGACTTGGAGCAAAAGCAACTTTCTTGGAATCTACATTAAGCAGATTGGAAACAAATCAATTTAACATGGAAAAAAGAATACAAGACACTGCTTTTGAAGAACCTGCACAATTAATTTTAGATTTTTCTATGCGACAATATGTTTACAACACCGCTTTAAAAATGGGTAACAGTATTTTATCACCTTCATTTATTGATTTTATGAGATAAAAAATATTTTAATTATCCATGCCCCCCGCCGACGGCGGGGGCATGGATGCAAAAATTTTTAATTGATAACATCCGAAAATTTGCTTTATGAAGATTGACGGCAAAAATTTCGTCAATTTAGAAATTCTGTACTTTATTATGTATTATCATAATATTATAAACAATTCAAATTTATTTTTAGAAAGGATTTTAAAAATGAAACCTTTAATTGAAATTAAAACTATCCCAATATCTATTGAATTTAAAACTAACAGTGCGAAATTTGAAAGGGTAGATTCAAAAGCAGATATTAAAGTAACAAGGGATAACAAGGGATTAACTATGAGAAGTAATCCCATTAAGGTAAAACTTGATTCTTCGAAATCAAAAGACACTTTCAGCAAAACAACTGCTAAAAATTCGCCTGCTCCTTCTGACGTAAGCAAAAAACCTGCATTCCGAGCAACAGCACGTTTTGTAGAAGAAGGCAAAATGAAGCTGAACATTCATTTTAACCAAGAATCAACTTCTAATGTTGCAGAAAACAGCGTTGCTGTTGGTAATATTCCCATCGGAAACGGTGTTAATCTTAATAACGAATTTGATGTTACGTTTACTTCAGATTATCCGATAGACCCCGGTTTAATTCCATCCGATGTAAGTATTGATTATGAAATAGACAAAATGAATTTTGACTTCAATCAAAATCAAGTTGAATATAAATTTGTTCCGGCAAGTCTTGAAGTTGAAGTGAAAGAATATCCAAAAGTAATAATCGAATACATAGGCGGGCCAATTTACGTACCCCCAAGTTCAGACCCCAACTATGTGCCTTTAGATACTAAAGTTTGAGTGGTCAGTGACCAATGATATATACAACCCGCCGACGGCGGGTGTACACAAAAAACATTTTTTTAAGAAAGGTCTTTTAAATGAAAATAGCTACAAAGTATTTTGAAGAAATGTCTTTAGAAGAAAATGAAGTAATAACTTTTCCTCAAGGGATATTTGGTTTCGAAAATAACAAAAAATTTATTATTATCCGTTTTGATAATGAAGATAATAGTATTCTTTGCTTACAATCAACAGAAGAAGAGCAACTTGCTTTTGTTTTGATAAATCCGTTCTATTTAGATATGGACTATAAACCCGAGCTTACTGAGATTGATTACAAAGATATAAAAGCAAATGAAGAGAGTGATCTTTCATTTTATACAATATGTGTTGTCCGTGAAAACTTTGAGGAAAGCACTGTTAATTTGAAATGCCCTGTAATTGTAAATTGTGATACACGTATAGCAAAACAAGTTATCTTAGACAGCAATGATTACTCCATGCGACAAACTGTTGGGTCTTTTAAGGAGGAGGAGTAAATATGCTTGTTATAACGAGAAGAGTTGGTGAAACATTTTATATCGGCGACAATGTTCAAGTAACGATTGCAGACATAAGCGGAGATAAAGTCAAAGTTTCGATAAGCGCGCCTAAAGAAATTACCATTTTACGAAAAGAATTAGTTGACGCACAAAACTTGAACAAAGAATCTTTACAATCGGCATCGCTCCCTATTGCATCTTTAAAAAGCGGGTTTAAGAAATTGACTGATAAAAAATAAAGGTTTTTTAATTAATACACCCCCGCCGTTGGCGGGGGTGTATTTCGTAATAAGTGGGTTTAAAGTTAACTGATGAAAAATAAGGGGTTTATAAAATATACCCCCCGCCGACGGCGGGGGTGTATTTTAAAAATTCATCATTAATCATTCATCATTTTTCATTTTTTATTAATTTGCACCTAAATAAAATGAAGAATGATTAGTGATAAATATTTTCGACAAAATCATATTAAATTTTCAAAAAAAGTGTGGACAAACATAAAAATATATGATATTATAATATTAAGCAAAAGGCGATTTCGCAATCGGCTTATGAGTCGTGACGGTTATGCTACACCTTCTCGAAAAGAGGTGTTGCTTGTGGAATATCTTGTTATGTTGTTTTTAATCCTTATGATTATTGCATACATATTCGATAATAAACACAAAAAATAGCCGCTACTCTCGCAAAAGACAACGGCTATTTTTTATTAAATTTCTTTTGTGAGCATAACCGTTAAGCATTACTGCCCTTTGTGGTTTTATTATAACATATTATTTCATTTCTGTCAATAATATTTTTGTAAATTGTTTGGATATTGGTATAAGGGGAACACAAAAAATAATTAAGCATAAATCTATAAATTATTAAATAAAATTTAAGTAAAGAAATAACTTTGTACTTTATAAATTATTAATATTAATTCAAAACGATTTATAGACCATAAATGAATAAATTGTAAATTTTGTTACGAAAATATGAAGTTTTAGGAAAAAGTATTAAATAAATATTAATTATTTTGCAATATTTCGTTGACAATATCGTAAATTATGTTATAATATGAAGAAAAATATGAATTTTTGCAAGGGTAAAAATACCTCTTGACATATATAAAAACAATGTAGTATAATGTCAAAAGAACACAAAGAATATTGCATTTTTAAACTTATCATATATATCGGCAGGAAATATAAATACTTTATAGTTTTTTATAAAAAAAATTTTGGGAAATAAAAAGACTCTCCACCCTTTAATATGGAAAACAGTAAATTAGTATGGAAAACAATAAAAAAGGAATGATTTAAAATGGGATTTTTGAATTCATTGAATATAAGTGCTTCCGGAATGACAGCCGAAAGACGTCGACTTGATACCGTAGCAGAAAATATAACGAACATGAACACGACAAGAACTGAAAACGGGGGGCCTTACCGCCGCAAAGTAGTTGTGTTTGAACAGATGCAAGGTGCGAGTTTCCGCAATGTTTTGAGCAGAAGAATGGGATTAAACGATGAACATCCCGGAGTAAGAGTAACTGCAGTATTAGAAGACCAATCTCCATTAAAAACTGTATATGACCCCGAACACCCCGACGCTGACGAATTCGGGTATGTTGCGTTGCCCAATGTTGACCTCGTGAAAGAAGTAACAGACAGTATGGCGGCAACCAGAGCTTATGAAGCAAACATCACTGTTTTTAACGCTGTAAAAGCAATGGCACAAAAGGCTCTCGAAATAGGAAGATAAAACTTTTATAAAATGCGAAAAATAAGGTGTTAGCCGTAAATAGTGTTGGTGGTTTTGTAGGGACAGTCGCCCTCGACCGTCCGCAGATGCGAAAAACACTTTGTTTGTGATAGCAAACGGACGACCGAGGGCGGTCGTCCCTACAAAGATTGAACAAATCAATACCATTTACGACTGATAAAAATAAAATGGAAAAGGGTTGATTAAAATGAGTGAATTTATTACACCTGTAAATGAATTTTTTACCCCAATACAAAAAATGCTTCGTATCGGTGAAATACCAAACGAAGATAATTCGATAAATAAGACTTCCGGAGCGACCGAGCCATTTTCAAATTTTATGACAAATGCGATAAATAATGTAATAGAAACAGACAAGCAGCTTGCAATGGACGTACAAGCTGTCGCAACCGGACAATCTGACGACCTTCACAGTGTGCTAATCAGTCAAACAAAAGCTTCTTTGGCGGTTGACGTAATGGTACAATTTCGCAATAAATTCTTAGACGCATATAATGAACTAATCAGAATGGGAGTTTAGTTTGAACAAGTTCAAACAGGGGTTAGGAATTAGGACAATTTTTGTTGACACGATGTTTATATAAACAAATTAAATTTGCATATCAACAAAAATTAGGAATTAGGGTATAATGTTTAGGAATTTTATTAAAACGGAGGGTGTTACTTGAACGAAGGTTTATCTAAAATATTTGTGCCTTTAAAAGAGCAGTATCAAAAACTTAGCAAAAGAACAAAGATAATTGCTCTTGTGGTTATACTTCTCGTTATTGTAGTAGCTATAATCGCGGCATCAATATTAAATAATAAAGAATATGTGGTTTTATTCCCCAATGCAAATTCAGATGAATCACAGGAAATATTAATAAAACTGCAAGAAATGGGCGAAGTAAATAATTATATGATACGCGGTGACACTGTTATGGTTCTGAAAGAAGACGAAGCGCGTTTGAAAGCAGCTTTGATATTCCAAGGATATCCAAAAAGCGGCTTTACATACGCACACTCTTTGGAATCGGGATTTATGTCTACCGAAAAAGATAAAGAGAACTTATTGCGAATAGACCTTGAAACGAGAATGGCGGCGACTATCCAGGAATTTGACGATGTAAGTACAGCGAGGGTTACAATTACCCCTGCGACAAAATCACAATTCGCACTTACTTCAGAAAAAGCATCTCCTGCAAGAGTTTCAATCACTTTGAAAATGAAAAATAACGATGTGCCGTCTGATAAATTAATCAAGGCTATACGCAAAACTGCCATGACAGTTGATGATTTGGACGAAGAAAATATTACAATCGCAGATTCACAAGGGAATTATTGGGATTTAGAAACAGATGTCAGCGGAAATCAAATTACGGCATCTGATTTAAAAGCGGCTTTGGAAAGCGCGAAAGATGAATATACCGAAAAGAAAGTCATGAGCCTTTTACAACCAAGATACGGCGAAGATAAAGTAGCCGTAACCGCAACCAGCAGAATAAATATCGACAAAAGAATTGATGAAATAATGAATTATATTCCAAGTGAAGAAGGCGACGGAAATACCGGGGTTACCGAACAAGTGCAACAAAGTGATGAAATGGTAGCAGACGGCGAAACTATAGGCGGTGTAGTCGGAACAGAACAAAACACAGAAATCCCTGTTTATCCCGCAATAACAACTGACGGCAACAATATTTACGCAAAAAGCGAAAGAGATATAAAATTTTTAGTAAGCTATGAAAAACAACAAATCGAAAGAGATTCCGATTCCTTGGAAGAATTATCATTATCAGTAATGATAGACGGTGAAAGACCGCCGCAAGCTGAATATGACGAATTGAGAACGAATATAGGAATCGCGGCAGGTATAATCCCGGAAGATGCTGCCAACCCTGTAAATCTTATTAACAGAGTGGGTTTGATATTCGCTCCGTTTGACAGACCAATTGAACCGCCTATTGTTGACCCAACAATATCTATTTGGGAGCAATACCCACAGCTTATATGGATTATAATTGCAACAGCAGGAATAATATTCTTGCTTACCATGATGGTAGTTATATTGATATTAAAACGCCGCAAACAAGTTATATTACCTATTGAAGACGACGCAGAAGAAACCGACGACGAAGAAGATAAATCTATATTTGATGTAGATTTACTCGAAACAAACTTAGCCGAAGCACAAAAATCCCGTGAAGCAGAATTGAAAGAGCAAATTACAGAATTTGCAGATACTAACCCCGAAATTTCAGCACAATTATTAAGAACATGGATGCGTGGAGATGAGGTGAAATAATGGCAGCAGCAGAATTATCCTCAAAACAAAAAGCCGCGGCCGTTGTTGTAACACTGGGTGCGGAAAAAGCTTCAAAAATATATAAATATTTAAACGAGGGAGAACTCGAACAACTTACCTTTGAAATAGCAAAACTTCAAAATATAAGTCCGGAACAATCAGAAACGGCATTAGACGATTTTTACAAAATGTGTCTTACACAAAAAGTTGTTACCGACGGTGGTTTGGAGTATGCGAAAGCTGTTTTAGAGAAAGCTTTTGGTATGCAAATTGCCAATTCGCTTTTAGATAGAATCCAAAAATCATTACAAACCAGGTCATTTGAATTTATAAGAGAAGCGGACAGTAAAAATATATTGAATCTTATTCAACATGAACGTCCGCAAACTATAGCATTGGTATTATCATACGCACGTTCAGACCAAGCATCGGCGGTAATATCAGAATTACCAAAAGAAAAACGTATTGCCGTAGTCGAATGTATCGCAAGAATGGACAGGGCATCCCCCGAATCAATAAACGCAATAGAAGACGTATTGAGACGGCAATTCGAATCTATTATGTCATTAGACTTCACAACTATCGGCGGTGTTGATTATATCGCGGATGTAATGAATAATATGGACAGGGCAAACGAAAAATTTGTATTCGATGAATTAAGCAAAAAAGATGCAAAATTGGCAGACGATATTCGCAAACGTATGTTTGTCTTTGAAGATATTACTATCCTTGATGATATGGCTATACAAAAATGTCTTCGTGAAGTTGACCAAAACGACCTTGTTTACGCTCTTAAAGGTGCAAACAAAGAAGTTGCCGATATTATATTCTCAAATATGTCAACCCGTATGGCGGAAACAGTTCAAGAAGAATTGGAAATCACATACAATGTCCGCCTAAGAGACGTCGAAGAAGCACAACAAAAAATTGTCGGTGTTATCCGCAGATTAGAAGAAGAAGGCGAAATCATTGTTAATAAAGGCGGAAAGGACGAGATAATTGCATAATTTTGAAAAGCAATCATATCCTCTTGATGCAAAGGCGTCCCCTATAAAAATATCGCCTTTTATGGAGGATGAAATTTCTTCCAAACATGAATTAACTCTCGAGGAATATAAGTTTTTCAGTTTTACCCCTAATGTTTCTACAGAAACAGGCGTCGTTGAAAAATATATTCCGAAAGAAATAAAAGAAATAAAGGTCAAAGTACAAGAAAAACCCAAAACAGAACTTGAAATTGCCGCGAGTGGTATTATAAGAGAAGCGGAGCAAACAGCAAGAAGGATTGTTGAAAACGCTGAAGAAATGGCGTCCGCAACTTTAATAGATGCTCGGAAAGATGCTGAGATTATAAAAAACGAAGCATATCAAGAAGGACATATACGGGGACTTGAAGATGGCACAAAACAAGGACAACAAAAAGCGTATTTTGAACATGATTCAGCTATGGAACAGCAACGGCAGAATTATCTTGAACAAGTGCAAAATTCGATGGAAAAATTTCAACAGGAAAAAGACGAGTTAATGGCAAAATATTTAGATGATTTGCGCGATATGACCATTTCCATAGCCGAAAAAGTTGTTAATGTCAGTTTAAAATCCAGCGGTGAAATAATAGAAAAAATGATTCTTACCGCAACTGAAAAAATACGCGGCAAACAATGGGCGAAAATCAACATTTCACAGCATGATGCCGAAATAATGCAACAAGCGGACATTGACATCTTGGAATCTGTAAAATATCTTTCAGACCAAATAAAGCTGGTAATAATGAACGACAGCGACCCCGGCTCATGTATAATAGAATTACCCGACCAAATTATAGACGCAAGCGCAAGCACACAATTTGAAAACATAAAAGAAATGTTGCAAAAAGAATAAAAAGGGTTTCTTCTCCTCTTACCTTAGGTAAGAGGAGAAGATAAAAAAAGAAATGCTGCAAATATGTTAATGGTATTTTTCTCCTCTTACCTTCGGTAAGAAAAGAAGATAAAGGGAAATGTTGCAAATGTGTTAATGGTGTTTTTATCCTCTTTCTTTCATTAAGAAGAGAAGATAAAGGGAATTGTTGCAAATGTAATGAGTGATTTAAATTTATTTTTATTTGTTCCCTATTCACTATTAACTATAAAAGATTAACTATAAATAAAGGTGATATTTTAATTTGAATTTTTCAGAAATGACTAACCTTGTTAAAAAGAATGAAGCGGTCAGTTATATTGGTAAAATTGAAAATGTTGTCGGTATGACTATTGAATGTTCCGGCGGAAAAGCGAGTATCGGCGATATTAATATGATAACCAGCGGCAGCGGCGGTAAAGAAAGACAAACACTAACTGAAGTCGTCGGTTTTAAAAATGAAAAAATTGTCCTTATGCCATATGAAAATGTAAGCGGTTTGGCGGCGGGAGATTTTGTGAAAAACACAAGGCAAAGATTAAAAATCCCGGTGGGAGATTTCCTTCAAGGCAGAATCATTGATGCAATGGGAAATCCCATTGACGGAAAAGGCAGTTTTCCCGCGAATTGCGAAAGATATGAAGTTGAAAACAGCATAGTCAACCCATTGGCAAGACCGCCTATATCAGAAAAATTGACTTTCGGAGTAAAAGCTATTGACGGCACTTTAAGTATCGGAAAAGGGCAGAGAATCGGGATATTTTCCGGAAGTGGTGTTGGTAAAAGCACCTTGATGGGAATGGTAGCGCGAAATGTCAGCGCAGACATAAATGTCATTGCATTGGTAGGAGAACGTGGACGTGAAGTTCGCGAATTTATAGAAAAAGATTTGGGCGAGGAAGGTATTCGCCGTTCAATATTAATAGTGGCGACATCAGACCAACCTGCGATGCTAAGAATGAAATGCCCTTTAGTCGCAACAGCTATTGCAGAATATTTTAAAGACCAAGGCAAAGACGTGCTTTTAATGATGGATTCCCTCACACGTTTTGCTATGGCACAACGGGAAATAGGTTTGGCAGTAGGAGAACCCCCCATCGCAAGAGGCTATACCCCTTCAATTTACGCAGAGTTTCCCAAACTTTTGGAAAGAAGCGGAAATTTTGAAAACGGCTCAATAACAGGGGTATATACCGTACTTGTTGAAGGCGACGACACAAACGAACCTATAAGTGACACTGTCCGCGGTATTTTGGACGGACATATCGTGCTTTCAAGAAAACTCGCAAACAGAAATCACTTCCCCGCAATCGAAGTTAACCAGAGCATATCGCGTTTGATGGTGAATATTGTCGCCGATGACCATTACGAAGTTTCCTCAAAAATGCGTGATATACTAAGCGTTTATACCGAAAATGCAGACTTAATTTCAATAGGCGCGTATAAATCGGGTACAAATAAAAAACTCGATTATGCGATAGAAAAAATAGATGAAATAAACGGATTCTTAAAACAACAAATAGGCGACGACTTCTCATATGAAGAAACCGTAAACATGATGAAAAAAATACTTGAGTAGGAGTGCTTTTATTTGTTTGGTGTATTAGGAATATATCTTTTATTTGTGGGGATTGTGCTTGTTATTAACGGTGTTAATGTTTTATATAAAATGGACAGTAAATCTACAATTCTTATGAACGCAATTACAGGGATTATTATTGTTGCAGGTTGTTGCATATCTTTTACAAAAGGCGAAAGCACAGCAGATTATTTGATTATAGCACAGGGATTGCTGTTCGGATTCACATATATATTTATCGCGGCAAACGCTATGTTTGGTTTAGACCCAAGACCTTTTGGATGGTTTTCATTGTTTGTAACAATTTTCGCAATATATATGGCGGTTTTATCAGCACAAGACGGAGCTTTCAAGTTTGTGTATTTATGGTCGGCATGGTCGTTGCTGTGGCTAAACGGTTTTTTAAGCATAGTATTAAAAATGAAATCCATGTTGAAAGTTTTTCCGTATCTTTCGATTGCAGAAGGCATTTTCGCCGCATTTATCCCCGCTTTATTGATGTTAACAGATAAATGGTAACGATAGGAATTAGGACAATTTTTGTTGACACGAAATTTTTATGTATAAATTAAAATTTGTACATCAACAAAAATTAGGAATTAGGAGTTAAAAATTAGGAAATAGGTGCTATATTTATATAGTTTGTGTATTTTCGGCAAACTATTCACTATTAACTATTCACTACTTTTCTGGCTTGTCCAGAAAAGGGATTGGTTTGGTTGGATGAAAAAATTTAAATTTTCGTTGGAAACGGTTTTGAGATATAAAAATCAAATATTAGAAGATTTAAAACGAGAGCATGGTATAATTTTACTGGAGTTAGCAGAAAAAGAAGCTGAAATTAGGGATTTAGAGCAAAATTGGGTGGATGAAAACAACGAATTTAACCAAAAAAAATTGACAGGAATAACCGCCCCTGATGCCATGAGTTATAAATATCATTTAAAAGTAGTAGAAAACAAAATTAAAGATGAATACAAGAACTTAGAAGAAATACAAAAAAGAGAAGAAGAAAAAAGACAGCAAGTAGTAAACGCAAACATAGAAACTTCTATATTAGAAAAGTTGAAAGAAAAACGCATAGCAGAATATGAATTTTTAGAAAGAAAAGAAATGGAGCTTTTTATAGAAGAATTTGTTGCTAACAAGCGTGCTTCTGTTGCAATTTAAAAATAGACCCCTTCGGAAACTGTGCAGTGTTAGGCGGACGACCGCAGCTGTATGTAGATACTGCAAGGGAGGACAACGACACAATGTGCAGTTTCCGAAGGGGTCTAAGGTAAACTCATTAAAACGTAACATTGTAGCTTTTGAACTGTGAACAGAATTACTGTTGCATTATCGAAAGCGAGGGTTATTAAATAGGTTTTAACGAATTGTTTTACTGTTTTAAAAAGCAATAATGTACGATTGATAGATATATTTTTAGTAATCCACATTGAAAGGAGGTGGAATAGTGAATGAAACGTTAACCATGCAGACCATTTGTATTACCGGTTACAACACAGGAAAAACGCCGTCCTCAAATGGAACGAATGAAAACGGAACAACTGATTTTGGCAAAATGATGAATGCTGCAATGCAACCTTCAACTAAAACTACAGCGAAAGAGTCAATGAAGAGTTTGATTAACGGAAAAAGTTATGAAAACAGCGGAAACAACGACGACGATGATAACTCTATGGGTGGATTAATGGCATCAGCATTTTTGGCACAACCTGAAAAAGAAATTGTGAATGTTGATAAAAATCTTGACGCAATTAACATTATTGATGAAACAGGAGCCGACGAAAGCGTATATGTAACGCAAGAAGGCGACGATGTTACCATTGATGAAAGCACACTTTTAAGTTTAACGGAAAAATTAAATGCAATACTGCAAGATATTTCTTCAGAAATTTTATCGGAAAAATCACAAAATCTTGAAAACTCAAAATTTGATGCAAACAGTACAGATATTAATTTATTAACAAATAAATTAAATCCGAAAGACAATATATCAAAAGCATCTTTTGATGAAGTTGTGCAATCGTTAAAAAACTTTGAAAACTCGGATAAAAACACAGAACAAATAATTAACACATTTAATTTTGTCCAAACTAAAATTAATGTCAAAATCATCGCAATGTCTGTCTTGAAAATAGGGCTTACTCCCGAGGAAATACAAGCTTTTGCAAAACTTTTCAATATAGACTTATCTCAAACATTAAGTTCTGAAAAATCAACGTTCGTTTCCATGTTGCAAAACACTTTTGGAATATTTGAAATGACAAATACAGAAAACAGCGGATTTGTTTTTCAAAATGCGGCATCAGCAGATGCAACACCGGAAATGTTAACACAAAATGGTACGGGTGCAAATTCCGAAAATGTTTTAAATGAATTTGATATTGAAAATTTAGAATTAATTCAAGAAGAATCCGATGGAATCAAATTTATCAAAACACAAAATTCGGAATCGTCAGAAAATTTGAATGCAAAACTGCCTTCAGAACACGGTCTGTTAAAAACGTTGAAATTGACTTCGAATGTGTTTGAAAACACACAAAACTCGCAAGACACAGCACAAACCGCAACTTTGACACAAGTTGAAATGCTAAATACTGATACGGAAATTACCGAAACTGTACACATCAAAGATTTGTATTTTCCTCAAAAAATTGCAGATGAAATATTGCAAAAAACACAAGATGGAATCCAAAAATTTGATATACAGCTCGCTCCAAAAGCACTGGGAAAAATCAACATCAGTATCATCATGGAAGCGGGAAAAGTAATGATAAACATGATTTGTGAAAATGAAAAAGCACAAATATTACTCTCCGCTCATGCAAACA
>Ga0099364_10002324_pt1 | contig 30467 bp, 26 predicted proteins | sample TergutTh196P3_FD_73070 | JGI IMG/M metagenome (GOLD analysis project Ga0099364, IMG submission 73070) | Microcerotermes parvus P3 segment gut microbial communities from Pointe-Noire, Republic of the Congo - Th196 P3 | ecosystem: Host-associated > Arthropoda: Insects > Digestive system > Gut ...
TCCCTTTTCTGTACACTCTAACCACTAGTATTCTGACCCCTAACCCCTGCGTCGCCTTTGTCTCTTAATTAAAAGCCCAAAAATGGGCTAAATATTAGAAGGAGGGTTATATGAAAAACCTGAAAAAACTCCTCGCATTGATGCTCGTCTTGGTCTTGGCGCTGGGTATGGTGCCGATAGTGGCGACCGCCAGCGACGATGGTTTCACTGACGCTGACGACATCGAGTTCGTAGAAGCGGCCGACGTACTTAAAGCGTTGGGCGTGATCGTCGGGTACACCGACGGTTCATACCAGCCGAATCAGACCGTTACCCGTGCGGAAGCGATGGCTTACATCGTAAGGATGCTCCTCACGCCGGCAGTGGCCAATAGGCTCCCGAGCGGATCGTCCAGCTTTACCGACGTCCTTTCGAACCCGAGCGCGGCATGGGCCAGCGGCATCATCGAGTATGCCGTGAGTCAGGGCATAGCACTCGGACGCGGCGACGGCATCTTTGACCCGCAGGGCGCGGTGACCGGCGTCGAGATGGCGGCATTTTTGCTCCGCGCACTCGGAGTCGGCGCGTATGACAATCCGGCGACCTGGGCCATCAACGCAGTAGCCGACGGCACGAGAATGGGCATTATCGACATCGACGACGATGTTGACCTCACTGCTCCTGCACTCCGCGACTTTGTCGGGCTGTATACGTTCAATTCGCTGATCTACAGCGACGACACGGACGTGTTGGTGACAAACACCTATTATCTTGTTTCCGATGGCACTACCGGTTATGACTGGGATGCAGAAGATAACTACGTGGATGAAGACATCAAGGCATTCATAGGCACGAGTTCAACTTCAATTGAAGGCATAACAACATGGGTAAGTGAGAATTTTGTAGATGACGGTACAGATGCCCGTATACCGCGCCTCGGTTCTGACTACACGCTCACTCCTTACACATTGCAGGAATCTGATGTTATCAAGGGTAAGTCCCTTGCAGACCTCCTTTATCCGAGATTGACGGAGAATAACGACCCCGACGCATTCGGACGCCCCACCCGCACGTGGCTTCTCGACGGCAGACCGGTATCCAGCGTAACGGTTGAGGATGCCATCGCCACGTACACTACGGCGGTCCGGCTCGGAACCATCTACAACGCACTTGGGCTTTCAAGGAGCGCGAACGCATCGGTCGTTAAAAACGGTCAAGCCCAGCCGATGGCTACGCTTGAGCGCGGCAGCGACGATTGGCTCGACAGAGCGACCAGCGCCAATGGCACGTTGACCGAGGTATTCCGCGTTGGCGGTAACATAACCATCGTCATAGTGGAAACTTTTGTCGGGCGCGTAATCGAAGTGCGGAACGCAACCGCAGCCAGGGACAGGACTGTGGTAATAGACATCTATAGCGACGCCGGTCTCTCGGAAACCTTAAACTTTGTGACGGACAGCTTTGAGAGGGACGATATCGTACTCGTGGAGTTGGATCGAAGCGAGAAAAATGCGGCAGGCAATCTGACAAATGACGCAGTAAAGAACGTCCAGGCTGCGAAACTGCTTGAAAACGCCGCAGTCAGCAACTTCAGCACAACACATGTCACGGCGGACGGGACAAGATACGTCTACGGCAGACATTTCAACCCTGAACTGTCAACAGCGTCAGTCAGCTTGAGCGGCACTTTCGACTTCTACCTTGACAACTATGACAACGTAGTCCACTGTGCCGTGTACTCCGCTGGCGGCCCGCTTGATTTCATTCTGGTGACGGATTCCCAAATCACCGGGACAGCAGGGACTATCGGCGCAAGACAGGCAACCTATAAAGTGGAAGTTCAGGCATATGCCCTCGACGGCACAAGCAAGGTCTACGAACTCAGCGGGGTTCGGACTGCTACTGCTACTACGCCTTCTACAACTATTAACTATGTGGGTGGTGGTAGCGTTGCAGAAGGTCACATTTACTACACACTCGGAAATAGCACTTATAAAATTGGACAAACAAATGATGGGACTCCCGCCGGTCGAGCCGTAGATGATCCAGATGCGTATCAAAGAGCGGCTCTTTTAACAGCCCTCGGAAAAAGCGGGCTGAGTAATGCGAGAGCTTTCTCGCATCGTATGGATGGAGACAGAATTGTCCTCAGTACAACACTGAGCAGAGACGGCACGACCTTTGCAGCGGTGGGCACCGCTAATACCATAAATGTTAAACAGAACAGAACAGACGTTGACGGCATAACCAATGCTTTCGCAAACGCAAACACTACGCTGGTGATGGTAGTATCGGGCAGAGTTAACACTTTAGAGGGATTTGCCCGATTCCCGCAGGGGCCGGGCGGAGCTGGTTATACATTCGGAGCTGCTACTGCTGCTGCCTATCTGAGGACAGGATCGACCATCACAGACATACTCGTAATCGGAGACTCGACCGACGGAGAGCGCACAGTGGAAGCCTTTGCGGCATGGGTCGGCTCGACCGGCGGCACCCAGACGGCAGCCGATAAGGACAACCCGAGCCAGCAAACAACTGAGTATCGCCTGTGGGTAGACGGGGCTCTCGGCTGGTATCAGCTTACTTCAGGCTCAGATACACCGGGAGATTCAGAAGACGGGTATTACTTTGAGATCGAGACAGTGGGCAACAAAGTCAAACTGACAGCCTTCTCTCATGATGTACGCTATCAAGTCGAGCGCAGGGATAGCACCGGCAGAGGGTATCTGGTATTTCAGAGGAAAGCAGCAACAAGCGATGTGTTTGCTTCGGATGTGAAGATTTATGACGTCTCAGCATCAAGTTCTGCCGATTGGTCTGTTGGCGGTACGCTGAGCAGAGGGACATGGGTCGTTACGGAGTCCGTGAATGATGAGGTGGCCGTAATCTTTATCGTTCCGACGCCAACTGCTGCGACAGCAACATCGCTTACGCTTAAACAGGATGTCACCGGAACAATGCCCTCTCCTCCTGGCAGCGTGTTGAATACAAGCTGGACAGTAGACGGCAGCGGCGCCTCAAAGGATGATGATGTGACACTAGAAGTTGACTTTGGTGCTTACCCAGTTGTAGCAACAACCGGCAGTAGCATCACATTTAACGGGGAAGCGTATGCCAACGATACATCGGTAAAACTTATAGCAGGCACAAACACTTTCGTAGTTACTGTTGTCGCCTTAGACTATGCGCCAACTGTATACACGATTCGAATAAACGGCGTAAAGGCATCGTAGCAACAGCGCGATCTTAAGCAAAAAACCGCAAACAACAAAACAAAATCCCCTCCGGGGGATTTTGTTTTGTTGCTTTTCCTAATAAACCAGGTTCCTTCCGCGTATCCTTCCCCCGTCTACTAACCACTAACCACTAACCACTTGCGGCCCGCCGGCCGCCTTCACATTCTTCCCATAAATAACCCCCAAACCCCGTAAAATAAGATCGGGGTCGTGGGTCATTTTTCTTTTGCAGTGCTGATGTATTGAGATTGCCTGGCCGCCGGTTACTATGATGTTTGCGCGCTCGCCCAGTTCGGTTTCAAAACGTTCTGTCATGCCGTCTATCATTGAGGCGGTTCCGTATACGGCGCCGCTTTTCATGCAGTCTATGGTGTTGGCGGAGATGCATTTTGCGGGGGCTTCGATGGGGACGCGCGGCAGTTGTGACGTGCCTGCGGCGAGCGCGTTCATTGAGAGCCTTGTTCCGGGTAGGATCGCGCCGCCGATGAAAGCCCCGGTTCTGTTGAGCACGTACATTTTGGTGGCTGTGCCCATGTCTACTATGATCATGGGTGCTTTGTAACGGTCGAGCGCGCCGACGGCGGTCGCGACCATGTCGCCGCCGAGTTGGGCGGGATCGTCTATGAGTATATTGAGGCCTGTCTTGACGCCGGCGCCGACAACGATGGCCTCGACGCCCGCGAGTAGGGTTACGGCATTTTTTAACACCGCCGTCAGCGGCGGCACAACGCAAGATAAAATTCCGCCGGTGATGGCCGTGCGCTCAAGGCTGTGGAACTGCAATATCGTGTTTATTTCGGACGCGTATTCGTCCGTTGTTTTTGAGGTATCAGTTGACAACCTGAAAACGCGTTGCACTTCGCAGCCGGCGAGGCAGCCGACGGTGATATTTGTGTTGCCAACGTCGATCGCCAGTATCATGACGCCGCCTTTTTGTCCTGCCCGTATTGTACCAGGCGGACGATGACGGGGCTGAGGATGAGGTTAATGGCAAGTTCTACCAGGAAGTTTAAACCGACCATACCTAAGAAAATCGCTGCGGTTCCGGTAGCGAAACCCAGTGTCTCACCCCAGGCGGTGATGTCGGGGAGAAAAAACGCGTGTGCGCCGATCACAAAAATTCCGGTGTTCACTATTGGGCAGACCGCAGCCGCGATTGTTGCAGCGGCCGTCCTGCTTTTTGAGGCGATGAGTTTATATACCGCCCCCGACGCGAGGCCTGCCAAGATTCCTTTGATAAAAACCAGAAAAATCGCAGCCGCAGGGTCAATAGACAAAAACCATGCCGCGTCGCCGGAGGTCAGTACGATCAAGCCGAAAACCATCCCGAGCCAGCCGCCAGCAAAAACACCGATCAGCGCCGCTCCGACGGCGATCGGCATTAGTACAAGCGATATGGAAAACGGACCGAATCTGATGAACGCGCCGAGCAGTTGCAGTACGACGACGATCGCCGTGAGAAGCGCCAGTAGAACGAGTTTTCGCGTGTTAAAAGACTTTGCGGTGTTCATTTTTTCCTCCTTGCTGCCGCTCTTTTTTAAGATGCAGCGCAATAAATTATAATGCGGGGGTAGGGACTAGGGATCAGGGATTAGGGATCAGGGATTAGGGATTAGTCTTTTGGTTTGGGTATTTATGTAACTATAGCTGAGATCTCAAAACAGAAATACTGATCCCTGATCCCTAGCACCTGATCCCTGATACCTAATCCCTTGCGCTCCGCAGAGCGCATCAGTAAAACTTTGCGGGTTGGGTGTGGGTTTTTGATACCTGGACTTTTGTTTTTGGGAAGGCGGCGCTCAGTCTTTCGGCGAGTGGGGCGGTTACGAGGTTTTCAGTGCAGAAATGGTCGCCGTCGATGAGGTTTATGCCGAGTTCTTTTGCGTCGAGGAAGACATTATACTTGATATCCGCCGTTATGAATGTATCGCAATTATGCCTGACAGCGTGATGGAGATAGTCGCCCCCAGAGCCGCCGACGACGGCGATTTTGAAAACGTCCCGGTTTGCGTCGTGATATCTGAGCCCGTTTGTTTTCAGGTTCGCTTTTATCATCGGCAGGTACTCGCGCAACGGCATCGGGTTTTTCAGGAAGCCGACCCTGCCGTATGAAAACGCCTCGCCCGATGTGAGCCGGTCATCATCAGTCAAGAGTTCGGCGTACCCGCTGACGTCGGCTATTCCCGCCGCTGTCGCAAGAGCGTCGTTTACCCCTCCGCGCGCAGCGTCAAGATTTGTATGCATACATATCGCAGAAATGCCGCCGGACAGCAGACGGACGATCTTATCACCTGTCGGGTCAAAGTCTGTGACGCTTTTTAATGAGAAAAACAACGGATGATGCGACACGATAAGGCCCGCGCCGAACTCAAGCGCTTCCGAGATCACCTCATTTGTGATATCAAGGCTCACCAGAATACTTGAGGCGTCATCGCGCGCGCGTCCTACAAGAAACCCGACATTGTCAAAGTCCATTTTCATCTCAGCGGGAGCGAAAGAATTTAGAAACTCATAGATATCATTTGTTGTTGGCATGAAAAACCTCGTTGTCAATGCAGAATGGGGAATTAGGGATCAGGGACTAGGGATTAGGGATTAGTCTTTTGGTTTGGGTATTTATGTAGCTATAGCTGAGATTTCAAAATACTAATACTGATCCCTGATCCCTGATCCCTGAATCGTAAACCGCAAGAATCACCGTGTAGTATTTTGACCTTTCCTGTATCAGATTGGCTTGTTTTATTTCATAGCCATTTTCTGTGAGCCAGCGGGAGAGTTCGTATGTTTTTGTCTGGGGCTGAAGGATCAGTCTGATTCCCTCGCGTTTTATCTGCGGCGCTTCGGACAGGATGCCGATGATCGTTTCACCGCCCATACCGGCGATCACTACGGTGTCGATCTCCGTCTCGCTTATACCGGTCAGTCCCGGGGCGGCTATGAATGTGATCTTATCGGTTACTCCGTGTTTTGAGGCGCTGCGGCGAGCGGCGTTAAGCGAGCCTTCACTTTTATCTGAGGCTATGATACGGCTTGCCAGACCGTTTTTAGCAAGATATACGGGCAGATATCCGTGGTCTGTGCCTATATCCGCCACAGACGCGCCTTTCTCGATATAAGAAGCTATGGCGGCTAGCCGCTTTGATAATTTCAAATTGATCACCCGGAGCGCAGTGAATGGTGAATAGTGAATAGTGAATAGTGAATAGTGGGTAGTGGGTAGTGGGTAGTGGGTAGTGGGTAGTGGACGGGGGTGCGGTATTTTTAGTACGGGTAACAAAAAGAAAATCGTTCCCTCGTCTACTGACCACTAACCACTAACCACTGACCACTTGCGCTCCGCAGAGCGCATTCGTTTTAGGTTTGCAAAAAAAAGCAGGCTGCGGCTAAAATGGCGGCCTGCTTATTATTGCTTATTGCGCGGTGATTTCAGCCAGTTGGGTTAAAATCTTGTCGGCGTCAACGCCGTGGGCGTCACAGGCTTGGCCCAGAGTTTCGCCGCTTGCCATCACACAGCCGAGACAATTCATTCCCATCGACCTGAAAACCGGGGCGGAGTCGGGAGCTATGTTTAGAATATCTGCTATAACCGTGTCTCTGGTAATTTGCGTCATAATGAAACCTCCTATATTTTCTTCCAAGGGGGACTGCGTCCCCCCTGGATACGAGCCTTACGGCTCGATACCCCCCTCGCGTTTGCACGGCAAACGCGGTCGCTCGGCGGGCAGTTGTGTCCTACGGGGAAGTGAGTGTCCGGTCGTCACTGCGGATTCGCACCGCACTTCGTTTGTGCTTATCTCGCGGTGCGACAACGTCACCTTCCCTTCCTCTGCCACTGGTAGCGGTCAGGCTCCGTTCCCCTTCGGACGATTTCAATCGTTTTTCATCGACTAATTTGATACTTCTGCTTTCAAAGAGCCTTTGCGCTTGTCGGCGCAAAGGCCCCTTGGTCTTAATTACTACTAAATTTACTTACTCCCTCGTTTTTGCGAAACAGTCGCTGCAGTATACGGGCCTGTCGGTCTTGGGCTCGAACGGGACTTTCGCCTCGTTTCCGCAGTCTGCGCAGACAGCCGTGAAGTACTCACGCGGTCCGCGAGCGGCGGCCTTTCTGTTGTCGCGGCAAGATTTGCAACGCTGCGGCTCATTCTGGAAACCGCGTTCAGCATAGAACTCCTGCTCGCCGCTAGTGAACACGAACTCCTCGCCGCATTCCTTGCATACCAGTGTTTTGTCTTCGTACATTTTTAAACCTCTCTTTGACAGAAATCTACCCATTTAGGGCATTTATTTGCGCTCAGCTTTCACTGATCATCGCCATTTTTAAGAATCTGTGCCAGCTTCCTCCTGATACGTTGCACAGCGTTGTCAACCGATTTCTCCGGCTTGCCTAAACGGGATGCCATCTCGGTATATGACATGCCCTCTAAATATAACTCCAACACACTGGATTCAAATCGGGACAGGGCGCCGAGAAGCAGCTTTTCAAGCTCTCCGGCGCGCTCTCGCGCTATGACAAAGTCTTCAGGATCACGCAAGAAATACGCATTCTGGGTATTACTTTCGTCAAGTTGAGGAGATTCCAATGAAATATAGTTATTAAGCGGGGTGTGTTTATTTGCGGATGCTTTCCTGATGGCGCTGATAACGCGCCGCCTGACGCAATATTCCGCGTATGTGGAAAATTTAACATTCCTGTGAGGATCGAAAGTTCTGATCGCTGACAAAAGACCGAGCATCCCTTCCTGAAGAAGGTCTTCACTGTCGCCCCCGGCGAGAAAGTACGGACGGGTACATACCCTGACGAGACGCGAGTACTCCAAAACCAGAGCCTCTTCCGCGTATGAGTCCCCCTCTATGGCTTTACGTGCCAGACGGTCGTCTTTGCTCAAAACATCAGCTCACATTATCCTTTGAAAGTACAATAGCTAATCTCGCAGAAGATAGTATATTTACTGACGGCGGCAAAGTCAAGCATTTTTCACAAAAAAGTGTTGCAATTACAGTGATTTTATGAAATTAATTAAATATTCCGCCTTTTCGGTCGCCAAATCGATGGTTTTTGCCTCCACCAACACGCGGATCAGTGGTTCTGTGCCGGACGGGCGCACCAAAATTCGCCCTTCGCCGGCCAGCAAAGTCTCCTGCCTTTTTATTTCCTCGGCCAGCCGGGGATTTGACATAATAGACTCTCTCTCCGCCGCTCCGCCGGTCAGTGTGTAACCGGGCATGACCTGCGGAAAACGGGGGATATCGCTAACAAGCTGTGACACGGTTTTGCCGGTGGCGGTCAGCACGTTTAAAAACTTGACTGCCGTTAGTTGACCGTCGCCCGTAGTTGCGATGTCCGAAAAAATCACATGTCCTGAAGACTCGCCGCCTATGTTGCAGCCTGTATTCAGCATCATTTTAAGCACGTTTCTGTCCCCGACATCTGCGCGGCGGAAGTCAAACCCGTTTAAGTGTGCAAAAACCTCCATGCCAGAGTTTGACACCACTGTTCCGACTAAGCCGCCGCCTTTCAGAGCGCCCCGACCTTGCATATCTCTCGCAAAAACCGCCAGCATGGCGTCTCCGTCGACTATTTCGCCGAATTCGTCAACTGCGATGCATCTGTCCGCGTCTCCGTCAAAGGCGAAACCGACGTCGAATCGACCGGTTTTCATCATGTCCTGAAGTGGCGCCGGACAGGTCGAGCCGCATTTGTCATTAATGTTTATACCGTCCGGCTTGTTACCGGAGATCTCAAAATCGACGCCGAGTTTTGTAAGCAGTTCGTGTGCCGTTTCAAAGGCGGCGCCGTTGGCGCAATCTACGGCGATCTTGCCTTTATAACTGCCTTTGGAAAAGGAGGCAAGAAAGCCTACGTACTCAGACAGCCATCTGCCATGGTTTCCGCTTACCCGGCCAAGGTCGGCAATATCAGGTCTCAGCGTACCGCTGTCATCGTCTATGAGGTTTTCTATCCGCTGCTCAAGCTCGTCGCTGAGCTTAAAACCGTCTTTACCGAACAGCTTGATGCCGTTATGCCGATACGGATTGTGAGACGCTGAAATGACCGCGCCGACATCCGCCCCGTTTTTAACGGTCAGGTACGCGACCGCAGGAGTCGGCAATACGCCGAGCATGATCACATTAGCTCCGGCGGAGCACAGACCCGCTGCCATCGCAGATACGAGCATATCGCAAGAAATACGAGTGTCCTTTGCTATCATAACGCTCGGTTTTCTGCCGCATTCGCTGTTTTTAATAAGCACGGTAGCCGCCGCTCGCCCGACAAGATGCGCAAGCCGCGCATCCAGCGGTTTGTCGGCGATGTTCTCTCCGACTATCCCGCGGATACCATCGGTTCCGAAATATTTTCCCATAAAAAATTCTCCTATAGTGTCAGTTGCTCGTGGTTTGCTGCCAGTATACCCAAGTGCCGGTAAGCTTTTTGTGTTACGCAGCGGCCACGCGGCGTTCTGGTCAGGAAACCCTGCTGCATCAGGAACGGCTCGTAGACGTCTTCAATCGTTATAGATTCCTCGTTTATCGTTGCAGCTATTGTTTCAAGGCCTACGGGTCCGCCGCCGTAATTGTTTATTATACTCGCCAGGAGCCGTCTGTCAACTGCGTCGAGACCGGTTTGGTCTATCTCAAGACGTGTGAGCGCGTCGTCGGCCGATTCTTGAGTGATGACGCCTTTGCCTGTGACTTCGGCAAAGTCTCTTACGCGGCGCAGCAGCCTGTTTGCAATGCGCGGGGTTCCGCGGCTGCGCGAGGCGATCTCACGAGCGCCGTCAAGATCTGTGGGTATATCCAGCAGCCGGGCGGAACGCTCCACTATCATAAGGAGCTCTTCCGTGGTATACAGATCCAGTTTCAAATCAATCCCGAACCTGTCCCGCAGAGGCGATGATAGCTGTCCGGCGCGAGTGGTCGCGCCAACGAGAGTGAAGTTTTTCAGCTCAAGGCATATGGACGTTGCGGAAGGACCCTGGCCTATTATTATATCTATTTGCTTATCTTCCATCGCGGGATAAAGGATCTCCTCTACCGCCCGGTTCATCCTGTGGATTTCGTCAATAAATAATATATCGTTTTCGTTGAGGTTTGTTAAAAGAGCGGCAAGATCCTTTGGCTTTTCTATCGCGGGGCCGGAAGTTTTTCTGAGCGCCGCACCCATTTCATTCGCGATTATTGCGGCTAGGGTCGTTTTCCCCAGCCCGGGAGGTCCGTGGAGCAAAACATGATCAAGCGGCTCGTTGCGGCGTCGCGCACCTTCGAGAAAAACCGCGAGATTGCCTTTTGCTTTTTGCTGGCCGATGTACTCGGAAAGCGTCTGCGGGCGCAGACTGCCCTCACCGCCGTCTTCTGTCATATATGAGGTTGACAGCAACGCCGCCTTTGATTCTTCGCCATATACTTCGTTGTCACTAAAGTTGATACTCATAATGTACAAATTACTTTGCGCTGTTTTTCAGCGCTTCCCTTATTATTTCCTCGACGGATAGGGAGTCGATGTCGATCTTGCGCATTGCGGAGGCTATCTCGCTCTGGCTGAAGCCCAGTACGGCAAGGGCGGCGGCGGCGTCACGCTGTTTAGCGCCTGCCTGGGTTGCGTCCGTGCGCGGGGGGACGTAACCTGAGGACTGGAGCGCGACCGACTCTTTGCTGACTTTGTCTTTTAACTCAAGGATTATACGCTGCGCAAGCTTTTTTCCGACTCCGGGCGCGATCATCAGTGTTTTTTCATCATCGCCGATAACAGCAAGGGCCAGCGACTCGGGGGTGCAGGACGACAGGATGGCGAGCGCGGCTTTCGGCCCTACGCCGCTAACGCTGATTAGAAGCTCAAAGCACCTTTTTTCATTCTGGTCAAAGAAGCCGTATATATCAAACGCGTCTTCCCTGATATTGCAATATGTGTAGAGCCGCGCTTTCTTACCGGTTTCAAGATGAGACAGCGTGTTGAAGGTTGCCATACAGGCATAACCCACACCGCCGACGTCAACGACTGCTAGATTTGAGCTTATTATGGAGACGATGCCTTCTATATAGTGGAACATGAGTCTCCCCCTTCGAGATTCAAAAGAGAGCGCGCAAACCGGGCATGGCAAATCGCAACGGCGAGCGCATCTGCGGCATCGTCCGGCTTTGGCGCGGTATCCATGGAAAGCAGACGGCGGACCATGTCCATCACCTGATTTTTTGACGCGCGTCCGTATCCCGTGACGGCTTTTTTAACTTGCAAAGGCGTGTACTCAAACATGGGTACGCCTTGTTTTTCGCCGGCAAGTATAACGGCGGCGCGGCCATGGGCGACGGCCACGGCGGTTTTAAGGTTTGTATTGAAAAACAGCTCCTCTACGGCGATGGCGTCAGGTTTGAAGGTTGTGATCAGCTCTGATATGTCGTTATGGATCTGCGTAAGCCGTAAAGCGAGCCTAAGCCCCGGGGATGTCGTTATGACGCCGAACTGCCTTGGCGACGGATTGCCGCCGGATTCGCTGATTATCCCAAATCCGACCGTCGCGACACCCGGGTCGACGCCGAGTATTACCAAAGTACCCACCTCAAATCGGAATGCGGAATGCGGAATGCAGAATGGGTTTGGACTGCTTGACATTGCTTATGAAAAAGGATAGAATTTTGCCACAACAAGATTACCATAATTTTGGGTTTGCGTAAAGTCTTTTTTGTAGTAGGTAGTGGACGGGGGGTGCGGGGAATCAAGAGGCTTGGATTGCGGAATAATCTGGTGTTTAATTGCGTGATGCTGGCGCTGATGGGCGTTGGCGTTGGGCTGGTATCGCTGTTGATCGGCGCCGGCATCAGGCAGTCTGCGCCGCATCCGGACGCGCCTCTTTTCGGATTGCCGATGTTTTGGTCATACTTCGAGTCGCCGGTCACGATCATCTTAAACCTGCTGCCGCCCGTTATCCTTATTTTCCTTGTGTACTTTATAAGCAATCGAGCTTGGGCGGCTTTTTTGTTTCCGTCTTTGTTTATCTTCGCGCTTTCGGCGATACATTTTTTTAAAATGCAGATACGGGGTGATCCGCTGGTGGCGGCGGATGCGGCGTATATCAGAGAGGCCGGTACGGCGTTGGATATCGGCTTGCTGACTATGAACTGGAAAATATATCTGGCGGCAGCGGCGCTCGCAGCGGGCGCTGTGTTTTCTGCTGTCGTTTTGCGCGGCAGACCGGGAAAAGCGCGTGTCAGGATCATCGGCGGGGCTGCGGCTGCTCTTCTGTCTGCTTTGCTTTATTCGACGGTCTACACAGATACCGAACTATACACCGAGATGACGGGTGGCTACAGGTGGACGCAGTTTTCAGCGTCACTTAACTATTCCGTCAAGGGGTTTATATATCCTTTTCTACACAGCATACAGGACATCCGGTCAGACCTAAACAAACCTCCCGAAGGATTCAACCCGGCTGAGGCGCGCGCTATGCTGGAATCTTACGGAAGCGATGATATACCGGAAGAGAAAAAAGTGAACATCATCGCTATAATGTTGGAGGCGTATTCTGATTTTTCGGTATTTGGCGCTATTGATCTCAAAGAGGATGTTTACGGGCCGCTGCACAGGCTGCAGTCCGAATCCGTCTGTGGTATGCTTGTCAGCAATGTCTTCGGCGGAGGGACCATAGACACAGAGCGACTCTTTCTGACAGGGAATACCCGCCTGACAAACTATAATGCACCTGTGAACTCATATGTGCGCTTTTTGAATGATCAGGGTTATCATACGGAGGGGTTTACCGCTGTGGCGGGCTGGTTCTACGACAGGGCGGCAGTCAACCGAAATTTGGGCTTTAGTCAGCATTATTTTCTTGAGGATTATGAAAACAGCAGTCAAGAGGATTCGTTTTTCTTCGATGTTGTTAAGGATTTGTACGAGACGCGTGACAGGGGCAGGCCTTATTTCAGCTTCAATGTGTCGGCGCAGAATCACAGCCCGTATCCGTATTGGGAAATGTTTGGACCGGAGATGTTCGAGCAGGGAGGGTTAGACACGGAGCTTTACAACAGCGTAAGTAACTATCTGACTGGGATACAAGACACCACCCAACGACTGGAGAGGTTTATCGACAGCCTGCGCGACGATCCGGAACCCGTGGCGGTAATCGTTTTCGGAGATCATATGCCGATGTTCGGCAGCGTAGTTTCCACATATTATGAGCTTGGGATCAATTTTGACAGATCAACTGAAGAAGGCTTTTACAATTTTTATTCGACTCCTTACCTGATCTGGGCTAACAACGCAGCCAGGGCTGCTGTGAGTAATGATTTTATCGGTGGCGGGGGGAGTTTTTCACCCGGATTTCTGATGGGTGAGCTGTTTAGCCAGTTGGCGTGGGACGGGGAGGGGTATATGAAGGCGCTCAATGAGCTTAAGGCTTATGTAGACGTCATCAACACGCCTTCGGGTGTCTTTCGGGAAAACGGAGTCTTGACGCTTAAGCTGTCTCCGCAGGCCTCAGCAGTTCTCAACAGGCATAGGATCATAGAGTTTTACAGAGGCAACTTTTTTGTGCAAAGTTGACAAAAAATGTTGAGTATGGTAGAATTTTTATGTAATGAGGGTAATGTACACCCCTTGCGCTCGGAACGGCTGTTTTAAGTATTCATTTAAGCTCATATTCGACATCCTGTCTCACATGAGCTCGCTCCGCATCCATGCTCCGCTGACAATGAACACTTACAAACAGCCATTCCTCACCGGGGGTGCAGAGTAAAAAGTGTGTATAAAGGAGAAATGTGGTTCCTATGAAAAAAATTTTGACTTTTTTGTTGGTTTTTGTATTTGTTTTGGCTTTTGCTGCCGGCTGCGCGGACAGTCCGCCTCCGGCCCCTGCACCTGCGCCAACTTCGCCTGATACGCCCGCGCCGCCCGTACAGCCCCAGACGCCTGCGCCGCCGTCCACCCCGAACACGGAGGACCCCGGTACAGGGACGGAAGGTGAGCAGGAACCCGCAGGGCCCGTGCCGCCGATCATGATAAGCGCGGCGGTGTTGGCCGAGATAATAAACGAAGATAATCTTATTTTAATAGGAGTCGTCAGCCCTACGGCGGCTTTGGTTCCGTTTTCCAATGCTGCCAACCCCATACGCGACTCGTATCTCGTATGGACGGGAGACTATTTCGGGACTAACCCGGAAGCGCTGTCAACGGAGGTCACTACATACAGGCCGCCGCTTAGCGATATGGAAAGACTGCTTTCAAGGGCAGGAGTCACTGCGGACTCAAAAATTGTCGTCTACTCCTCCGACTGGTTGTCTCAGGGGGGGTATGTCGCCTGGCAGCTCAGCATGATGGGGCTTGATGTGAGTTTTCTTGACGGCGGCGTAAGCGCCTGGCGCGCTATCAGAGGGGCGACCGGCAGGAGCAGCAGACTGGCCGACCAGAACGAGAAAAACGAATTCAGGGCGCCGGACTATAATCCGGCGGCATTTGACGCTACTATTGACGTTGTGATCGAAGCGCTCCAAAATCCGGACGAGTGGGTCGTCATAGATACCAGAGACGCCGATGAGTACAGCGGTGCGCGGACGGGTTCTTCCGGCGGCGCTTTTGGCACAGGAAGGATGAAAGGCGCTGTCCATGTCGATTGGGAAAGGGCTTTTGGCGATGATGATCTGCTTCTGTCCCGTGAGCGGCTTATGGACCTGTATGATTTCATCGGCGACAGGAAGGTGATAGTCTATTGTCAGGGAGGTGTGCGTTCCGCATATACATGGATGGTGCTTAGGGATTTGGGTTATGAAGTATTAAACTATGACGGGTCATGGATCGAGTGGTCATACGCAGCTTCCACGGCCAGCAGCTACTCGAGTGACGTTGTTCTGGCGTTGACTGAGGAATGGACAGACAATGGGGGAAGGATTTAGCGCGGCTTGGCCGTGCAGTGAATAGTGGATAGTGGGGACTTTAAATTTGGAATTGGGGTGGACTTGTGGGGTATGATCAGGGTGTTTTGGATCGGGTGCGGGAGATCGCTCATGATTGTCAGGGCGGGTATGCTTCTTTTTGCACTTCTCGGTGTCCTTTGCATACCGATGCTAAAGCTTATGTAAAGCTTATTGGTGAAGGAAGGCTGACCGAAGCGGTTTTGAAGATTCGTGAAAAAGCGTTTTTGCCGGGTACTTTGGGCAGGGTATGCGCACACCCGTGTGAGGATGAGTGCCGCAGGAACACGGAGTTTGGACAGCCGATATCCATCGCTGCGCTTAAAAGATACGCTGCCGACAAGGCTGACAGCGAGGAACTTTGGGATATTTCAAAAAAGCCCGCAAGCGGCAAAAAAGTCGCGGTGATCGGGGCCGGCCCGGCAGGGGCGCAGGCGGCTATCGACCTTGCCAAAGAAGGTCATGCCGTAACTGTATATGAAAGGCTCGGCGTCGTCGGTGGTATGATGCGGGTGGGCATACCTGAATACAGGCTGCCGCGTGATGTTATTGAATTTGAGTACGGATATCCGGTTAAACTGGGCATAGAGTTTAAGATGGGCGTCGAGATAGGAAGTGATGTCCCGTTTGAAAAACTGGTAAGTGAATATGACGCCGTGATTGTGGCAAACGGCGCTCATAAGGGTTTTGTTCCGCCGATAAAGGGTGTGGAAACAGGCGGGATAACAAATGCCGCAAATTTCCTCAGGGACGTTTCATTGGGTGAGCGCAGCTTTGAGGTCGGCAAAAATGTGCTGCTCATAGGCGGAGGGGACGTCGCCATGGACTGTGCGCGCAGCGCGTTGCGTGTGGGCGCGAAGAAAGTGACGGTCGCCTCGCTTGAGAAGAGGGATGAAATGCCCGCTAGCAAGCATGAACAGGAAGGCGCACTGGAAGAGGGCGTTATTTTCCAATGCGGTTGGGGCGGTGATGAGATACTCAGCGAGGGCGGACGGGTGAGCGGTTTGGCGCTCAGGCAATGTACTGCTGTTTTTGACGCCGACGGCAGGTTTAATCCCGTTTACGGCGACGAGAGGCTTGATTTGGAATGTGATACGCTGATTTTCGCAGCGGGTCAGCAAGTGGAAGATGTTACCGGCGGAGTTTTGGAGCAGGGCGGAGGCGGACGTTATGCCGCTGATAAACAGACGCTCGCTACTTCTGTAAATAATGTATTTGTCGCCGGAGACTGTGCCGGCGGGACTATCGTAGTTGAAGCAATGGCGCTGGGACGCAAGGCGGCCGTTTCCGTAAACCGTTATCTTTTAGGGATGGATCTCACGCGGGACAGGGACTTTGAAAGTGAATACAGCTACAAGACCGAGCTTGATCTGCCGCTTGAAGAAGAAACAGAGGATTTACCCAGAAAGCACACGAACATGCTCCCGCCCGCAGAGCGGGTCAAGAGTTTTGCCGAATGCGATCTCGGGTTTGACGATGTCACCGCCGTGGAAGAGAGTACCCGCTGTCTTGAGTGCGAGTGCAAAAAATGCATGATCGAATGTATTATGCTCAACGACTTTACGCTTTATCCCGGCGCGTTGTTTAAAAAGTTCCTTGAAGACGGGGATATCCAACCGCTCGTTGTATACTCGTGTAATATGTGCGATCAATGTACGCTGGTGTGTCCGAAAGATTTCAAATTTGCCGAGCTGTTTGGTGAAATACGTAAAGAAATGGTCAGGGCAAACAACGGCCAGTCGCCCATACCCGGGCATAAAGCGATAAATATGCATCAAAAACTGGGATTCGGAAAACTCTTTACGGTCAGACTGAAAGGAGGGGAAAAGTAATGTCCAGAAAAGCATTTTTGCCCGGATGTGCGCTACCGTCATATAATCCCGAGGCTGTGGCGCTTACGATAAAGCATCTGAAAAATGTATTCCCGGACCTTTCCGTCATACAAAAATGCTGTGGTAAGCCAACCAGCGCCGTGGGTCAGGCGGATCTTTTCAAAGAGCGTTTTGGAAGCCTTATAGCCGATATCAAGTACTGTGAGGCCGATGAAGTGATCGTGGCGTGCCAAAGCTGCATGAAGACACTAAAGGGATGTAAGGATTATAAGACGACATCGCTGTGGGAGCTTTTCCCGCAGATCGGACTGCCTGAAAAGCTGGTCGGCAAGGCTAAGGACAGCGACGTTGTGTTTTCGGTGCATGACTCATGCTCTGTGCGTGATTATACGGGGATACATGACGGCATCCGCTGGATTCTCGATGAACTGGGATATAAGTATGCTGAGCCCGAACGTACGCGCGGGACAACGCGCTGCTGCGGGTTTGGCGGGATGGTCGGCGCCGCGAACCCCGAAGTTGCGCTGAAGGTTATGAAGCGCCGCGTGGAAGATTTTGACACAAAACATATAGTCGTATACTGCGCAGCTTGTCGTCAGTCTATGATGAAGGTCGGCGGTCAGGCATGGCATATACTCGACCTTGTATGGGGCGATGTTGTCCGGTCGGACTCACAGGGTCCTTTCGACGTTCTGTCTAATCCGCTCAAGGCTTGGGGTAACAGGCACAGGAGTAAGAGGCTTATTAAGGCGGAGTTTAAGTAATGCATAATGCATAATGCAGAATTAATATGGGGGATAGAGAATTATGGCTGATGATGAGGGGAAGAAGGGGAAAAAAGGCGGGCTTGTTAAGATAATTGTTGTCGTGCTGGTTATTGCGGCGGTGTTTCTTACGGCGCATTTTACGGGGTTGACGGAACGGCTAAGTCTTAACAGGGAGAATGTAGACGCGATGCGCGACTGGTTTGCCGGGTTGGGATTTCTTGGATATCTGGCGTTTGTGGTCCTTTACGGTATCGCGGCGGTGTTTATGCTGCCTGCGCTTATTTTTGCCATTATTGCCGGGGTGGCTTTCGGTCCGGTGTTTGGCGGCCTTCTTGCGCTTTGCGGGGCGACAATCGGGGCGGCGGCGGCATTTATCGTTGCGCGGTATGTTGCAAGAGATGCGATAGTTAATAGATTTCAGGATAATCCTTTATTTAATAAAATCGATGACGGGCTGAAAAAAAACGGCGTGAGCTTTTTGATACTCACGCGTCTGGTGCCGGCTTTCCCCTATAATGTACAGAATTATATATACGGGCTTACGCCGATCAAATTGGCGACGTATACGCTCGTTTCGCTTATCACCATGGCGCCGGGAGCATTCATTTACGCATATATGGCGGGTGCGATAGTTGATGACGGCGTCTCGCTCAGGTTGCTAATACAGTTTGCCATTGCAGGCGTCGTGCTGTTCCTCGTCTCGCTTATACCTAAGTATATAGCAAAGAAGAAGGGGATTAATATTAAGGAATAACTCAAGTTTCGCAGATGTGAAACTTGAGTTACTTATTTATTATATTCTTTTGCTATCGCTGTTATGTCTTCGCCGCGGCGGAATTTGTGCTGCAGTGACCACATCGTTAGAATGGTTTTCAGGCGGCCGCCTTTCAGGTAGCGCCGCTGAGACGTAATGATTTTTCCCTTAGCCAACCCCAGCCTATAGCCCGCTTTGGTGATATCCAGCGACAACTGATAGTCTTCCATGAGTGGGATGGCGGCATAGCCTCCTATGCTTTCAAACAGGTCTCTGTGAATAAAAAGCCCCTGATCGCCGAATGCGATGTTTCTGATTTTGACTCTAAGTTGGTTAGACAGCAGCGCAGTGAGGTGCATGATAGGGCTTTTTGTATCAAAACGGAGGCGGAAACAGCCGATCTTATACCCCCTTTCGATAACCTCCCGGATTTGGGCGGGCGCTTCGGGAGGAGGGATGCTGTCTGCGTGGAGAAACCAAAGGATTTCACCGCTCGATACGGATGCGCCGAGGTTCATTTGATTTGCCCGGCCCTTTTTTGGCGAACTTAAAACCTCAGCGCCGCTTTGTTTGAGCCGCGCCATCGTATCGTCGCTGCTTCCGCCGTCTATGAAGATGATCTCGCATTGTTTTTCCAGCGGTTTTATCAGCTCGGCAAAAACGCTTATACCCGGGCTTTCATTGTATACGGGTATGATGATCGAGATGCTTTTTTGAGTCTCATTCATCGGTGTTATCCTCGTTTATTTAGGGATCAGGGATCAGGGATCAGGGATCAGGGATCAGGGAATAGGGATTAGGGATTAGGTAGTTAGTTCTCAGATTCGTACAAAAAAAGTCAGGATATTTTTGGCCAAGTCTGGAACACATTGCAACAACTGATGTTGCGGGGGGTAAAAAATTAATTGAACTTTTCAATTGTCCAGTTTATTACTCATCCAATTTATTTGGGGTAGGGAATAGGGATCAGGGAATAGGGAATAGTCCCTAAATGCCATAACTGCGAAACTTGAGTTATTACCTACTCTGTATTGAGTTTGCTTAAAACTTTTCTCGTTTCCGGGCATGTGTTGGGGCTTAAACTTTTTAGCTTTTCTGTCAGTTTAAACAGGTCTTCGGGTTTGTCTATGTCCATTGTGCCGGGGCCTACGGCACAACTTAGTCCGGATGACGCGGCTGCGGTTAGCGTTTTTTCAAAAACGGTTGAAGAGCCGTACTCATTTATATGAAAGACTGCTTCCGCCGGCTTATTCATGCCGATAAGATAATATCCGCCGTCTTCTGTGGGACACAGCACGATATCATGGGCATCCAGCAGCCGGAAAGTCTCATGTATCATCTCTGCCCGCAGCAGGGGGATATCGCTTCCGACAAGCAGGCAGCGCTCATAACCTGATTTAAGCGTTTGCCTTATGGTTTTGTACATTTTTGCGCCCAAAGCTTTGCCTGATTGAGGGAAAAACGCACGGGCTTCGGGCAGCAGCGCCTTTAATTCAGCAGGGTCGCCGTCCGGGGCGTAGCTGACGACAATTTCAACGCCCGTTTTAAGCAGCACGCCAAAAACGTCCAGTATAAACGCCCTTTGCAGGGCACAGCACTCCTCACCCGTAAGAAAAGGCTGAAGCCTGGTTTTTACTTTCCCCGGAACCGGGACCCTCGTAAAAAGAATAACAACATCATTTTTCATAGTTAATCCACATTCCGAATTCCGAATTAATTCTGCATTCCGCATTCCGCATTAAAAACCACGTCCGGCTTCCTTCAGCGCGCCAATCACGACGTCGCCGACGGCGGCCAGGTCTTCGGCGTTGAAAGCGAAAACAGTGTTATCCGAGAACAGGAACTGAGCTGAAGGGGGGAACTCCTCATCAGGGATCCATAGTATCAATCGGCAGACGACGCTGCCGAGAAACGGCAGATCATAAGAGACGTCGCCCAGACTGAGCTTTATGCCGCCGAGGGCTTCGGCGGCTTTTTTGAACCTGTCGGGGTTAAAACCAAAGCCGTAGGCAAAACGCTTTACGCAACGGCCTTGGAAATTAGCGTCATACACGCTGCCCCACGGCAGTTCGCGGTATGCCTTGAACCTTCCGCTCCCGGGAACGTCCGCGCCCTCGATGATAAACCGCATGGAGACGATCTCCATGCAGAAATCGCAGAACATCTCCGGGCAGCTTCCCTCATCGGCGGGAATCAGCTTAAATTCCGGCCACAACGCATAGAGCTTATGGCCGAGAATATAAAGGGTGAACCTGCCACCCTCGACGTCAAAAGCAAGGCCGGTGCGCCGCGCCGCCTCAAGAGGGTCGATCTCGCGGTACTTAGCGAAATAATACTCACGCGGAGCATTTTTCTGTTGGTCTTTCATTGTGGTCTCCTGTATATGAAGCAGGCGGCGATGAACTCGTCCATGTATCCGGGTTGGGTGCTCAGTTCTATATATGTCATGTTTTTGGCTGTCTCATGCAGGCGTTTTTGGGCGTCGGAAGATATAAGCATGGCGTAGGCGCCGGTAAGTGAGGAGTTGCCGATATAGCTGTATTTTTCCTCGGGCAGGTCGGGAAGCATGCCTATACTGATCGCGTTTTTGATGTTTATCCCGCTACCAATGCCTCCCGCAACCAAAACGCGCCCGATATCCTCGATCGTGAAGCCGAGAGGAGTGAGTAGCGACATGACGGCGGAGAAAATCGCGCCTTTAGCGCGTATAAAGTTATCCAGATCGACCTCGTTTATGGAGATATCACGTCCTGCTGCAGAATCACGGGCATAGGTTAGGATATAACTTCCGGTGCCGTATTCGTCACGGCTTATCCTATCACCTTCTTTGATAAACTTTCCTTTGCCGTTTATGATCCCCGCGCTGAAAAGCCCTGCAACTACGTCAATAAGCCCTGAGCCGCACAGCCCGACCGGTTTGCCGCCGCCTATAACGGTGTATTGAGGCTCCATTGTGTCGGCGCTGATCGTGCAGGCCTCTATCGCGCCGTCTACAGCCCTGATGCCGCAGCTTATATCGCCGCCTTCAAAAGCGGGACCCGCAGAGCAGGCGCACGCCATGAGAAAGTCGCTGCTGCCAAACACGATCTCGCCGTTTGTACCGAGATCTATAAGGACCGACATCTCCGAGCTGTTCCATAACATCCCCGCCAGCGTTCCCGCTGTTATATCCCCGCCAACGTAAGAACCTATGTTGGGCGCCAGGCTCATCAAGGCCGTCGGGGCCAGTTCAATGCCTATAAGCGCCGGGTTGAACGGTTCAAGCTCAAAAAACGCCGGAACGTAAGGTTCCGTGCGTAAGAAGTTTGCATTGACCCCCAGCAGAAGATGATTCATCGTAGTGTTTGAGGCGATCGTCATGCGATAGATTTGGCTGCGCGTGACCCCCGCAGACCTGCACAGGCCTTCGATGAGCGGCAAAAGAGTTTCGTCGGTTATGGCTTTGCGGAGCTTTTCGATACCGCCCGGTTTCTGCTGCTCGATAATGCGGTTTATAATATCGGCACCGTAGCGTATCTGGGCGTTGCCTGCGCCGGCTTTTGCCAGAATGCCGCCTGTTTCCAGATCGACAAGCAGACCTGATACGGTCGTAGTCCCGATATCGATCGCAAGGCCGCACACAGGACCTCCGTCAGGCAGCAGAGACAGGATTTCGGCTTTGGGGGATGGCCCGCCACCGGACAGCCCGTCGCCGACGTAGATCTGCGCGGCGTAATTTATGGAAAAATCTCTGTCCCTGAGCAGTTCCGGCATGGTTTTTAGCACAGGGTAGGGAAGAGAGAGATATTTAAGACCAAGTTTTTCCGCGATCACACGACAAAGGCGCTCGTTATCCGGCATTGTCTCGTCAATTGACGGCGGAGTAAGAGTTACCGAACCCGTCACTATCCCGCAACCGCGTTTGAGACCTGCCTCGTCAAGATTTTTAAGCAGCGAGTTAAACACCGCAGTCTCTGATGTGGAGCTCAAGTCCGCAATTTTCATACGGCTCAGATATGCGGAAGCGATATCGGGAACAAGAAAAACCGCGTCGCCGTCGGCGGCGGATAAGCACGCGAGCCGCCAGCCTTCAGCCGCGTCTTCGTCGGTTATAAAACGTGAGCGCTCCCCGCCGACAGACCCGCCCAACAGCTTTATGCGGCATTTGCCGCAGGAGCCGTTGCCGGAGCATGGCGCATCTATGGCTACGTTAGCTTTCCGCGCCAGGGTGAGAAGGTTCTCGCCGTCAGCGGCGAAGATGGTGACATCTTCGCCGCTTTCGATTTTAAATACTATTTCATTCATCTTGCACTTTACATTATCTCGTCCATATCGAGCGCCGGGTGTTTCTTTGTCTGCAGGAAGTCAAGCACGGCGTCGGAGTCTATGGCTATTGTCTCGTCGCAGATCATATCTGCGAAATTATCAATGCCGTAGAGGATCTTCGCTGTCTTGTTCAGGCGTTCGGCAACGTCGTCTTTCAGCTCTTTCGGCATCCAGACTATGCGCCTGACGCCGCCCTCGGCGGATATGAACTTCTTAGACGCGATGAAGTGGCGGCCGTGGCCCATGAACCCGGGGGTCTGTACCCCGCCGCCGGTCATCGAGGCCAGCTCGCCGAATGTCATGCCTGAGGGGGTCATGCCGGAATACTCGCGGTTGACTACGACGACGCCCTTAGCCTCCGGTAAGATGCCGCAGATGCACTCGAAGCAGCCGCAGCTCGTCATCGGGTCTTCCAAAAGCGAATACAGAGTGACGCGCTCGACCGAACCGTGCGTCGCCTCATGGACGATCTTGTTGACCTCTGTGTAGGCACCTGCGCGCTCGTCTATGCAGCCTTCTTTTACTATCGGCTGGCAGGGGCCGTGCGGGGTCAGCTCTTTGGTCGCTTTCGCGTCAAGCCACGAAACGGCGCCGCAAAGTCCCAAACGCTCCGGCGTAACGACGCAGCAGTGCGACGGCGCGAAGGATTGACAGAGTATGCATGTGTAGAACGTGTCAACGCTCTCGTCCGTCATGGAGGCGAGGCGCTCATCACGCGCCCTGTAGCGGGGCATAGCCTGCTCTTCCAGCACGGCTTGTACCTTTGCCTCATCTGTTATCATCGTGACTTCACATTTATCGACGACAGTACCGAACTCGTCGATGATCTGATGATATAAAACTTCCGCCAGGTCGCGAAGGCGCAGCCCCTGAGCGTATGTCTCTTTGCTGATCCTCAGGCGGAAGAGGTTGCGTTGGCCGGTATGCATTACGCCCTCAATGTAGTTAAACCAGTGATGTATCTTACGCTCTATGACAGGTTCGAAGTCCGCCTGCATTTTGGTGCCCGCGACTTCGATGTATGTCGCAAGGGGCAGTTCGACAGTCGGGTCACCGTCCATATCCGGTCCGTCGATAATTATGGCATGGTCTTCTATTTCGCTCAGATCGCGCATTACGACAAGCTCGCAAGTCGGGTTTTTGCCGGAGTAAAACTCAACCTGGGCGTCTGCCTTTCTGACGATCTCGCCCTCAAACGCGGATGCAAAGCCGGCGCAGATATCAACGCTCTTTGCCTTTACCTTGATATTTCGCAGTTCCAGCGAACGCGCGACCGTATTTGCATGATCTGTGACAGACTCAAGAGCGCCGGGAACTTGGTTTTCGCCAAGGTCTACGTCGACTATGACCGGGAAACCGAGGGCGATGGCGCCCGCGCCGGCAGATACTACAACTTCGCTGAGTGCGCCGAAAGTGTTAACAAAGGCGGGAACGCGCTCTTTTGTGTAAGTAAGCAGGCCGGGAAGGTCTCCGGGCTGAAGCCCGCCGAATATGAGCGCGGCACGGATAGCAACGGTGACGACATGTATGACGGCGGTAACGTCATGCCCGAGCGGGATCACACGAAAATCGAGACCCATCTTGACGCCGGTTTCCGCTGCCTGGTCGATAACGTCGCCTATGAGGAAAGTCAAAAGGCCTTTGCTCTGATAATCTTTGACAACTGTCATAAGATCGGCAGGGTTATCGGCTTTGCCTAGAACGACGGCTACGCCGGGGATGTCGCCTGTGACGAGTGGTACGCCCAGGGAGCGGATAATCGGGTCGGGGACAAAACCAATGCCCGCTTGATTTTCATACGGGTCGCCTTCTATTAATTTCAGTCCCTCAATAATCTCCGCGCCGACGGCTGTGGCAAGACCGGCATTAAGCGCGTCGCCAAGATCTTCTTTGTTAGTGATCAGGCTTTTAAGCACGCCTACACATGCGGGAAGGTCTCCGAGTTTTTGTACTTTCACGCCGGTTGCCGCATAGATCGTCGGGAAAAAGTACGCTGTGTCGGGGAAGCTCAGTTTTTGCTCCTCACCGTACTTGGCTATCGCATCGTTTACCGCGCCCTCGGTAAGTCCTGCAACTGCATTGGAACCGGCATAGATAAGATCTGTCAATACGCTCATTTTTCTCCTCCTGTATTTTAATTTGTTATGTATTTAATTATAGCTCAAGTTTCGCAATAATGCCACTCATCGCGAGCTTAAAAGGATTGTCTTCAGGAACGGTCGAACTCGGAAGGCCGTCGCTGTCGTAGCGGTATATGGTCTCGTCGTTGGGCAGCACGCCGAGCAGGTCGAGTTTTTGGATGTTTATCTCTTCAAGTAAACCTTCGCTGAGTTTTCCGTCCGGGGCGCGGTTAACTATGAGCTTCATCGTGCGCGGGTTAAGTTTCATGTCCTCCGCTATCTGCCTGACGCGCCCTGCCGCCTGTATGCCCCGGCGGGAACTGTCGCTGACAAGAAGCAGGATGTCGATGCGCGGCAGCGTGCCGCGGCTGATATGCTCAAGCCCGGCTTCGTTGTCTACTATGATATATGAGTAGCTGCCTGAGTATCTGTCTATTTGCGTGCTCAAAATACCGTTGACAAAACAGTAACAGCCCGCGCCTTGCGATCTGCCCATGACGAGAAGATCGTAGTCGGTTTCCTCGACCAGTGCGTCGCCGAACATGAACTCCATGTATTCCTGTTTGGTCATGCCCGAGGGCAGGGCATCCCCCGACCCTTTGTCAAGCATGCCTTCGCGTATTTCTCCGAGAGTCATCGGCAGAGCAACGCCCAGAACTTCGTTCAGATTGGAGTTCGGGTCGGCGTCGACTGCCAGGATCTGCCCTTTTTTGTCATCCGCGAGACGCCGGATAAGCATACCGCAAAAGGTCGTTTTACCTGTTCCGCCTTTACCGGCGACCGCAATAGTTTTTGGCAAATACAATGCCCCCCTTTCAATAGTTCGCTTAAGAAAATTATATACTATTATGCATAAAAGTCAATGCTTCGGCGTAAGGGAATTTTCTTGCTTTTTTATGCGGAAAATGATATAAAAAGATACAGGATGTGAGTTGGGAGGTTTTGGTTATGCCGTTTTATGATTTGCACTGTACAAGCTGTGACGGGGAGTTTAACATAAGCGCTTCGATGGCGGACAAGACAGAGCGCCGGATACCGTGCCCGGAATGCGGGTCTACCGATATGGAAACCGTTTACAAGTCCGCGCCTTTTTTCATTAAAAACAGAGGCGGAGGGGATAATATGCCGGTGTGCGCAAACAGAAATGTTTGCGGCATGGGCTGTCCGCATTATTAATGCGGAATGCGGAATGCATTCCACATTCCGCATTCCGTATTCCGAATTCTCGTTATTTCGCGTATTCTACGGCTTTGGTTTCTCTAAGAAGATTGACTTTTATCTGTCCGGGGTATTCAAGTTCGCCTTCTATTTTTTTTGCTATTTCACGTGCCAGAAGAATCATCTCGTCTTCTGAAACTTCCTCTGGTTTTACCATGATCCGTATTTCACGGCCCGCTTGAATGGCGTATGAGCTTTCCACCCCTGTGAAAGAAGAGGTCAGTTCTTCTAGCTTTTCAAGGCGTTTAACATAGCTCTCGACGTTTTCACGACGTGCGCCCGGACGGGCGGCCGAAATGGTGTCTGCAGCCTGTACTATGCATGCTATGACTGTTCGCGGTTCGACGTCGCCGTGGTGTGCGTGTATTGCGTGAAGTATTTCGTCACTTTCTTTATACTTCCTCGCCAGATCGACGCCGATGTTGACGTGGCTGCCTTCGATCTCGTGGTCTACAGATTTGCCGAGGTCGTGCAGAAGCCCCGCGCGCTTTGCGGTCATGACGTCAACGCCTAACTCCGCCGCCAGAAGACCGCAAATATGCGAAACCTCTATCGAGTGGTTTAAAACGTTTTGGCCGAAACTCGTGCGGTATTTCATCCTTCCGAGCAATCTGATCACTTCCTGATGCAAACCGTGTACGCCTGTCTCAAAAGTTGCGCGATCGCCTTCGGATTTGATAGTTGAGTCAACTTCTTTTTTTGCCCGGTCAACCATTTCCTCAATCCTTGCGGGATGTATGCGCCCGTCAAGGATGAGTTTTTCGAGGGATATGCGCGCCACTTCACGCCGCACGGGATCGAATGCGGAAAGGGTGATTGCTTCCGGTGTGTCGTCTATTATCAGGTCTACTCCGGTCAGCGTTTCGATGGTGCGAATGTTGCGGCCTTCGCGGCCTATGATGCGGCCCTTCATTTCATCATTAGGCAGGGGAACCACAGAGACGGTAGACTCTGCGACATGGTCCGCCGCGCAGCGTTGTATGGCGAGAGAAATGTATTCCCGTGCCTTTTGGTCGGCCTCGTCTTTAAAGCGAGCTTCGATTTCCTTTATCTTCATAGCCGACTCGTGAGTGACCTCCGATTCGAGGTTCTTGATCAGGAGAGCTTTTGCCTCCTCCACTGTACATCCCGAGATTTTTTCCAGCATCTCAAACTGGCTTCTTTTTAGGGCGGAAATCTCCTCGTATGCGGTATCAAGATCTGTTTGCTTCTTCGTGAGGCTTTCCAGCTTTTTTTCGTAAATGTCAGATTTTTTATCAAGCATTTCCTCTTTTTGCTGGAGCCTTCTTTCCTGCTTCTGGACCTCCGCACGGCGCTCTTTGACTTCGCGCTCGTACTCGCTTCGATTTTTGTGTATTTCCTCCTTTGCCTCTAAAAGAGCTTCGCGCTTTTTGCTTTCGGCGGCCTTGATCGACTCGTTGATAATGCTTTTAGCCTTGTCCTCCGCACTTTGTATTTCCCGTTCCGACACCTTTTTCCGGTATATGACTCCGAGCATAAAGCCGATTGCGAGGAATACAAGTAAAGCAATCGCGAAGATTACATAGTTAATAAGTGGCATTGTAAGTAAACACACCTCCATTCTTTAAAAATTTGGATGGCGGTTTTTTTGCTTATCCGAACCATTCTACAACCGCTTTACCCGCCTGTCAAGGAATTTTCGCGATGTTGACAAGCAATGATGATTTGTGATAGCATTTATACATTAAGCTAGCTACGGAAAACTGCACAGAAAGGTATAAAAGTCATATGAAGAAAATTGTTTTTATCCTTGTTGCCGTAATGCTGATCGCAACTGCCGGGGTGGGGTGCCGTAAAGCTGACGACTCGCAAAAAGATATTGATTACAGTGATTTTGAAGCAGTTCTTGAGGCTGCTCGCGGGACATCTGTGACTTTCTACGGATGGGGTGGAGACATGGCCATCAACTCATGGCTGGATAACGTTGTCGGATCGGCGCTCCTGCAGCAGTACGATATCAGACTCAACAGAGTTCCGATGAATATTGACGACATACTCAACAAACTCATGGGCGAGAAGCAGGCGCAGGTAGAAAAAGGGGACATAGACGTTGTATGGATCAACGGAGAAAATTTCTATACCGCTATGGAAGCGAATCTCCTTTTCGGACCCTTTACCCAATATGTGAGGAATTACGGAATTTATCTAAACCCTGAAGACGCAGACCTCCACTACGATTTCGGCACGCCTATCGAAGGGATGGAAGTCCCGTATGGCAGAGCGCAGTTGGTGTTTATAGGGGATTCGACCATCATTGATAGTTTTCCGGTAAATGCGGGCCAGCTGCTTGACCTGGCAAAGAAGCATCCCGGTAAAATAACCTATGCCGCTCCGCCCGATTTTACAGGCAGCGCGTTTGTGCGTAATATACTGTGCGATATAGTGGGCTTCGAGGAAATTTTTAACGCACCCGCCGATGAAGAAGCGCTTTACGAAGTAATAAAACCGGGACTGGATTTTCTTGTTAAGCTGAAACCTTATCTCTGGCAGGAAGGTTTAACCTATCCGGCGGACTCACCCGCCGCCGAACAGATGTTTATCGACGGACTTATAATAATGAACATCAGCTACACGCCGCTGCGAGCCGCGCAGCAGATCATGGCGGGGGAATACCCAAACACTGCGCAAACATTTGTGTTCGCAAACGGCAATATCGGAAACACTCACTATATGGCGATACCATATAACGCGCCTAATATTGCGGGGGCCCTGGCCCTGGTAAACCATATAATAAGCCCTGAGATACAGATAACCAAGTATGATGCGGGCAACTGGGGCGATTTGCCTGTGTTTGACGTCAGCCGCCTAGACAGTGGGCAAAGGGCACAGCTTGACGCCGTTGACAACGGAATCGGCATATTGACGCCGGACGAGTTGTTTGCTCATCGGCTGCCGGAAGTCCAGGCAAACAAGATCCCGATCATAGAAAGCCTCTGGGAACGCCACGTATTACACGCGAACTAATGAGTCCGCTTAAACTGAAACAAAGAGCAACCCCATATCTGCTTATTATCCCTTTTCTTTTGATAATAGGCTTAATATTTGTCGGCGGCCTTATTCAAGCCGCCGTGCAGAGCTTGGGGTATCTGCCTGCGTTTGGATTCAGCAGCCTGACGTTAGATAACTACAGGCGCGTGTTTACGGACTTTAGGTTTATTGGTTCTATCCAATATACTTTTTATATCTCTTTGACATCCTCTGTCACATCCGTAGTTCTTGGGGTGTTTGTGGCTTTTATCGTTTATAAAGCCCGCAGCGGCAATAAGTTTTCTTTCGCCGCGTATAAAATCCCGATAGTCATTCCTCATATTGTAGTATCGATAATGGTTTTTCACATTTTCTTTCAGACGGGCATTGTGTCAAGGCTTATGCACAGCGCAGGGATGATTGAAAGCGCGAATGAGTTTCCCCTGTTTATTTATGACCGCCGAGGAGTGGGGATAATGCTTGTTTATCTGTACAAGCAGATTCCATTTACCGCGCTGATGGTGTTTACGATACTCAGAAACATTGACGGGAAGTATCTTCAAATAGCCGAAAATCTAGGAGCCGACAAATTTCAGATCCTGACGCGGATCACGCTCCCTCTGCTTGCGCCGACTATACTATCGGCCTTTTTAATTACCTTTGCTTTTGCATTCGGCGCATTTGAAGTACCCTACTTGCTGGGAAGCCCGTCCAGAGTGACACTGCCTGTTTTAGCTTTCATTGATTACAGAAGCCCGGTCCTCGCGGACCGCCCTGTCGCTATGGCAGTAAATGTTATTATATCCGCAGTTTCGCTTATCATGGTGCTGCTGTATATCCGTCTTCTAAGATTTTTTACAAAAAGAGGCATGGAGGGCGGTTTCTGATGAATAAGGTCCGCCTTTTGAATAAAATTCTATTCTGCCTATGCGTTTTAATCAGTTGTTCTCCGCTGATCATGCTGGTTATGCTGACTGTCAGCACGTACTGGCCGTACCCTTCTATTATGCCGGAGGTGTACTCTGCGGAATACTATGCGTTTGTTTTTTTTCATAACAGGCAAACAACTATGGCTGTCATCACAAGCATACTCCTGGCTTTTTTTGTTACTCTCCTGACTCTTTTTATTGCAGTACCTGCGGCAAAATCATTAGCCTGTTATAATTTCAGGGGTAAGGCGTTTGTTAAAATACTCGTACTTATCCCGCTTATCGTGCCGTCTGTCGCGGTGATCACGGGGATCCATGTCTCCATGATCAGGCTGGGACTGACAGGCACGTTCTTTGGCGTAGCTGTTATTCAGACATTATTTGCGCTGCCATATGCCATCCGGGTCATGACTAATGTATTTGAGATCACCGGGAACG
>Ga0099364_10002325_pt1 | contig 30457 bp, 14 predicted proteins | sample TergutTh196P3_FD_73070 | JGI IMG/M metagenome (GOLD analysis project Ga0099364, IMG submission 73070) | Microcerotermes parvus P3 segment gut microbial communities from Pointe-Noire, Republic of the Congo - Th196 P3 | ecosystem: Host-associated > Arthropoda: Insects > Digestive system > Gut ...
TGTGAAATGATTGGTGACGCGGATGGTGGCTGTGGTGCTGGCGGGGGGCGCCGGGCCGGGGCGGGGGAAGGGGGAGGGGGAAGGCGGCAGTGGGGGTGGGGTAGGGTATGCACCCCCGTGCATACCGTGTTCATCATGGCATAACGGGAGAGACCGTCCACAAACCAAAATGCCGGACATAGCGCCGGCATTTTGTTAATTTATAATTTTGTGTTTAGGTTTGTTTCTGACAAGTATCGCTTATATCCGCATAACCTCAACCTTAATGGACGGTCAGTCTTCCGTTTAGATTGATTGAGGCATCTCGGGTGTGGGTTGCGAAGACAACATCGCTTGATCCGCTGAATATATTGACAACATCACTCGCTCCATTACCTCTGTTGGCGTTGCCGGCTACTATACCTTTAGCCCCGCTGTTGTAATAAGCGGAATATGAAAGATCGCTGAAATACAGATTAAACATATTGAGCGTTCCGCCGCCGTAACATTCGTTCATGGTAGGTTTAATCGGCTTGGTAACATTGGCATAGTCGTTATCGGCAGCTGTAGCGCAGGGGTCAACGCTTCCCATGTTGTATGTAACCCTTCCGCCTCTAATCTGAGACAAGTGGCTGTTACCTGACCATACGCGCATACCGTCGAAAGCAATGTCTCCGTTAAACCCGGGTTCTGTAACGGTGAGATAACCGTGATGATTCTTATGATCTTTCGGGTATCTCGGATTCTTTCCGAATATAACCCCCATCATTTGGATAGATGTTATATTAGCTGTGGATCCGTCTCGTCCGACAATACCGTCACGAGCACCGTCATAGTTTACCGCAAGTGTTACCATATCGGCCGAGCCGCCTGTGAAAGCATCCTTAACAAGCTCTGTTCCGATCATAGGACCAAACTGGAATGATGTAAAGAATTTTGAATCCTTAACATCGCCGACCCTGATACCGACAGCGTTTTGAAGCATCCAAGCATAGACTGCTCCGTTTCCTCCGGTAAAGTCTCTCCATGTAACATCGTCACGTTCCATCAGACCCTGCATACCAAGACGCTGGGTAACGATAGAGGCGTTGGTCTGGAGATCCTGATAATAGAATCCACGGGTACCGTGTCCAACAGAAATGGTTACGGGAGCGGGAGAACAATAGAAGTCCGCCGCTACAGATCCGGAAGAATTGTTGGTCATAAAGTCGTACCCATAGTATGGGTTGTAGGAACCAACCTGATAGATCCATGTGTTTCTGTCACCTCTGATTACAGGAGGATACTCCTTAACCCTCTGATGATCCTGCACAATGTGCATTTCTTCATCAACATCGCCTGTTCCTACGTCCGAGTCTGCTGTTTCGCCCAGTGTTGCGTGCAGTGTATGACCCTGCTCAGGATGGCCGACAGAGATACCGCGGGCGCCCGATCCGGGCGAGAGCGTGATGAACGCCTGCTGTCCCGCAACCCTGATGTCGTCAAGCAGCGGGCCGTACTGAGGAAGTGCCCTGTTGAAGGCAAGGTCGGCCTCCATCTGCGCCCTTTGTTCGGGGGTAGCTGTAGGACTTTTGTAGAGTTCGTTGTCGATGTTTCTGAAAGCGCCGCCGACACAGCCGGGACGACATTCGGCAAGGTTATCCACAACGCACCAGCATATGTCTCTCTTGCCGCCATAGGCGAGAAGAACACTCGATTCTCCGACTGTCGAGAGACCACCCTTGTTTTCGTTGGTTCCTCTAAGCTCGACATTTGTCGGAACGGTGATAAATCCGTCCAGCCTGAATGTTCCGGCAGGAACTACGACAAATCCTCCGCCTGCCTTTCCGGCGGCGTCAAGGGCTTTTTGGAATGCGGCGGTGTTGTCAAAAGCGGGTGTTGAATGGTCATCGTTTGTATAAATAGGTCTTGCACCGTAATCCATTACGTTGAATACCCTCTTTACGCTTGGTTCAAGACGGGGAGCAAACTCGTATTCATATACGGGATGGCTCGGTACGTCTTTGTATTCATCGTCTCTGACCTGTTTGTTACGAATGGTCGGCTCAAAGAGCATTTCATCGGCGGTATATGCAAATGTACTGCCTAAGATTATTGCTCTCTTAAAGTCGTCATTGGTAACGATGAAAGGAACGCTGTCCTGTTTAAAGTGACTGTTGGACACCAGCAGGGTAGAACCCTCCATCAAGACGGCGGCTATCTGCCAGTTCTCGAAAACGGTAGCATTTAACGAAACAACAAAATTCCTCTTGTTTTTGGTTTGTATACCGTACTTGGGATTGCCGCCGAATCGGCTGGACGATACATTCAGCCACCTGGGATTTTGAGGAGCCTCCTCAAAATAGATACCCGCCTCATTTGCCTCTATATCAAGGTCGGACATCATGGGACCTCCCGCGCCATTCTCGAAATAGAATCCGTAGTCGACATTGGTCATTATCATTTGGGTAAATGAACAGTTACCATAATCGGTTAGATAGCCGATTCGGGCATGGTCAACATAGAGACCGTACCAAATACCCCAGTCAAGGTTGCTTGTCTGATGGATAACAACAGAGTTGTAACGGCAGAAGAGGGTTAGCTCGGTATAGTCGTCACCCTGAGGAGAACCGGGAAGTCCGCTGTCTCCCCAATAGGCAGGGCTGTGGTAGATCTCCTCAAATCGGGGAACGTCTCCCGCATTACCCATACGAGCTCCTGTATTTAAGAAAGTGCCGTATATATCCCTAAAGGTTACGCAGGAGCTGCTGTTGCTGTCGATACCGTTGTAGGAGTTGATAAAGGTCAGGTTTGCAACGGTAGCGTTTCCGCTTGTGGATACCGTCCAGGGATATGGCACGATATTGTCGATAGTTTGCTGAGGATACCAAAAGGTCAAATCTCTGACTGCTGTGTGGTCTTTTGCCGCAACAGCCATGCCTTCGCCCTCGTCAAGGCTTCCTCTGGCATGGTAGACCATGAGTATGGTACCCTTGCCGAGACCGCCATCTTTGGGGCTGACCCAGTCGCCGATAAGATTAACGCCGGCAGGAACATTCAGAGTATCGGTTATTCTGTATCTTCCGCTTGGTATGTAGACTGTACCGCCCGATGAGCGGGTTTCGCTGTCACGTCCGACAGCCTCCAGCGCCGCATTGATGTATTCGGTACTGTCGGCTCTTCCGGTAGGATCGGCTCCGACCTGAAGAACATTGACATCATAGACGATCGATTCCTTCATGTCGCCCCGTCTTGGAGCGATTCTCGGAACAACGGCGATTTGATCGATCTTGAGTTCGATCTCTTCGACATAATCTTCCGGTTCATAGTCGTCATCGTAGTCGTCGTCAAGAAATCCTTCTCCCTCAGAACGCGGGGGCGCTGTACGGGGAGCCCTTGTTCTTCCGCTGTTGACCTGGGTTATCTGCACACGGGTTCTGCTGCCGCTTGCATCGAGACTATCATCGCATGAAGTGCAGGAGGTAAGGGTACCGATAATGCCAAAAGTAATCATAAGACAGGTGATGATCGAGATAAGCTTTAACTTGTACATAGAAACACCTCGTAATGTAAAAAATTTTCCATCCTCCCGCCGGCTTTTAGGACGGCGGGAGAATGAATGCCGTTATTTTGATTTTATGTTTATTTTACAGCTCTTACCGCTGCAAGGAAGTTGTTGACCTGCAGGTCAAAGTTTACTGCTTTTACAGACTGTGCCGCATCTGTTTCTTCACGGCGATACAATCTGATCATGTTTCCGCCCGGGCTGATAACTCCCCAGTAGAGCGGATCCATATTGCCGGTCTTCTTGATAAGCTCGTTCATTTCGATGATAGTGGCGGCATCAGGGTCGGTGATTCTCGAGATTGTTGTGGCAAGATCCGCCGCAAATATCTGCGAATAACCCTCGATCCATTCGTTGAGCCAATATCCTGCGAGAGCTGAGCTGTCGAGAGTGCTGTTGGAGGGAATAGCGATAACCTCTGTGTTGTGGTTGATACCGCTCTTGTAGTCTTCTCCTGCCTTAGATGTCGGGAATGGAACCATGCCCCAGCCGTCTGAGGCGGAATAGTTTGCATCCGGAAGTCTGTAGGCCTCTGAGAGATAGAACAATGCTCTGCCTTGCATAAACGCATCGGTCTGCCGTTCCCATATACGCTGGTCGATCTGCTCGTTCATAACGGATCTGTCAGATGTCAGCCATGAAGCCATTGTTGTAAGGGCCGAGATGTTCTTCATGTTTTCCATGTTGTTTCTAAAGCCGCCATCGGATGTTCTAGTTGTCGGTTGTCCTCCTGCTGCTAAGAAAACGTGCTTGGCAACACCGCCGGGCATATCAACGCCCACGAATCCGAACTGGTCTCCTACAGAAGCACCGGGAACTCCGTCAATGTCCTTGTAGGCTCTTGCGCTGATTCTCTGCATCTCCTGGAATGTCCATTTTCTTTCTCTTACCATTTGGTAGAGCTGAGCAGAGGTCATACCGACTTCGCCGAGTATTCTCTTGTTGAACATAAGGCAGTTGGCGGTATAGGCAGGTGACTTAAAGTCGGGGAAAACAAATAGGTTTTTGCCGAAAACTTTTGTCTGCTCGGTCATGTTGAGATCCCATTTTGGATTGTCCATCTGCATCTCGGGAACCCTGTTAAGGTCCTTCCACAGCTGAAGATCTACAGCTGTTCCGATACGGTGAACCCATGATACCATGATGTCTGAGAAGAAAGAACCGGCATAGATGATCGGTCTTGCTACCTCAAGCAGGGCGAAAGCTCCGCCAGGAATGTCGCGGGCTACAAACTCGCAGCCAAATTCTGCATCGATTCTGTCGATAGCGGCCTGGCGGGTAGCCTTTCTTCCATCGGGGTCGTTACCCTCGTTGCCGAAGAATGTTCCTCCTGCCCAGGCGACAACCATCTTTTTGCCTCTAAGGTCGTCTATACCCTGTACAGTCTGTTTGTCTCCCTCGAGAGTTGGGATGCTGACATTGGATCTGCTGGATCTGTCGTTATTGTTGTTTGCTGCCTCGTTGTCTTGTTGTGCAAGTTGTTCCTCATACTCAAGACACCAGTCGCACTCTCCGCAATAATCGCAGTCCTCCTCGTCTTCACCTTGGATTACGATGATTTCGGGCTCTTCTTCGTCATCAGGGTCATCGCTTACCTGTGATCTGCCGCACGCAGCCATGCTGACGAACATGGCGGCGCATATAGCTGCCGAAACAACTCGTAACAGTATGCGGCCTTTCAGAAATTTGCTCATAGTGAAATCCTCCTTTAAAATATTAAATAATAACGCGCAGTAACGCAATCATTGAAATCGGCAAATGCGACACTCAAAGATAATGCGCATTACTACCCATAAACATTCTACTACAAATCAAACAAGAAAACAATATGCAGAATAGACAAAAATGCAAGTAATTTTTTGTGACATATGACAACTTTAGTGATTTTGACTAAAAATATTGATTTTTCAATTGACAAACGTGTCTTTAAAATGTTAATATGTCATATGGATGTAAATTCGATAGAGGAGGATGGATGAAATGAAAAAAATATTATCATTAATTATGTCGTCTTTTCTTATAATATCGGTGTCGGTTTTGCCCTCCCTCGCAGATTCCCCTATGCTCCCCGGTGATGCCGACAACAACGGTGTCGTTAATGTCGCAGACATTATCGCAATCCGTAACCACATCCTTGGTACTGACAGACTGTGCGAGCGTGGGCTTGCCGCCGCCGATGTGAACGGAATCGGAGTTGTGAACATATTCAGCATGATAGCCGTTAGGGGGATTATATTGAGGGAGAAGAGCGGGAGCGGGAAGCAGATAGAGCCATTGAGTGAAGAAATGGAGATCAGAATAAAAGAGGATTGGGTTGCAGGATACCCTGAACACCCCGATTATACAGGCTCAGAATACACTATCGACAAAGTGGAAATCGCCTACTACGGCACTTATAACCAAAATGTTGCAGTGATGATGTTTGATAATTTTTATTGTTATCCTCTTATGCCATCAATAGAAGAAATTGCAGGTGTGACATTTTATTATCCCGATGGAAATACCATCCTTGTTTGGTGTGACGGAGATTTTATCCAATTGGGTTCTGCTTATGAACAAAAGCTGTTGACACAGGAAGATTTGAAAAATATTGGATATTATTATAATATAAAACCGACAAAACCTGAACTCGCATCGGAAATGGAACAGCGTATTATTGAGGATTTTCTATGCTATATAAGTGATATTTATATCCCACAAGGTGAAGATAGAATTTGGATTGAGAAATATTACGGCAGATACAGCGGTTGCGAAGTTATTTTCATGGGTGGTGTCGTAGCTGATGACATAGAACGCCATATTGAAATTGCTGAACATATGTTTAGATTTGGCAGTAGTCAATCAATTCATATTTATAGAGATTCTACATTCATGGCGATTGAAGACGCATATGAATCCGGATGGATTACTGCTGAAGATGTAGAGAGTATTTGGAAAGAGCATGAGAGTAGGAAAGTGTTTTCTAAATCTACGGATGGCATTTTATTTGAGATCATATTTGATAAATGTGAATATATTATAGGTGACAATATTAATGTAACGGTGCGGGCAACAAATATAGGTCAGGAAGATGTGCATACATGGGATTCTTCGATGCCTTCAAACGGAATGAGCTTATGGGTAGAAACCCAAAATGGTCAAAGGCATTATATTGCCGGTCATGGTTTATTAACAGTAATATATAGAGGAATCATACAACCGGGGGAGTTTGTTGTCACGAAAGGTAAAATAGTCGCACAGAATGATTTTAAAAACATTATTGCTGTTTTGAAAGTAGAGCATTTATCTGGTCAACCTATTTCTATATATGCCCCAATCACAATTTCATCATCTGCGATGTAAATTGTAAGATGACATTAAACTTGGTTGTGTGTCATAAACAGAAAATTTCATTGGCATAACGCCGATGCATACAAAACAAAAGGAGGATATAACAGTGTTTAAAAAACTTATTTCTTGCATTATTGTTTTTGTATTTTTATCAACAGGAATTTCTTCCATCACAGTGAGTGCTAATGGATTTAATGAAAATAGCGTTGATGAAGGGATAGGGTATGTACCCGGTCAACTGATTGTTGGTTTGAACGATGGAACATATATAACACGAAACGACATTGATTCGTTTAACGCAATGGCTGATTCATCAACAGCTTCGACACAACATAGACTTTCTGATTCCTTGTTTCTTGGTGTTGATGTCTTGTCGGCAAAGGATTTGACCGATGTTTCCGACTTTATGGATGAAAAAACAATAAACATGGCACGCTCCAAAAACGCCAGCACTTCTATGGATGTTTTAAGAAATAAACCTCGTAAAAATCTTCGACAGATCTTACTTATCGATATAGCAAATGACAGTAAAAATGATATGCTTGCAGCCATTGAAATATTAAAACAAAATCCACTTATAGCCTATGCGGAACCTAATATTATCGGAGCACCGTGTTCAATTCCAAACGATCCCTTTTTCTTGAGCGATAATCTTTGGGGCATAGAAAAAATAAAAGCACCTGAAGCTTGGGAGATCACAACAGGAAGCCACAGTGTATTAGTTGGCGTGATGGATACTGGCGTAGACTACACTCATTCAGATTTAGCAAACAATGTTGATCTTACCTTAGGACGAAACTTTTCTCCAGGGTATAACTTTTTTGACCCGATGGATGATGGGTCGCATGGTACACATGTAGCTGGGACGATTGGTGGAGTAGGCAATAATGGCGAAGGCGTTGTCGGCGTTAATTGGGATGTAACAATTGTACCCTTAAAGATTTGGCAATATGGAAACGGAACGGAAGCAGAACTTATCCAAGCATTAGCGTACTCAGAACTCATAGGCATCCCCGTCCTTAATTTGAGTGGTAGATGGAATAGGTGGGGGTGGCCTCAAACCGATTTTCAAGCAATGTATGAAGCCGTGGAATCTTATAGCGGTTTATTAATAGCGGCAGCAGGAAATGAAGATGCTAACAATGATACTGATTATTATTTTGCTGCTTATCCCTCTTCTTTTGATTTAGAAAATATTATTTCAGTTGGAGCAACCACCTTAGAGTCAAACGGTGACGAAAGAAGAGCTATTGCCGGAGATTTTGGTTGGTCGTGGAATGCTTCTAATTATGGTTCAAACAGCGTTCATCTGTTCGCTCCGGGTACAAACATTCTCAGCACGGTACCTACAAATATTAATTCAACTGGTTATCACGCTATGTCCGGCACATCCATGGCTGCCCCTCATGTCGCAGGAGTAGCGGCGTTGATAAAATCGCATTATCCCGAATTATCGACAGCACAATTAAAACAGGCGATTTTGGAGGGTGTAGATGAGATTCCGGCATTGAATGGCTTGTGTGTTACAGGCGGCAGACTTAATGCAAAGGGAGCATTGGATAAGGCAACACAAATAATTGCGGCTAATTCCATATATTTAAGCCCATGGAATCCCACCGCAACAGGAACTCTTTCGGCGGGTGATGTTCATTGGTATAGCATATCGCCCAATGACATTGGGTTTTATACATTTACTACTACCGGAACGACAGACACCTATGGAGAGTTATATTTAAACGGAAAATTAATTGCTTCTAACGACAATGGGGGAACGGGGGATAATTTTCTGATAAAGCACAAGTTGCTCCCTTGGACTACATACCATTTAAAAGTAAGAGGTGCTGATACCTCACCGACAACAGGAACAACCGGAGACTATACGCTGTCAATGCAAGAACAGTATATTTGGTTCAGTTTAGCAACTACAATAACCGATACGCTTAATGCGGGCGAAGAAAACATTTACGTTTTCTTCTCTTCAGCACCCGGATATTATACCATTACTGTAGACTGTTCTGTGAATCTTATCGGCGAAATGTACTATGGCGGTGCATTCATAGACCAAGGTAACAGCGGAGGACAGAATCAAGGTTTTAGCTTTACTGTATATTTAGATGAATCATATTCATATCGTTTGTTAATAAAAGGTGAAAATGATTATGTTTCAGGAAGTTTCACCGTTTCTGCCGCAGAAGTACCGTGGCCAACACCAACATATCTATATGGTCAATCCGGTTCGGGTAGCGGCATTACCGGCGGCGGATCTTTTGTAATTTATGATTTTGAGGCATGGCGCGGCGGGTATTATTTAGTTTCTGTATCAGGCGGCAATGCCAATCTAATTGTACATATATACGATGGTAGTAATCGTGTTTACATAGGTTATGGTAAAAACATTAGTTTCACACATTATTTATCATATGGCAGAAATTTTAGAATACATATATATGCGGCAAAAGCATCTGAATCAGGAGCTTATAATTTGTCTATCGGATTGTAAATAGTTCTATAACATATCTTTTGGTATGATGTAAGATATACTATATCAATATATATTCGGAGGAAATTGATAATGAAAAAAACCTTGTTTAGATTTTCGGCATTATTTATTTGTGCGGCGATTCTTGTCACATCGGGCGGAGTTGCAAAGGCTGATCCCGATAACCCTGACGGTGAAACAGCCCAGACTGCGGCTCAGGGGTTGACATCGGGCGAGGATTCGCTAAGCGACCGGAATGTATTTACCGCCGTCAAGAATACATATGTAAACTATCTCGAGAACATAAAGGGCATTGCCCTGGCAAAGAACGAGATAGAGCTGACCCCCGACAACGCATCCCTGCTCAGCGAGGGAGCCATGATCGAGACGGGATTCCGCAATAATACAAATCAGGCTGTTATATTGAAGCAGGATGAGTATGCCGAGTGGACCATAGAGGTTCCCTCTGCGGCGGTCTATGCCGTTGAGGTAAAGTATACATCATATCAGGGCAAGAGCGGGAGCACCGTTACAGAGATGTATATAGACGGAGAGCTGCCCTTTAGAGAGGCAGGATATTTAGAGTTTCATAAGATGTGGGAGAACAGTCCTATCGAAGAGGATTCTATAGGAAACGATATGTCGTCACTCCCTACCGAAAAGGAAGAGTGGCAGCTGACGGTCAAGAGAGACCCCGCCCGCTACACAACCCTGCCCATGCGTGTTGCACTGAGCGAGGGAGTAAGGACGATAAGGTTCAACGTGATTTCGGACAACATGGCCATCGAGTACATAAAGCTCATCCCGGTTCCGGAGTATATGAGCTATGCCGAATACAGAAAGAGCGTCGATCATCTTCCCGACAATGCCCTCAATCTCAGCGATGAAGAAAATGTCATTAATATAGAAGCAGAATTGTCCTCATTCAACTCGGATATATCCATCACACCCCGCAACGACCCCGTTTCTCCCTTTACAACCCCGCAGGATGCCGGAAGAATAAAGCTCAACACCATCGGCTCAACAAAATGGCAGGTTGTCGGATCACAGATCAACTGGGAGTTTAGTGTAAAGGAATCGGGCAACTACAAAATTTCATTCAGAGCAAGGCAGAAAGATAAAGTCGGAATCTTTGTCAGCCGTTCGCTGCTAATCAACGGTGAGACCCCATTTGAAGAGGCGCGGAATCTGCAGTTTGAATATAACGATAACTGGTACAGAAAAACGGTTGAGGCAGACGGACAGGAGGCGTTGTTCTATTTTGAAAAGGACACCCCCTACATACTCACCCTTGAGGTAGACCTTGGCGAAATGAGCGAAACGCTCTCAAGGCTTGAGAATGTTCTTACCAATCTTAATCAGGCATATCTCGAGATGTTTATGATAGTCGGCACAACCCCCGACATCTACCGTGACTACGAGTTTGACAGGATCATTCCCGAAACCCTCAAGTCTCTCAAACAGCAGAGTGATACGATAAAAGAAATCACAGAACGGATAGAGGAGTTTGCAAAGAAGAGCGACTATACAGCGTTGCTCAACAGAATGACATTCCAGTTGGATAACATGGTTGACAAACCGCATAACATAGCGGCAAACTTTAATGACTACAAGACCAACATAGGCGCACTCGGAACGTGGGTAAACGAGGCCCGCAATCAGCCTCTCGAACTTGACATGATCTACATAGTGCCGAGCGGGACGGAGGTTCCGTCCGAGACAAAAAATTTCTTTACAAGTATGTGGTTCAGCATAAAAAGATTCTTCTATTCCTTTACTATAGACTATTCTATGGTAGCACGATCACCCGGAGCAGAGGAATATGACAAGCAGATCAAGGTTTGGGTTGTAACGGGGCGTGATCAGGCGCAGATCATCAGACGTATGGCGGACGAGACCTTCTCCAAACAGCACGAAATATCGGTTGATCTCGAGCTTATAAGCGGCGGAACGCTGTTACCGTCGATACTGTCGGGGGTGGGGCCGGATGTCTCACTTATGAACGGACAGGGAGACCCTGTCAACTATGCGGTGCGAAACGCCGTTCTCGATCTTAGCCAATTCCCCGATTTAGACGATGTTTTGGAGCGGTTCCATCCCAACTCCTACATACCCTACCGATTCCACGGGGGAACATACGGACTTCCCGAAACGCTGTCATTCTCGATGTTCTTCTATAGAACAGATATATTTGCCGCACTCGGCATAGATGTTCCCAACACATGGGACGATCTTGTAAAACTTATCCCGACCCTCTCGAGAAACAATATGCAGATAGGATTCCCATCGGGGATGGGCGGTCTGCAGCTGGCGCTCTTCCAGCGGGGAATCGACCTATATAAAGAAGAGGGCAGGTACACCAATCTCGATTCGGACGAGGCTCTTCAGGCATTCAGCGATATGTGCGATATATTCACCATGTACCGGGCTCCGATTGCCTACGATTTCTCAAACCGATTCAGAACAGGGGAAATGCCCTGTGCCATTCAGGATTATATGGCATACAACCAGCTCAATCTCTTTGCCCCGGAAATAAGAGGACTTTGGAGTTTCGTTCCCATGCCCGGTGTTGTAAAGCCTGACGGAAGTTTTGAGAGAACATCGGTAGCGGGAACGGGGTCTACCATGATAATGTCCAACACCAAGGATGCAGACAGTTCCTGGGAGTTTGTAAAATGGTGGTTGAGCGCAGAGACGCAGAGCCGTTTTGCTATAGAACTCGAGAGTGTGCTTGGACCGTCGGCAAAATACGCAACCGCAAACATAGAAGCCTTCGACAATCTTACATGGACATCGAGGGAGAGAAACAACATCTTAGAACAGATGAGGGCGGTAAAGGCGGTTCCGGAGGTTCCCGGAGGATACTATACCGGAAGAATTGTAGAATTTGCTTTCTCAAGGGTCTACAACAGACGTGAAAACCCGACAGAAACAATGAATTCATATATAGACGAACTTAATGAAGAACTACACAGAAAACGCAGGGAGTTCGGACTTAACTAAGGATAGAGGCTGTCTGCCTCACATAGCTTTCCGCCGGAGTATAACAAACATTTGAAAGGACTGATTCTCATCAAGAAGCAAATTGATCACAAAAGACCGAGCAACGCCAAAGAGACAACGGTATCATATCTGTTTATTCTGCCGTATATGATAGGGTTCTCGATATTCACGGTTCTTCCTGTTCTGATCTCGATAGTTTTCAGCTTTACATCGTTTGACATTTTGCAGCCGCCTAAATGGATTTGGTTTGAAAATTATTTCAGATTATTTTTCGCCGATTCGATATTTTTAACGGCCATCAGGAATACCCTTATATTGGCGTTTGTTACAGGGCCTGTCGGCTATATGCTGTCATTGCTGATGGCATGGTTTATCAACGAACTGCGTCCTAAGGTACGAGCCCTTGTAACCTTTGTATTCTTTGCTCCCACCATTTCGGGAAATATGTTCCTTATGTGGAATCTGCTCTTTGCTACCGACTCTTACGGCTATCTCAACGGAACACTGATGAGATACGGATTTATAATCACCCCCGTAAACTGGCTGAGAAATCCCGACTACATGATGGGAATAGCCATCATGGTTTCGCTCTGGATGAGCTTGGGCGTCGGATTCCTTGCCTTTATTGCGGGATTCCAGGGGGTTGACCGCTCCTACTATGAGGCGGCCGCTGTTGACGGAATATCCAACAGATGGCAGGAACTCTGGTTTGTAACACTGCCGCTGATGAAGAGCCAAATGATGTTCTCGGCTGTTATGAGTATCACCGGAGCCTTTTCTGTCGGAGGTGTCGTGTCGGCGCTATTCGGAGACCCATCGCAGGATTATGCGGTACATACGATTATGAATCACTTGAATGACTATGGCGGCGTGCGGTTTGAGATGGGCTATGCGAGCGCTATCGCTACATTGCTCTTCTTCATAATGATTGGCGCCAACCTTGTCATAAAACGTCTGATTTCAAAGGTGGGTGAATAATTATGGCGAGAATGAGTAAAAAAGAAAAAGAACTGCATCTTTTATTAAATCCCAAAAAGGTAGGTCCGGTAGACCCAGCCAAGCTCAAGGCAACAAAGGTAAAGCGGCTCAACCGCTCGACCGGAGGCGATGTGCTTATCGCAGTTATACTCGGAGTTTTCGGTCTGTTTATGCTCTTCCCGATCGTCTTCGCCGTTTCAAACGCATTCAAACCCCTTGACGAGCTTTGGTATTTCCCGCCCCGCCTTATCGTGCGTAACCCGACCATGAAGAACTTTATTGATCTATTCAATCTTATGTCGGAATCGTGGGTGCCCTTCTCAAAGTATATATTCAACACACTGCTTGTGGCAGTGACAGGAACATTCGGACACGTTATAATAGCATCACTGGCGGCATTCGCTATATCCAAGCACAAGTTTAGAGGACAAAAGGTAATGTTCCAGATGATAGTGTTATCTCTGATGTTCTCGGGAGCCGTTACAGGAGTTCCGACCTTCCTGATATTCTCAAGGCTGGGAATGATGAACAACTTCCTGGTGCTTATACTGCCCGCCTTTACCTCATCGCTTGGTCTGTATCTGATGAAACAGTTTATGGATCAGATGATAAACGAGAGCGTGCTGGAGGCGGCAAAGATAGACGGCAGTAACGAGTTCAACACATTTTGGAAGATCGTTATGCCGATGGTAAAACCGGCCTGGCTAACCCTCATTGTGCTATCCTTCCAAGGGTTGTGGAATACAGGCGGTACGGTCTACATACAAAAAGAAAGCCTGAAGACTTTGAACTATGCTCTGGGTCAGATTTTGGCGGCGGGGGTCACGCGGCAGGGCGCCGCGGCAGCAGCGGCGGTTATAATGATGATTCTGCCCGTGCTGGTATTCGTATTCTCGCAGAGCAAGATAGTTGAAACAATGTCATCGTCAGGCATGAAGGATTAGGAGGGGTTAATTTTGAAGAAGACAAAGATTCTCGTTTGGGCAATTATATCAGTAATGTTGTTCTCCAATATATTTGTGGCATCAGCCTCTCTCGAAAGGTCTTTTGTTACATACACCGTTTCCTACAGCGGAGTAGCTCAGGATTCGCCCCATGCCTTTTCACCCGTTTTGCAGGTGAAAACATTCGGAGATATAACGCTCAACGAACCTAAGGACATTACGTCCGACCCTGATAGCGGCGATATATACATCGCCGACACCAACAATAACAGAATCGTTATTTTGGATAAAAACTTTGGATTCAAGCATATAATAAGAAGATTTGAGAGCGGAGATCAGGCGACACCGCCCGAGTATCTCTCGTCGGCATCCTCCCAGAGCGGAAACAGCGATAACGATAATGACAACGATGGCGATGAAGACGATGACTACATCCCCTTTCAGATTTACGACCCGGACGACGACGACGGCGAGTTTTTCGACCCCTTTGCCGACCTGGATGATGAGTGGAACGACCTCTCTTTCGGAAACGATACCTTTAACACACCTACAGGAATATATCTGCATACCAACGAAGAGGGTCACGGGTACATCTATGTATGCGATACAGAGAAGAACAGAATAGTGGTATTCGACAAGGACGACTGGTCATTTGTCAAGGTTATATGGTCACCCGATCCCGGAACCGTCCCCGGAGAGTTTGAGTTCAAGCCGCTCAAGATGGCCATTGATATGACAGGCAGACTGAATGTCATATCCGAAAATACAAACAGCGGCGTTGTCACCATGGATGAAAGCGGCAAGTTTGAGGGATTTATGGGAGCGCTGAGAACCCAGCTCTCTCCGAGTGATATATTTTGGAGGACATTCCAATCGGAAGAACAGAGACGGGGCAGGGGCAGAGTAACCCCCGCCACACCTACCGGAATCGGAGTAGACAAAGACGGATTTATATATGTTACCTCATACCCCAGTGATAGGGGGAGGATCTACAGTCTTATAAATTCGAGATCAAACTCTAATGTGTTTTCTCCGGTCAAGAAGTTTTCTCCCGGAGGAGAGGACATTCTTGTAAGAAACGGACCATTCCAGCCTGTGGGCGAGATTGTCTTCTACGGACATACCGACCCCTCCCATCTTGCAGATGTGGTTATAGCGGGTAACAACATATACAGCGTTATGGACAAACGCCACCACAAAATATTCACCTACGACAGTGAGGGAAATCTGCTCTATGCCTTCGGCGGACAGGGAACGACCCTTGGAAACTTTGCCGCACTTGCCGCTATAGAGTATATAGATAACGACAACAGCATACTGGCTCTCGATTCTCAGAACAGCAGTATAACCCTCTTTGAAAAGACCGAGTACGGCAAACTCATAGACGAAGCCATAAACATGACCGAAAGCAAGGATTTGGAAGAAACCGAAGCGATATGGCTCAATCTCAGAGCTCAGAACAGCAACTTTGACCTGGCCTATATAGGAATAGGCAAGGTAAAGCTCAAGGAAAAGAACTATTCTGAAGCGATGGACAATTTCTATGCCGCCAACAACAGGCTCTACTATTCAAGAGCATTTCAGAATTACAGAAAGGAACTCATGGAGGGTTGGGGTGTTCTGATACCGCTTGTTATCATATTATTAACCGTTTTGATAACATGGGGATTCAAGAGCGCATTCAAGTTCAACAAAGACAGAAAAACCCTCGATTCGGCTCAAAAGAAAACCCTCAAGGAGCAGATGGTCTACATATTCCATGTTATATTCCATCCCTTTGACGGATTCTGGGATCTCAAGAATGAGAGACGAGGCGGTCCTATGGCAGGATCGATAATACTAACAATTATCGCTGCCTCCTATATGATTTCGGATGTTTTGACAGGGTATTTGTTCGGGGGAGATTTCAATCAGATCAACATAATGGGATCGCTTGGTATGGTCTTTGTCCCTGTTGTGTTATGGACCGTAGGCAGTTGGTGCCTGACCTCTCTGATGGACGGCAAGGGCAGACTGGTAGAGATCTACACAGCCACCTGCTATGCGGCATCTCCGCTGATGTTCTTTATCATTCCGGCATCGGTACTGACAAGGATTCTTATTACAGAAGAAGCTATGATCATAGAGCTTATGATGACACTCGGCACATTCTGGGTTGTCTGCCTGATATACGGAAGCACAGTATCCACACATAGCTACACGGCCGGAAAGAGCTTTATGGTATGCCTGCTGACCATAGTTGTTATCATATTTATGATATTCCTGTTCCTGCTCTTCTTCAACGTAATCAGCAGATTTATGACCTATATACAGGAAATATACCGTGAAGTTACATTTAGGCTATAGGCGGGGAGGAAGATGATGAAGATGATTATAAAAGCATCTGTTTTAAGAAAAATACTGTTATTCGCTCTTGCTGCGTTCATGTTCCTGTCGAGCGTGAATTATCTTACGCTTGCGGAACCGGACAGCTCTGTCACAGAGGCGGAGAGCAGTCCGAGAAAATTCAGCGTGAAACCGCCCATTAAGGAGCTGCGATACTCCTCTCAAGAGGAGATGTTAGCAGAGATGAAACTATTCGCAAAGAATGGCAATCTCGAGCTGTACGTCAACGAATCGGACATGAATATAGCGGTTAAGAACACGGCTGACGGCTCTATATTCTCCTCCTATCCCTATGATGTAGACGAGGGAACGGGAAAATACAGAGAAGAGAATCTGCACAAATTTAAGTCTAACTTTACCGTGACATATTATGACCAGCAGACAACCAGGCATGAACTCTATTCATACAAGGATTCTGTTATCAACGGGCAGTTTGATATAGAGCCGCTCGACAACGGCAGAGGATTCGAGCTGATCATGGCGTTGGGTGACGACCCTCAGAGCGACATACTCCCCAGGGTTATCACAGACGAGGCATACGAGAAGATTCTTGCCATGCTTGACCCGGACGACCGCCAATTGATAGAAAGTCAAATGTATTTCTCCCGCTTGACGGGAACCATTACCAGCGTTACCGATGCTATCACTGCGGGGGTTAGGAGCCAGGGATACGAGGCTGTAGAGATCAATCTTATACCCGATCCCACCAACGAAAGAAACGCAGTAACCTATCGTATGAGACAGCCTTTGCCTGAGGCGATAAGGCTCAGATACGAGGATATATTCAAGAGAGCGGGTTATTTCAGAGAGGATGCCGACAGAGACCTGGCGGAGGCCGGCGTTGTGATCGATGAAGAGGTAGGGGCGTTGTTCAGCTTTAGAGCAAGATTCGAGCTTGAATCCGACAGGCTGAGGGTAACCCTCCCCGCATCTTCTATAGAGTTTGACACAGAGCTGTTCAAGCTCGACAGAATAGACTTTCTGCAATATTTCGGAGCCGTTACGATGGAAGACTATCCCGATGGCTATCTCTTCATACCCGATGGCAGCGGAACAATAGCGGCATTTAACGATGACAATCCCAATCGAGGATCCCGTATCACTAACAGGGTTTACGGGCGCGATGCCTCCTTTATGTACGAATATCCGGTAAGTTTCTCGATGAACTACTATCTTCCGGTATTCGGGGTGAAAGCGGGCAATTCCGCAATGATGGGAATCATCGAAAAGAGCGAGGGAATGGCAGGCATAGACACCAACATGGCCTTGGCGGGCGTTGGTCTGTATTACGGAACGGGACCCTACTTTACATACAACATCAGGGATACCGCATTCGTTGACCGAAACACACAAGGGTTCGAGACGGTTGTCCGCAGTACGATAACCTGGGACAGATACAAGTATCACGAGGACGACTATGTGGTCAGCTATCACTTCTTGAGCGGCGATGAGGCCGGATATGTAGGGATGGCGAACAAATACAGAGAATATCTCATCGGCAAGGGAATGACGGGCGAAAACAAAAACCAACTCACCTTTAATATGAATACCATCGGAGCCGCAACCCGGCCTGAGGTGTTTATCGCCTTTAGATACGACAAAATGCAGGAATTTACAAGGTATGAAGACAACATAACCATAATAAAGGATCTGCGGTCAAAGGGGGTTGAGAATATCAATCTCTCACTCTTGGGATGGCAGAAGTCAGGTCTGAACTATAGCGTGAATAACAAATTTACAACAAACAAAGCGTTAGGCACAGACAAAGACTTTGACGAACTTGCAGACTTTTGCCGTGACGAGGGAATAGGATTCTACCCAAGTGCAGAGCAGTTCTTTGTGGCAAATATGCGATCGGGCAACTTTAAACCAAAGAGGGACGCCACAAGAAGGCTCAACGGACAGTACGGAACCCTGAGAAGACTTACCCTCGACACAAGGCGATGGAGTCCGGCGGCATTTACCATCACACCCGGCAAGTATGAGAGCTACATAGAATCCTTTGTCAAGAGCTACGGCAAGACAAATGCAAACTCTGTTTCGTTCGGGCTTGGGGGTACATTCTTAAACGGTGACTATAAGAACAAAAGGACCATCACAAGACACGAGGCTCAGAATATAATCGAAAGCACCCTTGCCAATGTTAAGAACAACAACGATATTGATCTCGACTTTTTCGGAGCTAACGCATATGTTCTGCCATACGCAAAGAGGGTCTCCAACATACCGCTCGGATCGAGCGGATACGCAGGGCAGACATACGACATACCTTTCTTACAGATGGTACTCAACGGCTCGGTCAACTTCTCTGCTCCTCCCGCAAACGAATCGACCTATATCGAGGAGTATCTGCTCAAGTGTATCGAGAGCCAGACCTCACCCACATTCAACATAGCCTATGACAACATACATCTGCTAAGATTCACCTGGTTCCTTGAATACTACAACGTAGCCTATGATGCGCACGGAGATACATTTATCAGACATTATAACTATATTAAGGATGCCGCAGCCGATGTATTTTCAAAACGAATAGTAAAGCATGAGAGACCTATAGACGATATAGTATATATACAGTATGAAGACGGAGACGAAATATACCTCAACTATGCAAGTGTAGATGTTACACTCGAAAACGGAATCACAATCAAGGCGAAAAGCTATGAAAGACGATAAGAGGAGGTGCCCAGTTGGCTGAGAATAAAAATTTGGAAAAAATCGAAACCGAGCAAGAGGCTACCGATCAAGAGGTTGCGACGGCAGCGGCGAGCGAGACAGAGTATACGGCTGTTATCGAAAAATCGCTGAAAAAAGGCAAAACCGTGGATCTGAATAGGTCTATGAAGAAAAAAGGACTTCTTTTCCTGATACCTTTTTTCGTGGGATTTGTTTTCTTCTTCTTTGTAATCATAGCCGATTCGCTGATATTCAGCTTTGCCGAGAACACCCTTACACCAAGCGGATACCACAGGCAGATCCATGAAGACGGACTTCTGGTTAATTACAAATTTGCCTTTACCGGAGAAAACGCCGTACAGGATGTTATGCGAGCCAACAGCTCTATAAGAGGCAGGCTCTACACCCAGATTCTTACAACGTCGGTGAGCAATCTCTTTACCAACACCCCGATAATAATTCTGTTCAGTTTGTTTGTGGCGGTGCTGCTCAACCAAAAGATGCGAGGGAGGGTAGCCTTTCGGGCAATCTTCTTCATACCCGTCATATTGGCGACAGGTCTTATAGACAGGGTGGACGAGGGCAACCGTATCGTAATGCTGCTCGAACAGGGAATGAGCGAGAGCCTTGATATGGGTGCCGGAGGAATAGACACAACATCGGCAATGTTTAACTTTCAGGATATTATGAGATTTATGATGTCGCTCAATCTGCCTGTACAGGCCACCGACTATGTCGTAACGCTTATCAACAATGTTGTGACGATAGTCAACCAATCGGGCGTTCAGATACTCATATTCCTCAGCGGACTGCAGTCGATACCCGATTCGATCTACGAATCTGCAAATGTTGAGGGAGCATCTGGATGGGAGTGCTTCTGGAAGATCACATTCCCCATGATCTCTCCCATGATTCTGGTCAATCTCTTCTATACCATAATAGACTACTTCACCCGTTCATCGGGACCCATGATGATGTATATAGAGGCTGTGACCTTAGGAACTGCGAAATTAGGCGAACCCGCAGCAATGGCATGGATATTCTTTGCGATAGTATCGTTGATTCTGGTGGTAGTCGCATTGATTATAAACAAATTTGTATTCTATCAGCAAAAAGAAAGCTAAATGAAAGGAGTTGACGGTAATATGGATTTAAAAGAAAACACAATCGCAAACAACGCCGCAGAGCTAACCCGGCGGCTAAAGCTGGATCGCATTTTGACCAAAAAGAATATGCTCGCTTTCATCTTCGCTTTTTTCAGGTATGTGCTTTTGATAGGGCTTGGGTTTATCATACTCTTCCCGTTTATATCAAAAATAACAACCTCCTTTATGCCCCTTATCGATACCCAGGATCCTACCGTTGTTTTCATACCGCGCAACCCAAGTTTGGTTAATTACATACGGATCCTTACAGAGACAGACATACTAAAAGGCGCAATGATGTCCTTCCTGACCTCTATTCTCTATGCGGTATTCACAACTGCATCATGCTCTGTGGTAGCATACGGTCTGTCCAAGTTTAAACTCAAGATTTCGGGGCTTATCACGGCGCTTATTGTCTTTACGATTTTAGTTCCGCCTCAGACGGTTATCGTTTCGATTGTAAAATACTTTAAGTATTTCAATATGGGGGTTGGGTTCTATCTTCCGTTTTTAAATTTGGGTACCGGAGACATAACCAATACTCCCTGGCCGTTGATAATACTGGGAATCACCGGATTCGGATTTAGAGCAGGACTGTATACGCTGATCATGCGGCAGTTTTTCAACGGAGTTCCCGATCAGCTTATCGAGGCCGCCTATGTTGACGGATCGGGGGTTACTAAGACCTTTTTAAGAATCATTATGCCGCTTTCGGTTCCGGTTCTTATGACCGTCTTCCTCTTCTCCTTCTGCTGGCAATGGACCGACATATTCTACTCAAGGGTGCTCTTTGAAGAAGCGCCGACAATCGCTACATCGGTCTTCGCCCTATGGGATCAGATAACGGTCGGGCAGGGGATAATCAACACCCACAACACCATCATTGTAAACACGGCCTCACTGATCGCTATTGCCCCGCTGATTGTTCTCTTCCTGTTCTGCCAAAAGGCGTTTGTTCAGGGTATCGAGAGAAGCGGAATCGTCGGATAAAACCTTTGGTATCTATAGGTGTTTTGTAAAAACGCTTTATATATATAACCAATAAAAATATGGAGGGTATTTTTATGAGAAGCAAATCTAACAAATATTTCACAGGAGGTAATGGTATGAAAAAACTAATTTCCATGCTTTGCGCTATTGCTGTTCTCAGCTCCGGCGTGATAAGTGCGTTTAACTTTGCATGGGCGACAGAAGTTTCCGAGACTGATGGTTTCGGCGTTAGTTACGAAGAATCCGAGACAGAGGACGAGGTGACAGAAGAGCCGTATGTCGAACCGACAGAAGAGGGCGGCGAGGTTACAGACCAGCCCGGCGCCGCTGTTGGTTTGGATGTAGGCGTTTACGGAAAGACCGGAATCACGGTGCGGAATCCGTTTATCTACAAGGGCCAATTTAAAGAAGACGGCGGAGAATCGAGAACCAACTTTTCCAAAGCCTTTAAAGATCACCTTGAGATACAGCTCATTGTAAATAATGGAGATTATTATTACGAAGTTTCTGCAGAGCATATAGTCTTAACACGGCAAACATGGACACCTGCCGACTTTTACGACAGACCCCATGTGCAAGGAAATGCAGACGGATCAATTAAACCCCAATCGGGTAACCACTGGTTTACTATTACAACAACCCAGTTTTCGGGAATTACCCCATCAGGTGAAGTTGTAACTGTTCCTGCTCAATCTACACCTTTCAACTTTGCTATCACGGTAACGGCCAGCGAAAATGCACCTAAGGTACGTCCGGTTGCGCTTGCAAACGATTCTGATAATGCGGGTGCGGCGGCGCATGAGTATACAAAATACACAACACCCAATCCGCTGGGAAGCGTGTGGGGAAACTCTGATGCTGCTACAGCTCCCTCTCTTACCCGTTCCGGCAATCCCACAGCCTACAAAATCGCAAGAACCAGCAGTGCAGGCGGCGGATGGCTTGTAGTTAGTAACGAACCCTATCATGTGGAAATCTCTATGTATAAATATCTGTATGTAGAAGTGGAGATAGAGGGTTTGGAAAACGCTCCCGACCACATAAGAATAGACAATAATGATTCATCCAATCCCCGTTTTAACAGAACGAGTTTCTTCGATACAAGAGCCGGCTATAACAAAGCGGGTGTTGGTTGTTACGACCTAAGCAAAATAAGCTCCTATACAAGAAGATTCTTTATGAATGTAGTCTGCGACGGCATGGGCGCTGCGGACGATGCCACTCTTGTTATAGTACAGTTTTGGCTGTCCAACGAACCCTTGTTCTTGGGATCGCACGATTTAGGTCTGAAGGAGAACGGTGAAACGCTTGCCTTTACCGGGATCGAGGGCGTATCTCTCCCCGCAAAGACAGACTATATCTATGGCGGCGGACCCGGCACTGATACATTTGAAGAGGTCAGCTTAGACGGAGCGCTTTTCAACGCATTGATCGATCGTACATTCCCGAATCGTGCTGCTGAAGAGCGGGTACAAAAGGGCTTTATGGAAAACATAGCTGAAAACATTAAGATAAATCCGGGGTATAAAGAAAAGGACAAAACCACGGATAAGGACAAAATTACTGTAAACACCCAAAAAGAAATTGACAGCAAAGAGGGTGCAGTTCCTACCGTTGTGACTGTCGAACTCACCGTGCCTGGAAAAAAGGATCCTTTGACCGAAACCATCGAGGTCTTCTATTTCGACAAAGATCCGAAAGAGTACAGAGCCGCTAATGACCACGCAGATACGAGACGGGTATATCTGAGAACCAGTTCTGTTTCGGTGGGCGGCGTTGTATCCAAGTGGGACGGATCCTTAGAGTTCTATGGAGCAACAGGTAACGCAATGTTCAACTTTGAACCCGGGCATGATTATTTGACAAGAGGCGGTTATCTCAACATGGATCCGGATAACGGCGGGTACAAATACCTCTATGCCGAGATACGGGCGGTTGATTCCAACATACCCGGCGGATCCGCCAACCTGCGGATCAACGGACATGACAACAGGACTAACTATGGTATGCAGGGTACAACATACAGAATATTCCAACATTTCAGAGAAGACTATTGTGTTAATGAATTTACAGGTCTTATGAGATTTGACGCAAGTGGCATAAGCACAAACCTATCTGCTGCCGCCAATCCTGATGGCGTTAAAGAAATCAGGAGTATCAACTTTAACAACGCCCGCACCTCTGTTATAACAGGTGTTTGGGTATCTAACGACCCATATCTCGTTAATCCTCCGGGAGCTGTCGCAACACGCAGCATAAACGAACTTTCGGTTATAAGAAGACCCCAAAACGAAGTTTTGTATTCAAGCGGAGAAAACAATAACGCAGGTATGAACAGCAACCATAGCATACAACACATCGGCGTTGACAAGGATGAAAACGGCATTTACAAATACGGTCTTGACTATCTGCTTGGATCGGACACTCCTTTGTCGAGATACAGAATCGGTATAGGACTCAGTCTGAACGGCGGCGGAATGTGGGATATTGCCAAGGATGAGCTGTCCCAGGGAACGCTGAGCTACGGAGCGATCGACACATCGACTATCGGATCAAAATCTGTAGCTATAGCCTTCTTCAAAGAAGGCGTTACGCCGAAAGTCATGGAAACCTATCTCGATGTAAGGGTTGTAGAGACATTTGAATTTGATCAAGTCGCAGAATATGGCGAAGACACCATGAAGTTAGGGTTTATTCCGTTTGATTTCAATGGGATCAATCAACGCTCGATACTCAGAACAAACGGCGAGATGATGATCGACGGCGGATCAGGCGGCGGTAACTTTATATGGCTCGATCCTGCCAGAGTGGAAGTATGTCCCGTGCATCCTGTAAATGCAAATGGAAACGACACCTGTGCGAGAACCTGTCCATCCCGTCCGTCTAAATTCGGTTATAGCTACTATACCTCCGATCAGCGGAGAACCATTCGTGCTCCTCACCGTATAACGTTAAGTTTGGATACCAACAGAAGGCCGATATACGAATTTTCAAAAATGTCAAGAGAAGCAAGAGTAGACGATGGCAAATATGATAAAGATAAGGATTACACCTTAGTAAACGACCTCAACAGACCATTAACAATCACATGGGGCGATCCCGACAAAAAACTGATTAGTGCAAAAGGATTCCCGACAACGAGTGTATACGATGTTTTGAGATCGCAGTATCCGCCTATTACTGATGCCAATACCTATTACAGACTTGGCGACTATGTAACCGATGACGACGGCGCCTTTGTATTGGACGAAAACGGAAACAAGAAGATAGTAGGCAACTCATACGGCTATGTAGATCTGCCGGGTGCGAAATTTACCGATAACGCTCTTGTAAACAAACCTTTTATAGACATGAACGATTTCAAGTATATGTATTTAGATGTAGACGGAACCAGCATCCATCACCTTAGACTAAACAACGTGGACGACTTTGAGAACTCGATAGGATTCGGAGCCACAACAGGCGGACAGAGGTTACACGGAAGCCAGATCAACGGATTCTTCAGAGTAAGCACCGAAACCTTTGCAAAGTCGCAAGCGCTCTTTGACGACAACAGACCCGGACATCTTTGGAACATAAACCTTGTTTCTATGAATGGAGATACAAACCTCAAGGGAATATATCTCTCCAACAACCCCTTCTTTAACCCCTATTCGGCCGGACCGACACAGGACTATCAGGTAATGCCCTCAGCCGAGCTGCTCAAGACCAAAGGCTCATCGGCTATCGAGGTCAACATCGACGGATCAATGGCATTCAAGGGTGCGGATGTATTCACTTTCCATCCGACCTATGAGAGAAAGTTCAGCGTATCACAAAGACCGTATATGGCGGTAGATATAAAGAACGGCGCAGAGAATCTCACCAGTCTCAATCTCAAGCTGAGAGACACAGCAGAGAACTCAAATTTCATGCTGATGAATGCTCCGGCTGTAGAGAAACTGACGGGATTCGGCAACGGTCTCACCATTATAGACCTCAGGTCTCTGAACAGCATTGCAATCGAAGAACTCCACGACAATCTCACATTCGAGCTTGAAACAACAGGCAATGTAGAAATATCGTCGATATTCTTCTCACGATCGGCATACTTCAAGCCGCAGTTTGTCAGGAACTCTAAGAAGCTCAACACTCCTATCAGCACAAACGATCTCTATATACAGAGGGATAACGACGGCAAACCCGATCCGATAACAATACCCGTCAGAGGCGGAAACGACATAGTAGTACCCAACACAACAACAATCGAGCCGGGCGCAAACGAAACGACAGTCAGAGCGCCGGGTCTTAGGATGGAAGCCAAAACCGACATATTCTATAATATGTTTAACGACAACATCGAGGCATTCTACCTCAACATAAGAGAGGTTCAGGGCCCGGTTATGTTACAGTTCTACTCATACGGAGCAGGCGGTTCGAACGGCCCGATGGCACTCATAACCGAGCAGTATGTAGACGAAACCCTCAACAATCAATGGCTCAGAGTAGACCTGCGCGATGCAGGAGAAGACAGACTGATCATGCAAGGATTTATCGAGATCAGGGTTATATCAGCAGGAGCAAACTCGAGATTAAGGCTGGCAGACACATTCTATGCAGGAGCGGGAGACCCGCTTATGGCAGGAGACGGCTCCCAGAGCTATACAGACTATGGCCCGGCCTTTGATGCCGACTTTGATTCCGAGGCATATATGCTGAGTTTCTTCAGTATGCTTGCAGGAAAGGTCTACGACACAAGCAACAGGGTTATGAAGGACGTTATGGTTCTGCTCGAAACAAAACAGACCCAAGGCCCTGCATCATTCAGCGAATCCCTCACAACAGAGGAAGACGGCGCATTTGAAATCGACCATGTAGGATTAGACAGACAGAAGCTGAAATTCTCAAACACCGATGAAGAGGTTATAGGTGTTATGTACTTCAGAATCTCTTTGGACGAAGAATCGGGCATGAACGGCGATGAGATGGTGCTCAACGTCAAGGACATGAAGAATCTGAAGGTTGTGTTGGGCGGCGATGAGGTTGTTATGACCATCTCACCTTCGTCGGGCGATTACAACAAGGCTATGCTGTTTGTAATATTGGCTCTGATTGCCGCCTGTGCGATGGTTCTTGTAGGACTGACCATCTGGAAGAACAAAAAGCTGAGCAATCAGGAATAGATCGCCCTCCCCCCTTTCGAGGGACAAAAATAAATACAGCGAGAATTGGGTTTCCCCTTTTTACGGGAAACCCAATTCGGTTATACCGTCACGCCCCCCCCGCCACGCCCTCTCCGTCACGCCTCGGCGTGACACCTCTCCCAAAGGGAGAGGCAAGGTGACGAACAATTGACAATTATTGTAACCACGAAATACACTAAAACCACGAAATATTTTAAGAACGGTACGCACGGGGGTACGCACCCAACCCCCGCAACCTAAGATGGTAATAAATTCCTCACAAAAACCGAACACAAATTTTATGTAAAATGCGAATTGACAAATGGAAATATGCCAAATAATGGAATTAGGACACATTTGTGTTACTAATTGATGTTTGGTGATAAAAATGAAAAACAGGGAAATTATACTCGCAGAATACATAAAGGCTCAGATAAATTCGTTGTTGTTTTCTCTCAGTCAACGAGTTTCACCCAATTGTTTCTCGAGAAGTCCGAAACATTTGACCTTTAAAAACACAGCTCTTATGATTCTGAATATGGTAAAAAAGGCGGTAGCAGTGGAAATTATGACTTATTTCAACAGGGCCGAGAATCATCTCGATCTGCCAACCCGACAGGCTTTTACAAAAGCGCGTGAGAAAATTAAATACACGGCGTTTGAGGATTTTTTCGAAAAATCTTGTGAGTTGGCATTAATTGGAGACGATTTAAAGAAATATAAGGGATTTAGGATTTTCGCCGGAGACGGTACATCGTTTTTTGTCGGTGATCTGAAAAACGAAAGCATTAGAGACTATTTTGGGGAAAGCACGACAATAAAAGGCAAGGCAATGTGTCGTCTTAGCGGCATTGTCGACGTTCTCAACGAGTTTATCGTTAATGCAAAAGTGTCGGGATTCGATGTCGGAGAGCGTGCTTTAGCGATAAAACAAATACAGGAATTGAAGGACATAAGAGATGCATTGTATTTGTTTGACCGTGGTTATTGGTCACCGGAATTAGTGCGGGAAATTCACGAAAACTGTCAAAAATTCGTGATGCGTCTCCCATCGAGTGTCGCCAACCCCGTTTCAACCGACAAAAATGGCGAAATCATTCCTTTGCGGCATTGTGTTTTTACCCTTGCTGATGGCGATAGGGAAATATTGGTAACAAATCTGACAACCGATGAAGTATCGGATGAGGAATTATTTTCGCTCTATGCAAAGCGATGGGGTATTGAGAGCAAATATCTTACACTCAAAGCACGATTGGAAATCGACAGTTTTTCGGGACAATCGGCAAATATTGTGCTGCAAGACATATTTGCCACGCTATATATTTCCAATTTATCATCCTTTATGTGCCATAGCGCCGATAAAGAAATCGAGAAGAAGACGGCTCACAAGGGTAATAAATATCCGCAAAAATCCAATAGAGCTTTCAGTATTTCCCTATTGAGGGAGCGTTTTGTGAAAATTATACTCATAGACGATCATTTGGAACGCAACAGAGAACTGGATAGGTTGATGCGTGCGATCAGTGCGAATGTGGTTTATATTGGAAAACACAAACCAAAACCACGAGATAAACGCAAAATCAAGGAGTCCCGTGCCTGCAAAAAGTACAAATCTGTGCTATAGGAATTTATTACCAGTTTAGGTTGCGGGGGTTGGGTGCGTACCCTACAGGGGCTTGAAATTGTAACCTTTATGACAAAATGTTCAATTTCTTTAGCGATCATACCCAAACCGACCGCGCCATTTTTGTGCATCACCCACAAAAATAGTTACAAATTGGTTACAGATTCGGAAAACCCATAGACGGGGGATGGATTATGGTGTAGAATGATATTACAATGCAGAATGCAGAATGCAGAATTATTTTTTTACCACGAAAATCACGAAAGACACGAAATGTTGTAATTTCAAGCCCCTGTAGGGTACGCACCCCTGTGCGTACCGTCCTTTGTGTAATCCTGTGAATTGCTGTAGGGGCGGCAATCTGCCGCCCGTGGTTACCGTAGGGATGACCGCCCTCGGTCATCCGTGATTGCCGCAGCGGCGGGTGTTTTTCTCCATTCTGCATTCTGCATTCTTAATTCTGCATTACAAAGGAGTTGATCGCATGAAAAAATTACTATCATTATTCACAATGGCCATGCTGCTTATGGCGGTCATGTCGGGTTGTGGCTGCAGCAGCAGCGACCCGGATTTTCGTGAGCCGGACGATGATGACGAGGGTGCGTTCACGGTTGTCTATGTCGATCCCGAGGAGGAAGACTGCGGATACTGCGAAGAATGTGACTGGTGCCTTGACGTGGAGAAACCGCCGGAGACCTCTGAGCCTGATCGGCAGTCGAGCGTGGGATCGATGATTTCGGGGAGAAGACCGAATGATGAACCCGCAATTGAATCGCACAATCTCGATAGCCTCAGAGGCAAGAAGATAACGGTTGCCTGGTCGGGCGGAACATACTTTGGCAACGCAGGTAACGACCCCGATGGCAAAAAAGCATTGCGACAGGCGGCTATCAATGCCATTGATGCAGAGTACGGCTGTGAGCTTGTGATGAGAGAGATTCCCGGCGGCGCTATGGCTCTGTTTGAGACGGCGAGACTGCCTATCTATACCGGTGATGCTTTCTTCTCAGACATCATGGTGTCGTGGGTTCACCGTATCAGCACGGCTGTAGACTTGCAGCTGTGGCGGGATCTCAACAAAATCCCGCAGATGCAGATGGACAGCCCGACTTGGGATCTCAACATGACCGAGCAAACGAGAGTTTTTGACAAGAATCTGTTTGTCTTCCCCGATTTTAAGTCGCCAGCCTATACTGCCGCAAGCCTCATGTTCAACAAGCGGATTCTGGGCGAGGTTGGGATGACATCGGGTCAACTTTACCAAATGGTGCGGGAAAGAAAATGGAACTTTGAGGAAATGCAGAAACTTAGTGCGAGAGCCTACAAGGATATTGACGGGGTTCCCGGTCCGACTGCGGGGGATCAATTCGGGTTTGTGGGCGCTGATATGGCGGGCGCCGTCACCAGACACGTCTATATTGCGGCGGGCGGGAAGCCGGTAGTGCGAACAGCGAGCGGAGGTTTCAAAAACAACATGGAAAGCATGAGGAACATCACGGCGATTACAGCAGCGGTATCATGGCTGATTGCAGACAAATCTGTTATGAACGAAGCTGTCGACCAACGTGACTGGTCGGTGCAGACCAAGGCGTTTATGGAGGGCAGAGCGTTGTTCTATCTCTCGCAAGCCTACAGTCTTCCGGACGCAAACTATTCCGCAGCAGACGGATGGGGCATGGTTCCTTTCCCGATGAACAAAGAAAATGGTGAGTATCAAAACGGAATCAACCACGACACCGAGGTTATCGCCCTGCCTGCCAACAACAGCAACGAAAGCGCGGCGCTTGCGGGTATGTGGCTGAATCTCTGGGCGGAGAGCTATTCGCACATTTTCGCCGCAGATCGTAACGCAATCAGATCCGCAATAACCGATCCCGATGCCGCCGCCATCTGGGAAATGAACGAGCTTATCAAAAAGACGGGCGACATAAACCCGATGTATTGGGGCGTTATCAGCCCGGCCTCGGTTTTGATAAGAACATACCGCCGTTATGATGTTATTGATGGCATAGATAACCCACGACCAATCGATTTCGACAGACAGGTTGAGAGTTTCATGGCAGCGGTAAGAGCGGCAAGATGAACAATGCAGAATGCAGAATTAAGAATGCAGAATGTCGGCCCCCCCCCCCCCCCCCCCCGCGACACCCCTCCCCCCCCGGGAGGCGGGGGGGGAAAAAAACCCCCCCGCCCCGCGGCCCCCCCCCCCCCACAGAGG
>Ga0099364_10002326_pt1 | contig 30455 bp, 32 predicted proteins | sample TergutTh196P3_FD_73070 | JGI IMG/M metagenome (GOLD analysis project Ga0099364, IMG submission 73070) | Microcerotermes parvus P3 segment gut microbial communities from Pointe-Noire, Republic of the Congo - Th196 P3 | ecosystem: Host-associated > Arthropoda: Insects > Digestive system > Gut ...
TTCCTACAAGCACAACACAACATCGTAAAACGGATGTGCCAGACGATTACTGCCCAAGAGGTTGGGCAACTGGAATAGCATCTACTGTCGCTTTCGCCAATGGATTAAACTCGGCATCTTCGATCGCGTCGAAAAAATGGACCGCAGTCCATTACTAAGAATAGAAGAGACTTAATTACTAAAACAATTTCGATAGTAACAAAAAGAAGTAGCTGATTGTGCGTCGCTTGTCATTAGTATTAGTAGTAGAAGAGTTGACAGTAGAAATAGCGAAGGCGATTCGTCAGGGCATGGCATTGATAATAGACAAGGCGTATCAGGGAGATGCGTGTCGAACAAAAGCGAAAAATCTAGAATGCGTCAAGTGGTTTTGCCGAAGAGCAATCATATCAAGCCTTGGTGGTAGAGTAAGAATCTGCATAAACAGTGTTATATTTTAGGACATAACTTCCGCAATATCAAACAGTTCCTGTAAATATTAACTCTACATGGAAAATTGGACGAAACCTAATAATGCCTTCGTTGCCATCGCAAACATCGTCGTCACGCTGATAAATTACTGTAAACACGCCCATCATTTTGAGCAATTTTAGGCAACAACGCCTGTCAAAAAATATAGAAGCGCAAGTAGTGTATCTTTCTGTTTATAGTCCTGATTTAAATCCAATTGAGATGGTCTTCTCGAAGTTGAAGACGTTGCTGCGTAAGTTAAAGTTACGAACGATGGAATCCTTATGGAATAAGCTTAGCGAACTGTACGATGTGTTTTCGCCTGATGGGAGCAAACTATTTCGAACATGCAGGATACGAAAAATGATAGAGTCAAGGTAAATTGTAGATGTGTTCTAGGACATCACGTTCAAAACCTTATTTTTGCCTTCCACCATCATGGATTTATATATACTTTCCCTTTTGAAAAGGATCAGCAATGCCACAACGCAAGAAGTCCAAACCCAAACCCAGTCCTATCAAACGAGCCAAAAAATCGCTTGGAAACTCGATGATATCGATTGGAAATGAAACAAAAATATTTTTCCCCTCAAAAAAGGTGGTATCCAATGTGGACGACTAGCAGGAGCCAAGCGACGTGTGTTCGAGGCATTGATATAGTGTTTTCGAAGTGGTTGTCCTTGGGAATATCTGCCCAAGAATGTTCTTTCTTGAAGCACCTGTTGTCGGCATTTGTTCAAATGGAAAAAGCAAGGTGTATTAGGTCGTGTTGGTACTAATCTTGCGTAGTATCGACGAAATCGTTATAGTATGCGAGATGGAATGGACATCCGAGCACATAAAAAGTATTCAACATTTGCTGCCAAACAACGCGGCAATGTTGAAATTGACGATCTTTCGTTTTTTCAAGCCTTGCACTCCATCGCTGAAAACGGATGTAAATGGCGAGCCTTGCCCGAAAAGTTTGTCAACTGGAACAGTATTTACTATCGTTTTCGCTACTGGATCGATATTGGCATCTTCGATCGCATCGAAAAACATTTCAAATCGCAAGTCATTAATATCAAAGGGATTAAGGCATTTGTGCTAGATAGTGCTTATATCAAAGTTTATCCTGATGGTACGGGTGCGCCGAAAAAAAGGACTATAGTCCGCTACTAAAAGTAGAAGAGATTTAACTACTAGCACAATTTCGATAGTAGCAGATAAAAGTAGCCGATTGTGCGTCGCTTGTCATTGGTGTTAGTAGCAGAAGATATTGAAGTAGAAGAGTTGATAGTAGAAGTAGCGAAGAAGATTCGGCTGGGCAAACATTTGATTATGGACAGAGCGTATGAGGGTGATGCCTGCTGATCGCAGGCGAAAAAGTGTGTAATGATACCGGTGGTACCTCCGAAATGTAATCGCAAGGAGCCGTGGGAGTACGATAAGGAGTTGTACAAGTGCAGGAATATTGTCAAACGTAACTTTCGAATTATAGAGGAGTTTCGGCGAGTTCATACTCGCTATGACAAACTCGACGAAACCTATAATGCCTTCATCGCCTTCACAAATATCATCGTCTTCATGAGAAATTAGTGCCAACACGCCCTAAATTACCACAACATTTTTAGTAGCGTTGCTTTGTGATGGATCAACAGCGCTGATGGTTTTTGATGGAGCGATCAAAGGAGAATTATTTTTGACATATGTGAATCAAATCTTAGTATTAACATTGTACAGTAGCGATGGACAATTTGAGTTTTCATAAAGTAGCAGGCGTGAAAGTAGCAACAGAAAATACAGAAGTGCAAGTAGTATATTTACCTCCTTATAGTGCTGATTTAAATTCGATTGAAAATGTGTTTGCGAAGTTGAAGACATTGTTGCGTAAGGCAAAGCTACATACAATGAATGGACTATGGAAAAGATGGGGAGAACTGTGCGATGTGTTTTCGCCACAAGAGTGCAAAAGCTATTTCAAACACGCTGGATATGCAAAAATGTAAAGCCAAACAAATTGTGGATATGCTCTAACAGTCGAAACGAATTCGATGACTATTTTCACAAAGAGAACTATTCTTGGCATTATTAACTCGCTCTAGCCGTACAATACTACTGCCATTATAAGGAATTACGTTTATTAGTAAGGAAGTAAAAAATGGATTGTCCTTGTTGTGGCAGCATCGAATACATCAAGAATAATATCGCTAAAAACGACAACAATACGAATGCAAACAGTGTCAGTAGAATTACACGGTCAAAAAAATCAGACAAAATGTCAGTAGAATCTCTACCACAAGCTCTCGGTATATATCTCGAAGGTCTCGACTTTCGTGCCATCGGACGAGTGTTGAAAGTAGATATACTGCCATCTACTGTTGGATCAAGCAAACCAGGCAATAGAATTGCCCGCCAAAAAAGAGCATGCAAAAGTCATAAAGTCTTATGGAATAATTGCTTATGCATGCATGAAATGCTACTAACGGCTTTGGGCTGCCATAGATCAATCAAGGAAACGTTTTGCATTATTTGTTTGCGTGGACCGTTCGACAGCGACGGGCTTGAAGTTATGGGAGAAATTGAAGGACTTGTCGGTCTGTACATTTGCGACGGATTATTGGCGGAGTTATGAGGAGTTTATTCCGCCACGGCAGGTTCAAAGCAAGTCAGAGACTTGCCTAGTGGAGAGTTACAACAGTCGTATTCGCCATTACTTGGCGAGATTCAAAAAAAATAAGTGTGTACAGTAAGTCCAAAGAGAGGATCGTTATCTCCCTAATCCTTTTGATGGAAAGGATAAATGATTAAATTATGCCGATTTAACAATGCCAACAATTTTGTGTGTTCTAGCAAAATTTGCCTGTATTTTGTTGTTTGTTCTTCTTTTTTCATTTAGACCGGGAATCACCTTCCAATAAACAACACATTTTTTGACAAACTCAACCAACCAATACAACATTATACTAACAAACGCGGCAGCCACAATCCCAGCAAAAATCAAATCCGTTTCGCTGTAATATGTCCACGCTTTGATCAAGTATCCAATCCCTTTTGTAACTCCAACATATTCGGAAATGATGGCTCCTATGACAGCAAAGGAAGATGCCACTTTTAGTCCAACAAATAAATCCGGTAGGGCATACGGAACACGAACTTTTATAAAAACCTGCCATTTTGTTGCCGGGTAGGTTTTCATTAAGTCAATCACGTCCCGATCAATATCATTCAATCCCTTCATAAGATTTATTAAAATGGGAAAAAAGGCTGCAAATGCCGACAGTAAAGTCTTGCTTAAAATATCTGTTCCAAACCACAGAACCATAATGGGAGCAATGGCAATAGTAGGGATCACACGCGTGGCAATGGCAAAAGGCAACATTGACTTTTCCAATATGTTTGAAAAATGAAACGCTGTAGCCAAGCACACTGCCACTAAAAATGCAATGAAAAAACCATATAACGCCCCCAAAAAAATATTTGCGCTACTGGACAGAATAAATGGCATTTTTTGAATCATTTTCTGGAAAATAACAATAGGACCAGGAAGAATAATAGGATTGATATCCAAGATTCAGACTATTACTTCCCACGCGGCTAAAAAGAAAATCAGCGAGATAACTGGATAGAATATCCTTTTCAAATTTTCATGCTCCCTGTACATTTGCCGTCCGTATTCTTTTCTCCAATTTCAGAAATGTTTGATCAATTATGTTTTCCTCCGTTCTGTCTTCTGGCAGGTCGATACCAATGGCACCAATCTCACACTGACCATGGTCAGGTTGCAATAAACCGGCAATGACACGTAACAACGTCGATTTTCCGCAACCGCTCTTTCCTAAAAAACATCCACAATGTCTCCTTGATTTATAGAAAATGAAATACCATCTAATACAAACAACTTGTTCCTATTAGAAATGCGGTACATTTTTGAAATGTCATTAACTGTAATAATACGCTGTTGCTTCAACTATAGACGACATAAATCGCTGAACCAAATCTGTATTCTCTTCGATCAGGCTTTCATTTGTGATAACCATATGCCCTTGCGTGATTATTCCATAATAAGCAGGAGAAATTTCATTGAGTTGATGTCTTCGTTCTCGTAGCGTCAAGCCAGCTGTTTTTGCCTTTTCCAAACCCGTCATGTCAAAACCAGCAACGTGGGCAAAATCCGCGAGGAGATCGTTTTCGTAAAATGCCTGCTTATCGAAAAGACGTTCTTTAATCTTATCCTTTCCAAAAACCGATGACCAACGTTCTACTATTTTGCGATAAGCGAGGAAAGAGCGCTCTTCCTGCATGTTCACGTAATCAGAAAACTCGGTGGTATTGCCAGAGGATACCAAGGTATAGTAATAACTGACGAGAAACTCCGGCTGCCGACGCAGATAGAGTGCGCCGCACGTTTTTCGACCATACGGCGAATTCGTTTTTTTTGGTGTTCTTGATATTCTTACGTAATTTTTTTCAAGAAAATACCTAGCCGGACAACACCGCCAGCAACGCAATATGAGAGCGTTCGGCGCACCTCAGGGACGCACACTGCCGCCCGCAAGCCGGAATGGCACTTTTTCACCCCAAAATCAACAGAAACACGCTCCAAAACCCTACGTTTTAACCTGTTGCCGTTTGGCTTTGCGAGCCTTTGAGTTGGCAGGTCGCTTTCCATGATTCGCTTTTTTCTTCGGATGCTGCGGTTTAGACATAGTTTTTGCAGATGTTCGAACAGCTCACATTGTATCCGAAGACTCGGAAATGTACAGCCCTCCCGTCTGTGCCCACTCTACGGAATATACGACGCATCCGGCTCGAGCGACTCGCAAAACCTCGCCATCAAGTCGGCTATTTTGTCTATATCCTCCAACGAAATCATCTCGACCGGCGTGTGCATATAACGATTCGGGATACTGATCAAAGCCGTTGCCATTCCGCCCCGATTGACCTGCATCGCCCTTGCATCCGTTCCCGATACCTTGCCGTCCGCAACAATCTGGACCGGTATCTCATTCCGCTTGGCAACATCAACCAACGCATTGACCAACTTCGTCGTCATATTGGGACTCCGCGTAATGACCGGCCCGCCGCCAAGTTTGACATCGCCGTTTTCCTCCTTCTTGACCGTCGGACAATCCGTCGCAAACGTCACGTCGGTCGCGATGCCGATATGCGGGTCGATACTGTACGAACTCGTCATCGCTCCGCGGATGCCGATTTCCTCCTGAACGGTCGAAACCGCAAAAACTCCAACTTTGAGTTTGGACGGATCAATCCGCCGCAGTGCTTCCATAACGACCCAAACGCCGGCCTTGTCGTCCGTTGCCGGTGCGGCAATCAAGTTATTCCGCAGTTCACGATACTCCAATTCGATGGTAATCGGGTCGCCGATGCTGATGGCTTTTTCGGCTTCATCCTTGTCTTTCGCCCCGATATCAATCCAAAGGTCTTTGATTTTCGGCACTTTTTTTCGGTCTTCATCATCCATCAGATGGATGGGCTTTTTGCCGATGACTCCATCGACGGGGCCGTCGGCTGTCCAGATTTTGACGCGTACACCGACGAGATTTTGAATATCCCAACCGCCAACGGTCAGAACGTAAATGTATCCCTCTTTGTCAATGTAATTGACGATGAGGCCGATTTGGTCGCAGTGTCCGGCGAGCATCACGCGGAGCGGAGCATCGGGATTTTTAGCCGCAACTACGTTGCCGTGAATATCCGTTCGGATGGAATCGGCAAAGGGAGCGGCGTAATCGCGGACGAGTTTCTGCACCGGTTCTTCAAATCCGGTAACGCTCGGCGTGGTGAGGAGGTTTTTGAGAAATTCTTTTGCTTGGGCGTCCATTGGAAGTCGGTACGGGAGAATGGGACAGTGGAATCGTATCACACCGGGGATCGTTTTTCAAGGTTCCCTGGAAATCCAGGGGCTGACGCCCCCGGCATGAACTAATGTTTGGCGGGCAGGCTACCGATTTTTCACGGCGGCCTGCAATTTTTCTTCCTGCTCGGCGGCCTGTTCGATGCTGCCGACATACATAAATGCCTGCTCTGAAAGATGGTCCCATTTGCCCGAGGCAATTTCCTCAAACGAACGAATCGTGTCCTCTAACGGCGTGAACTCGCCCTTTTTGCCCGTAAAGACCTCCGCGACCATAAAGGGCTGCGACAAAAACCGCTCCATCCGCCTCGCACGGTGCACGACGAGTTTGTCCTCTTCGGCCAACTCATCCACACCGAGAATCGCGATAATATCCTGCAATTCACGATAACGCTGCAACGTCTGCTGCACCGTCCTCGCACAATCATAATGCCGCTGCCCAACATACTGCGGATCAAGCACCCGACTCGACGAAGCCAACGGGTCAACCGCCGGATAAATCCCCTTTTCGGAAATCGCCCTTTCGAGATAGATAAACGCATCCAACTGCCCGAACGCCGTTGCCGGTGCTGGGTCCGTCGGGTCATCCGCCGGAACATACACCGCTTGCACCGATGTTACCGCACCTCGATTCGTCGACGCAATCCGCTCCTGCAGGGCTCCCATCTCGGAAGCCAGCGTCGGTTGATATCCGACCGCCGAAGGCATTCGGCCAAGCAACGCGGAAACCTCCGAACCTGCTTGAGAAAAACGGAAAATGTTATCCACGAAGAGCAATACGTCGGTTCCGGTTATGTCGCGGAAGTATTCCGCCATCGTCAACGCGGAAAGGGCCACTCGCAAACGAGCACCCGGCGGCTCATTCATCTGGCCGAAAACCATCGTTGTTTGGTCAATCACGCTTCGGCCTGTATCGCCGATTTTGGCCTCGGACATTTCGAGCCAAAGGTCATTTCCTTCTCGGGTTCGTTCGCCGACGCCGGCAAACACGGAGTTTCCCTCGTATTTTGAGGCGATACGGGCAATGAGTTCTTGCAAAATCACGGTTTTACCGAGTCCCGCTCCGCCGAAAAGACCGGCTTTACCGCCTCGGACGAATGGGGTCAACAGGTCAATCACTTTGATACCTGTTGGAAAGACCTCGGTTTTTGTGGCGAGCGTTGTAATTTCGGGCGCATCGCGGTGAATGGGTCTATATTCAGTAGCATTAACGGGCCCTTTTTTGTCGATGGGTTCGCCGAGGAGGTTAAAGACGCGTCCGAGTGTTTCTTTTCCGACGGGCACGGAGACGGGCGAGCCTGTATCGAGGCAATCCATTCCTCGAACGAGTCCGTCGGTGGTTCCGAGGGCGACGCAACGGACTTTTCCGCCGCCGAGGTGTTGTTGTATTTCGCCGACGAGGTGCAGATGGACACCTTTTTCGGTGTTATCGACGCGAACGGCATTATAAATTGCGGGAAGGCGGTCTTCTGCGAATTCCGCATCGAAGGTTGAGCCGATTACTTGGGTGATTCGGCCGATATTTTTGTCCGTTGACATGGGCTGTTGCTGAAGGGGCTAAAAGTTGTGTAGCATTGTACACCGAAAGGGAGGGGAATGCAAGCGGTCGTCGGGGAGTGCCGCCCGGAGATAAGCCGGGCCAAATTTTGGAGCGTATTTGGAGTAGGTTTGGACGCCGGGATGACGGCTTTTTTTGCCCAGAGTAATTTGAAATACGCTCTAGTCGGCACTCCGACAGAGACTATTGCAATTCGCCGAACGTGTGTTATACTACGCGGACAAATTGAGATACGTTCGGCACGTTGCCGGACGATTGAATTAGAGTTCGTCAGCAATTCAGAATCCGTCCGATGACGGTTGGTTGACTTCACAGACCATCGGCAATGCCGAGTGAAGATGGCCAATAGCAATGAAAAGTGGCGTGCTTCCGTAAGGGGGCGTCTGCGCATTGCTAATGGTAAATCTTCGGCGCACGCAATGAGCGCAGCACTTTGGTCGGTGTGAAGAGAACCATCTTCTGAACGCATCGCTCCTGTCTTGAGCGGTCTTGCCTGCGGTCTCTGCTAACCCCTTAACTTCTGAAAGGAAATTGATCATGAAGAATGTTCGGAAAATCGTTTTGTTCGCCATGTTGGCGTTGTTTGTGGCACCTTCGGCTGTGCATGCACAAAATAATGCCCAACACCTGCAGAGCCTTATGGCAGATATAGGCCGGGCGGAACAGCAACGGCAGCAAGCCCAGCAGCAGCAAGCCCTTGGCCAGATTCTAATCATTGTTGGTGTGATAGGCCTTGCTACTGGTTGCATTGTTTACGCCATTCAGCAATCCAATAAGAATAAAAAAGAGTAGTCGGCAAATGCACCCATAGGTTGCGGCGGAGCACCGGCTAAATGATTCCGTCCCTGCGATAACGCTCCCATCCGGCTTTTTGTGAACACGTTCCCAAAGCCCGTATCGTAAGACACGACGGATTTTGAGCGGGCATGTTGCTGGTTAAGAATTTTGTCCGACCAAGCAAGAATACTTTTTTGGCTCTGGCCTCGATAATAGCATATTTTTCCATTGCCGATATGCATTTCGCTATGCAAATCAAGGGTTTTCGCCTATCATCGGCTCAGATAAAAAAGTTGTTCGATTTTTCATTGCCGACGGCACGTACCGCCGTGCAGAAAAAGCACATCCCAACTCGCGACGCATGTCCCAACACGACAATCTGTGAGAAATTCGCTGCGGCAGCACCCGGACACAAGGGGTAGGCTTGAATTCACAACGCTTATCGGCAATAATTCTGGTGCCCGTCCCGACATTATGCTTACGTTTCATTGGAGTGAATTGCTCGTTATCGTTTTCGGCGGTCTCGTGCTCCTGCTCGGACTTGCGTTTTTAATGCTGCGCCGACGCAATGAAGTGTTGCAGGAATTTTTGACCCCCGAAGAACCCCATCTTGAAGAGGAATTTTTCCGAATTCGGGAACCCAAACCGATTGAAGAGGAAATCGAAGAACCCGATGAAAACGAAGATGAACCCAAAGAAGAAGTCGCTCAATGGGGAAATACAGGCCAGTCGTAAAAAACACCAAAAAACTATGAAACAACTACACCTCCTTTTTGCCCTGCTCTTTGCCGGAACATTTCTGCTCTCCAGCAATGCGGGAGAACCACTGCGGCCAAATATCATCCTGATTATGGCCGACGACAACGGATTCTCCGATCTCGGCTGCTACGGCGGCGAAATTCAAACGCCCAACCTCGACCGACTCGCCGCCGGAGGAATCCGATTTCGGCAATTTTATAATTCGACCCGATGCTGTCCCTCCAGGGCATCAATCAATACCGGCCTCTATCCCCACCAAGCCGGTATCGGCGGAATGGATCACCGTACCGAACGCCGCGGTTATGAAGGATACCTCACCGACCGGTGCGTTACCACGGCGGAAGTTCTCAAATCCGCCGGATACCGAACCTACGTCGTGGGAAAATGGCATATGAACATCAATCCCGGGCCTATGGAACGCGGCTTTGACGAATTTTTCGGCTTGCTCCAAGGACATTCCTCTGACAATTTTGATCCGGGAGCGCACCGACGGCTGCCCGAAGGCCGACCGCTCCGCGAATATCCGACCGGCCGGTATTATGCCACCGATATTTTCACGGATTATGCCCTCGATTTCCTTGCCGATTCGCGGAAACCGGATGCCGACGGCAAACGTCCGCCGTTCTTCCTCTACGTTGCCCATACCGCACCGCATTTTCCGTTGCAGGCCTATCCCGAAGACATCGCCAAGTATGCCGATACCTACCACAAAGGCTGGGATGTGTTGCGGGAAGAACGCTTTGCCCGGCTCAAATCACTCGGTATGATTGACGAACGCTATACGCTTCCTCCCCGCGAGTTTGTGCCGAGGAACCGATACAATGACCAAACCGGCTGGGCAGATCGGTACAATCCGGCTTGGGCTTCGCTCGATGCCGACCGCCGTGCGGACTTGGCCCGCCGGATGGCAATTTTCGCGGCGATGACCGACCGAATGGATCAAAATATCGGGCGAATCATTGCCGACCTGGAAAAACACGACGATTTGGACAATACGCTGATATTGTTTCTGTCCGATAACGGAGCCTGTGCGGAATGGGATCCTTGGGGGTTTGACATCAGTTCCGGCCCGCAAAATGTCGTGCATAAAGGGGATGACCTCGACAAAATGGGCGGGCCCGGTACTTACCACAGTTACGGGAGCGGTTGGGCGAATGCGTCGAACACGCCCTTTCGGCTTTATAAGCATTACATTCACGAGGGCGGAGTCCGCACTCCGATGATTGCTCATTGGCCCAAGGGGATCGAACGGCAAGGGGCCATCGAGGACAGTGTGGGACATCTCATAGACTTTATGCCGACGTTTGTCGAAATTTCAGGGGCAACCTATCCGACTGAACGCAATGGACGGCCGATTATCCCGATGGAAGGCCGCAGTCTCGTGAAGGGGTTTGCCGGCACGCAAACCGAGCCGCGAACGCTGTACTGGGAACACGAAGGGAACCGCGGGGTCCGCGACGGGGACTTGAAACTCGTTTGGGTGGGCGTGCGTGGTGTTTGGGAACTATACGATCTCAAGACGGATCCCGTGGAGTTGCATAACATTGCGGAAGAGCAACCGGATGCGGTACAGCGGCTGTCTGCGGCTTGGGAAACCTGGGCGCGCCGGGCATTCGTGATGGATTAGTGCGCGTTTAGAAGCGTATTCTTATAAGCGTATTCAGAATTGGTCTGGATGCCCCTCCGTCATCCCGGCGAAAGCCGGGATCCATCATGCACGCCGCGAGTCTGGGTCCCGGCCTGCGCCGGGATGACAGTTTTGAGGGTTTCCGAACAGGTCTACTTCTTCCTGCTGGCCTACTTTTTCTTGCTGGCGTAGCTGGCTCCGGCAAATTTCTTGTTAAACTTGTCGATTCGCCCAGCGGTATCCACAAATTTCAACTTGCCCGTATAAAACGGATGACAAACACTGCAAATATCGACCTTGAGTTCCGGTCTGGTCGCTTTTGTCGTAAATTTGTTCCCGCAACCGCACGTAATCTGCGATTCCACGTATTTCGGATGAATGTTCTTTTTCATAATGCCCTCAATCCCATGAGACCAACGCCCGCCATTATACTCAAATCGGGAAAAAATGAAAGGGGCACGGTAAGCCCTTTTGGAAGCCTGTTCACCAAATCGCAACGGGACAAAACCGGCCGGCGGCTCGTGCCGTTTGCCGACTTACGTCTCCCGAAGGCGAAAAAATTGATTGACCGCAAGCGGAACGAAAATCATCATCGGCAGCCACGCACCCAAAACCGGCATGCCGACGCTCGTTCCGATGAATTGACTGGAATAACAAACCAAAAGGAAGCCGAACAATATCAATGCACTCAACCCGATCGCCTTGAAAACATTCCGTCCGCCGCGAGTCAACAAGACGGGCAAGCCCAAAAAAAGGAGCGACATATCCAAAATCGGCTGCGTCAGCCGGGAATGAATTTTCGTATGTACCGAATATCCAACGTCCAAACTCTTGTTCCGCGCGGCAGAAATAAGCGTCCAAAGCGAAGCGTATTGCCAAGCATCCCGCGATGCCAAACTCTCAAAAGGAACATTCGTTACGACAAAACATTGGTTCGCTTTCAAATCTTCCAGCCCAAATTGGTCTGCGTCAAACGGCGTAATGAGTACCGGCTTGTCTTCCCAAATAAGCGAAGGGCTCTGCAAAATATGTCTATCCTGCACGCCGGAAACTAAATATCCGGCAGGGTGCGATTTCGTTGCTGGCTTATGCGTTGCGGATTCGCCGGAAATACGCAATGACTGCTTGGAAATTGATCGGGGAAAGGCAAATTCCGGCTTGGAGAATCGTCCTTCCGAACGAAAAACACGGTCGCCGAGTATGGTGATATTCGTTTCATTGTCAATGCTTACATTGAGCAATGTGCCTTTATTTTCGGCATAATCGGCGGCTTCCATCACGATTCGGTCTTGAATGTTCGGGAGCAGATATTCCCTCACCACGCAGAAGATTGCGGTGGTGCAGAAAACGGCCAAAATGATGGGCTTCACGATCCGTAAAGAGGAGATTCCGGCGGCTTGAATCGGAACGAGTTCGTTATTGCGCATCAGAATTGCCAGCGTAATCATTGCGGCTGCAAGGCTCAAAACGGAGCCGAGGAGCAAAATGATGGGAATCGATTTGAAAAAATAGTACAGAAAAACGACTTTGGGAACATTTCCCGCCGCGGTGCCTGCGTGCAGAAGGGAATCGAAGTTGGTGAATAGGTCGAACACCACGAAAATCCCTACGAAGCAGAGGTTCCAACCGGCAAAGTTGAATAGGAAAATTTTCAAAATGTACCGGTCTAAAATGGACATCGAACGTTTGCATCGCAACTAGGTAACGGATTATGCAGAAACTGATGTTTTTAATCAAGAGCAGTGTTTCGGCATTGGCGAATTCGAAAGTGCAACTCGGCAATTTTTGTTTTAGACATACTCAAAATCGGCCTGGATGCCCCTCCGTCATCCCGGCGAAAGCCGGGAACCAGGGAAACGGTATGCACACTGCTCGGCTGGATTCCGGCTTTCGCCGGAATGACGATTTTTTGTCCATAGCAAAAACGAATACGCTCTAGTTGCCCAAAAGGCCTATTGCAATTCGATGTAAAAAATGGTATCCTATCGCTCGTCAGGTAAACTACACGGAGGTTTCAGATGAAGAGTCTTTTTCAAGGGAAAGAAATTCCTGTTCAAGTACGATGGATGGTGCGACGCGATTTTTCGCAGGTTCTTGCAATCGAAGAAATGTGCTTCGAATTCCCCTGGACGAGCGAAGAATTTATGCAATGTCTCCAACAGCCAAACTGCCTCGGGATGGTTGCGGAACTCGATGAGCAAGTCGTCGGATTTATCGTCTATGAAACTCCAAAAAACCGAATCCTCGTAACGAACATTGCGGTCAGTCCCGAATTTCAACGGCACGGGATCGCTCGCCAAATGGTGCAACGGCTCGTTTCCAAGATGATTTATCAACAACGCCATAAAGTTGCCGTTGCGATTCGGGAAACCAACTTGCCGGCATTGCTTTGCTTTCGGGCTCTCGGTTTCAAGGCGGCAACGGTTCTTAAAAATTTCTATGAAGACCAAAACGAAGACACGTATGTGTTGCAGTACAGGCTCGGCAAGGAACATATTGATCCGGTCTACGCTCCCGCAAACCGAATCGGAACGGAACATGCCGTCGATCCCGTGTTGGTGGGGTAGGGAAACGAGGGCATATCCATAAAAGGGCTTTGGACACTTTTTCGCCATTCCGGCAATGCCGGAATGACGCTTTTGAGGATGCTCGAACAGGCCTCATGTACAATTTGCATTCGTTTATGGTACAAACAAGGAACTCAAAGCGATAATTCCGCAAGCATAATGACCGAAGGCACAGCCGTACTGCCGATTTTTGACACACATGCCCATCTTGATTTCCCGCAATTTCAACACGATCAAGCCGCCCTGCTCCGGCGATTGAAAACCGGTACATTTCCCGGCGGGCTCACGCCTGAAGAATTAAACGAACAAAAAATTGAAGTCGTCGGCGTGATCGTGCCCGGGATCGACGCCAAAGGGGCAAACACCATAAAACGCCTCGACGATGGTTTTGCAGGCCTCGCCCATTTCGCCGTCGGAATCCATCCGAATTATACGGCCAACACCATTCAAGACGACTGGAAAATCATTGCCGAAGTCGCCCAACGGGACGACATCGTTGCGGTCGGCGAAACCGGCTTGGATCGCCATTGGGATGAAGCACCCATTGATATTCAGACCGATATATTTCAACGCCATATTGAACTCTCCCAGGAAACCGGCAAGCCGATTCTGATCCATTGCCGGGACGCTTGGGACGATGTGTTGGCGATTTTGTATCGGGCTGGTAAATTAAACGGCGTGATTCACGCATTTAGCGGCAACACGGAGCAGATGCAGCAATGTGTGGAACTGGGATTTTATATTAGTTTTGCGGGTTCGGTCACGTACCGCAATGCGAAGTTTGCACCGCTTTGGGAGGCTGCTCGGCAGACGCCGTTGGATCGGCTTTTGATTGAAACGGACGCACCGTTTATGCTTCCGCATCCTTATCGGGGCAAGTTGCCGCAGAATGAGCCGACGTTAGCGGCATTGACGGCATTGCGTTTGGCGGAACTGCGGGGCGAGTCTTTGCAAACGATTGCCGAAGCGACGGCAAGCAATGCGTTCCGCCTGCTGGGGTTAAAGTGTTAGTGAAACTTGCTCGGAAACCTCTACCGCTGGTCGACCGCGTCCGCCGCTTCTCGAATAATGGATGCCCGCGGCTCGCCGTCGCCAATCCGCTGCAATATATCGACGAGGTCACGTAATTCTTCTTCATTCGTTTCCTGCATCGCGTACAAGATATTCTGCCGAGGCCGGTCTTCCATATCCATAAGCATTTGCAAAACCCGGCGGTTTTGACCGTCGTTCCAAAGCCGACGGATAATTTCTTTCGCTTGATCGACATCCGCTTCCTCGATGATTCTGGTTTGCTCGGCAAGTCCCTCGGTTCGTGCTCTGGCAAGGTCGGCTTCGACTCGCCGGAGATATTCGCTCAGCCTTTGCGTTTCTTCAGGGTCTTCGAGCGGTTCGGGACTCGGTTCGACCGGCGGGCCTGGCAATCCAGCCGAATAGTCCCGAACGCCCCATTGGAATTCAAGTTCGCGATGCCGTCTTGCCCGTTCGGCCAACACTCTCTCAAAGGCAATTTCGGCTGCCGCATCGCGTTCGGCTTGCTGTATTTGGGCAATTTCGATCCCTTGCAAAATCGCGTAGGCCCGAAACAATTTTTCCTGATCAATGTTCCACGCATAGGCCAGATAAGCCGCAACCAGTGTCGCTGCCAGGAGCGTGGTTGCACAAAAGTACAATGCTCCCATCGGGGCACCCTTGATTGCACCGAGCAGTGCCGCTTTTGAGAGGCCAACCGCTTTTTGTAGAAGTCGCTTAATCATAACCCGCAGGATAATGATTTTTCGCGATTGAGTCAAGGCTCGCGTAAGAGCCTTGGGGTATTCATCGGGGCTATTGCCGACTTCGAGCAAAACCGGTCGGAGCACTCGGCGAAGCCGGTGCGGGCGACTCCGTACGGCGAGTCGAAGCGAAACCCGTTTTCTCATCGTGCGGCGGCTGCACTCGGGGAGGCTCCGTTCGGGCATCGGCCAATCTCGGAGCATCTATCGGCAAAGGCATCGACGCCAACACCGGCGGAGAGGCTGGCCGGGGCAATGGCTCTGGCAAAACATAATTCGGAGGAGGTTGACGGTGATGCTCCGCGAGGAAGTGCGGATCCATCGGCGTGGCCGACGGCATCGGTTGCGACTGGATCGGAATCGGCGGCATTCGCTGATCCGGCAATGCCGCAACCGCTGATGGGGCTGGCAAATGGGACGGAATCGAATTAACCGGCGGCAAATGGGGCAAAGACGGCGGCAAGGTCTGCGGGGACACGTCGGCCTTGGCTACTTCGACCGGCACAACATCGTTCAACACAACATCCGGCAATGCAGCATCAGGCAATGCAAATTGGGGCAAGACAACCTCACCAAAAAAGGATGGCCTGCTTGCAACGTCATCATTCGCAGCAACATTGTTCGCGATGGGAAAGGAATCCTCCGGCACGGCCGCAATCTGCATAGGAGATTGCGGTTCGCCGTTTCGCGCCTCATTAAACATCGGAAACTCGGTCATCATCGGGAAAGCGCCCGTAAAGGCAATTTCCGGTGCCAGCGTCGTGAAACCGATGAGTTCCGCTCTGGGTTCAGCCGGAATTTGCGATGCCATCTGCGGCAAATGGTGCGGCATATGGTGCGGCAAGTGGCCGGAAAATGGGTCTGTCTGTTCGGCAACGACAACAGGCGGATTTTTTTCAATGACGCCGAATTGCAGGACATCCGGCGAAGTCGTCGATACAAAACGCCGATCACTCTGAAAAGCAATCGTGTTATCCATAGGAATTGCCGATGGCGGCGTCGCTGCTGCGGACCGCTGCGGACGATGGCTCGCCGCAAATTGTTCCCTGTCATAGATCGCAATGGACGCATTGGGCTGGGATGCAGACGATGTATTTTTCGCCATCGGCTGCCCCTGGCGGGTAACGACATGGGAAGGCGATCGCAAAACGTCAATATCCTGTACCGGCAACGGCGTTGACCGCCGAGCGACTTCAGGGGGCTGCGGCTTCGGATTCGCAATAATTTCTATGGAATACGTGTTCTGCGATGGTGTGTTAGGTGGCGTATTATTCGGCGGCACCGGCACCTGAGGCTGGTCAATTCGCGGCATCGGGCTGGAGGCAACCGCTGAATAGGACGGCAATGCCGCGATGCTGGGAACGTCGGCAATAGGATCAATCAACCCGCCGCCGTGCGGCATCCGATGAAGCGGATTGCCAGCATCGACCCGTTGGACGGGCTTTGCGGTGCTTGATAACACGCGAAGCGGTGCAGGTGTTGCGTTGTCTTCCGTTTTAGGCACTGCCGCTATTTTAACGAGTTGGAGCTCCGACGCATTCGGCAGAGAGTATGCAGGCGGATTGGCGGGCGGTACGGACGTTGTCGGAGTTGCCGCATCTTGAACGGGTATGGTTCGTATTGAAGCCGGTGCTGGGGATTGGTTTGCGGGCGGCTCGATTTTCCGAACTCGCGGCGCGTTGGATTCCAGTTGTTGAAAGGCCATCGCAACCGAACACGCAAAGAGCACCGCGAGGATGCCTCCAAGGGCAATCCATACAGTATGGCGGGGGTTTTCTCTTTGTGTGTTTTTCATTGATGAGGGGCCGTTTTGGCAGAGTACGTTCTGTGCTAATCGCCCTACTAATTGGTTTTATCGGCACGATTGGACTAAAACGTCTAGTTTTTTCGCGAATTCTTGAATTTCTTTGGGAAGCCGGAACCCAGGGCATATTTCAAATTGGCCAGAAATCGCCTCCGCCATCCCGGCGAGTGCCGGGGCATTACGACACTTCCTGAAACAATTTTTGCAGCACCGAAAGGTCCAGTCCCCGTTTGGATAACTCGACCATCAACTCGTCAAGCGATTTATCCTTCCAGGAAATGAGCCGCCGAATGACATACGGCACCGGACTGTGCGGCTCGCACCGCTTCAATATCTCCGCCGCCTCCGTCAAAAGCATATAGGCCTTATCCCGATTCTGTAAACCATCGCCCGAAGGAATTTGAATTGCTGCCGTACCGCTTGCTGTCATTGAAGCCTCTCCTTGCTCGGCTGGCGGGATCGCCTCCAAGTCAACGCCCTTTCTTTCCTTTAGCCATTTTTTGGCCGTATAGTGCATTTCATCAATTTGCCGACGAAATGCGGAAAACGTCGGAGCCAAGGCGGCATTTTTTTCCTCCAGGAAACTCAAAAACGCTCCGACCTCTTCTTGAAGGTTTTGGAAACATTCCCCTAATTCCAAATAAAAACCCGTCGGCGTCGCATCAATGGCTTCCACGACATTGGCAACCGTCATTTTGGGCTTGTTGACAGGCTTATTTTTCAACTGTTTTTGCAGTTTTTCGTAATGTTCCGCATCGACCCAGTCGGCCCAGATGCACGATTTTTCCTGAAAAGAGTGCGGCTGGCTAATCGGCGTCTGGAGTAAACATCGGGTAAAGGCCGCATCGCACCAGTCCAAGGGAGCGAACCGATATTCGGGATCCTCTTCCCTGAATACGGGATGTATATCGTCCCAAAACGTTTGGGAAAGTTTCCGCAGCAGTATCATCCCATCGCGTAATCCTTGCGGCCCGTAAATCATCGCTGCCGATTCCGCTGCCCAAACGGCAATTTGAATGTCTTTCGACTCCTCTTCAAGCGTTTTGATGCAAAGCGCGAGCACTTTTTGCCAGTCGGCTTTTTTCAAATCGCGTTCCCAAACGCCTTGCGGGAGCGTCGCATCATCTTCTTTGCGTTCCTGCTGAATGATGTCGTAGACCGGTTCGTAAAAAAGGTAAGGCCCGCAGGGCGGACTGGATTCCGTCGGCTGGAGGATTTTTTCTAAATTGAAAATCATGGGGTGTACATGTTGATACTGTCGATTGCAACGGGAAACCGAGGGCTTTGGTACTGCATAGGAACCAAAAAAATAGGGAAAAGATGAAAACCGGGAGCGTAACAAAGTGAAACAAGCGGATCAGAACGCCAAGTGATCCGATCGCCACAATTCGCGAGACTTCCGGCTTTCATTACATCAACAACTCATTACCTCAACAACCACGCATCAGGGGAGCGATACCGAAGCCCCATCGGACACGTTGGTCAGTTGCCAAATGACCAACGGGGAAGTCGTCGAGGAAACCGAACGGACGGAAGCGTCGCCCACCAGGAAGTTTACAACACCCGGATGCGAACTGCCAAGGGTAAACCGGCCTCTCAATGCCACATCTTCCGGCTGAACATTTTCCCTGGTTTGTGCTATTTGAGGCGAACGGGCAAACATATCCGTGTGTTGCGACACAACTCTCGCGATGTTATGGGCAAAGTTACTCTCGGCAGTCAGTTGAAAACCGCCGTTCCAACTCGTGCTTTCATCATTGCCAGGATTCAACGCAACAGACGGAATGTGTTTTTCCGCGAAAAGGAGTTGATTTGTCGTACCGTCCCGCCAACTTGCCAATGTGACATTGAGAGTCCAATCGGTAATCGACTGACTCCAGTCATCGCTAAAATCAGGCTGGCTGCCGTTGTGCATAGAACCCCTGGCCATATTGTTAAATTCGATTCTGGGAATCCTGAAGGGCCCCACAAAGGCATTCATCGCTCTTCCTCGATCATTTCCGGCATCAGTTCTCGGCAGCATGTAGTAATACCAGTCCCTAAAATGCCATTCAGCCCCAAGAGCCGTGTCGCTTCGTTTTGCGACAAGGGCGACATAATCCGATGCGGGACCGCGTTTGTTGCCGGAATTGATGGATGCCGTATTTCCGTTGCTCGAGGGACACCGATAAGACGAAACCGAGCCGACGCCTTGCCTTTCGGAATCCGTCAGCACATCGGTAAACCAATGGCTATCACTTTTGACGGCACCGAGGTTATCGCGGGTGGCCTGAACTCCGGTAGCCGGAGTGCCAGTCCGACTCACCTTTCGATACAATCCCGTATCGACCGCGAGTTGATGGAGAACGTTCGCTTCCATATAGGGCCAAACGATCATAAGTATTGTCGGCCTGTTGGCGTAGATACATATTGGCGGCAAATGCTCATTATTTGTATCCGTGTAGTTATGCACCGCAAGCCCAATTTGCTTTATATTATTGGTGCATTGCATCCGTCGAGCGGCTTCCCGGGCGGCTTGGACGGCCGGCAAAAGAAGGGCGACCAGCATCCCGATAATCGCAATAACGACGAGCAATTCGACGAGCGTGAAAGCAGGCTTGCCCCAACTGCCCTTTTGTCTTCCTGTCAATACTCTTTTTCGGAACACAGTCATGGAAGCCTCCTTAATTTTTTTGGCCAAAACGAAAAACACGCTAGAAAAACTGCTTAAAGTGCCTTGATATATGGCCTATTTTACACTATTTCGCATCGAAAGTCAATCCCCATCTTCCGTTTTACTCCCATTTTATCTCACTTTGAAGGCGGTATAATGCGCATAATTCCGAATGGGATTAGGATGCCGACCTCTTCCCTCATCTGAAACTTGAACATCGCTCTCATAGGCTCTTGACGAGCAGAAAGATTATTGTATCATGCAGGGCATCTGATTATAGGCTCGAAATGAAGGTCGGCGGACGATTATGGCAGTCCCTAAAAGAAAACATAGCAACGCGCGAAGCGGCTCCCGACGCGCTCACGATCACAAAACTCCCATCCAACGGACTAACTGTCATGAATGCAGTACATCCATTCCGACACACGTCGTCTGCCCAAACTGCGGACACTACATGGGACGCGAAGTCGTGAATTTAAGCACCAAATCAAAACACTTCAAAGTTTGACGCAAGTTTTGACGTTGCATATAATTACGGACATTTATCAAGAAATATGGGGACAGCAGTATGGGTAAAGTCGCCTTATTATTTCCCGGTCAGGGAGCGCAGTCGGTCGGAATGACCAAACCGCTCTTCGATGCCTTTGCCGAAATGGAGGAACACGGTGCGCAAAACCTGTTCGATAGGGCAAGTGCCGTTCTTGGATACGACCTCGCCAAAGTGTGCAGCGAAGGCCCCGCCGAGAAACTCGATACGACGGTCGTCAGTCAGCCGGCAATTTTCACGATGAGCATTGCCGTTCTGGAATTGCTGAAAATAAAGGAACCGGACGTCGTCGCCCAATGCGAGGCCGCTGCGGGTTTGAGCCTCGGAGAATATACCGCTCTGACTTTTGCGGGCGTTTTCTCGTTTGAAGACGGGTTGCGTTTGGTTCAAAAACGCGGGCAAGCGATGCAAGACGCGTCGGATGCCTCGCCGAGCGGGATGGTCAGCATCATCGGCAAGGAACTTGCGGAGGTCGAGGCGATCTGCGATAAAAATCGCGGCGACGGCGTGTTGCAGGTTGCGAATATCCTTTGTCCGGGCAACATTGTTGTATCGGGAACTTTGGAGGCGTGTGAGCGTGTTGCGGAACAGTCGAATGCCGAACGGTTTAATGCGATTCCGCTTGCCGTTGCGGGAGCATTTCACACACCGTTGATGAAGCCTGCCGATGAAATTTTGTCAAAAGCGTTGGCCGAAACGAAGATGAATTCTCCGACGATACCGATCATCAGCAATGTCGATGCCGAGGTGCATCAGACGCCGGAGGCGATTCGGAGCATTTTGGTCGAGCAGATATTGAGTCCGGTGCTTTGGGAGAAGTCGATTCGCCGGTTGCTTGCCGAGGGTTTTGATACATTTTATGAAGTCGGCCCGGGCCGGGTATTGCGGGGGTTGATGAAACGGATTGACCGGAAAATCAAGTGCAGCGGCGTGTTTGAGGGATGATGTGCCGGTTGGCCTCACCGGGCGGCCAGGTTGCGGGCTCTGTCAACTCTGGACAATTTTTGGTAAAATCCACCGTACATGGGTTCCGCGACGACAGCACCAATGTCCCATCGGCTCAAAATACTGCACATCATTTCCTCGCGGGAAAGCGGGACGGCCTGCGAACTGGACGCATTCGCCGAACGACTCGCCCAAAACGGTTTCGATACGAAAACCTGCATCTTGACATCCACGCAGGCCTTACGCAGGCCGTTCGATGTTGCCGCCTACTTCGCCGCTGCCCGGATGATTCGCCAATTTCGGCCTGACGTCGTCCATACTTGGGATCACGCCGCCCATCTTTACGCAGCATCGCAATACACAGCAACGCGAATCATTGCGGAAAAACGTTCGCCCCAACTGCCAACCCGCAATCCCCTTATTGCAAGACTTCGGCAATATCTCGACCGCCGCACGGACAGGTTTATCGTGCCGCACAAAGTTTGCGATTGTCCCAAAACGCTCGAAATCCCCCCGGCGGCGGTTCCGTTGCCGTATTCGGAGCCGATGCCGACGGAAGAATTTTTGGCGAAATACGATGTCCCATCCGTTGAAACATCAGGCAACTACTATCCGGTTTTCGAGCCGCAGTATGACCCGACGCGGCGTAATTATACGCCGAGGCCAGCGAATCCAACGCCGTTTTTGATTGGCATCACTTTGCCGCTTTGTTCGGAGCACCGAATTCTTGATGCTCTTTGGGTGTGCGAGACGCTCAATCATGTGCATCTCAATTTTCACGCATTTTTCATCGGCGACGGCAAGGATCGGGAAGAGTTTTTGCGTTATCGGGACCGCTGGAAGTTGTTTTCCCGGGTGCATTTTTTAGGGAATAGCAAGGATGCGCACCGTCTTTTGCCAAATTTTGATGTGTTGCTGCATTTGAGTCCCGCTTCGGAGTATTCGGGCGCGATTTTGTCGGCAATGTATTGCGGCGTGCCGGTGATTGCTTTGGAAACGGCAGAGAGTCGGGCATACATTTTGGATGGAGCGTCGGGAATGCTTATTCCTGACGGGGGCGATCATCGTTTTTATCGCCGAACGGCTGCGAAACGGCTTTTGTATTTATTGGAAAATGAGGAGTTTCGTCGTTCGATGCAGCGTATTGCTCGGGAGCGAGTTGCGGGCGAGTTCAATTTCGATACGGCATTCGAGCGGCGTGTCGGCGTGTATCGGGAGGGTTTCGAGAGATACCCGAGTTGACCGAGCGGCACGCAAGGCGGCTGGAGTGCATTCAATTTTGCTCTGGACGAATTTGCTCGGACGAAAGTCATCCTTCCGCCTCACGCCGGAAGGACTATTTTGACCGTTGCTGAAGCCGAACAGGTTCAATAGAAGCCCCGATGGGGATTGTGCTGCGGCGGATAGTACCCCCCCTGCTGATGCAACGTGGATGCCGCACTCGGAATCGGCATGTTCGGGGCTGCTCCCTGCGAATGAGGGGGTACATGCGGGTTTTGCATCCCTTGCATCGCCTCCAATGGCATATAGTGCGGCTGCGGCGGAGCAGAGGCCGGACGGCCAACATTTTGGCCCTGCGGACTCGCCCACTGCGGATTATGATGCCCGTTGTTGTACTGCCCCTGCATCGGCATCTGCCCCTGCATGGTTCCCTGCTGCATAGTTCCCTGCATTGGCATCATTCCCTGCGTGCCGAAATTGGACGCGGGCGCACCATGCATCGGGGCGCCCTGCATCGGGGCAGGATGCTGCTGAAAACTTTGCTGTTGAGCAAAAGGGTCAATCATTTGATTTGCAGCGTGGTTGGCCACGTGATTCACATGAGACGGCACGGTCGATTGCGCTACGATTTGCTGTTCATAAGGCGAAATCGGCATCGACATATCAATCATCGGGCTCATCGCAACGGCGGAAACCGGCGGAGCAGCACTTGCTGGCGGAGGGGCAAAACTGCCAGGAGCAGGCTGTCCAACAACCTCCGACTGCCTGGCCGCGACATCCCAAGGAGAATAATAATCCGCAACAGGCCGATTCCATGCCGACTCGACCGCTTCCGGTGCATTGGGCTCTGCCGCGGGCTGTGCTGCTATTTGGGACGGTGCCGCATTGGGGAAGGCCTGCGGCACTTCACCGAGCGAGCCGAAAGACTCGATGGTGGTGACTGGAATCACAGAACCAGAAGAAGGGCCCGCAAATGTATTGTTCGATTCCGTTTGCACTCCAATTTGCCCCATTGAAAAGGATGCTGGCGGGAAGGGAATCGTTTCTTCCTTGACGACAACGGCAGAATTATCGGCGACACCCTTTTCGGCAATTTCCGTCTCGGCAGGTTTCGATTCAACGCTGGCGGTTGCCGAGTCGTCCGATTTGTTCCCGCGTTCGAGAAACAGGACAACGATACCGCATAAAAGGAGGACGCAGCCGAAGGCGGTCAGGCGGTGAAAAAGTTGCTGTGCGGAGCGTCGGGGGCGAGCGGATTGTGCCGTACCGCCTTGAATCATAGCCGTAATGGCGTGTCCGACTCTTGTCCAGTACGAGACGGCAGTTGCATTTTCAATGTTTTGATTCGGCACATTGCTGAAACTTTCCGAACCGAGGTCGGGCATACGCGTAATGATTCTTCCATCGAAGGAGAAGGTCTCATTGGCCGTATCTTTTTCGGTTTTATTGTCGGATAAATCCCAATCATTGAAGAGAAGCCCGTTTTCGCCTGTTTGGGCAGAGTTTCCTGATAGGATTTGTGCGTCTTTTTTGGTCATCATGTCGTATTCCGCAGGCCTGGGGGAACCATGTAATCCTAATATCGGTTCAAGTTGTGCGGAATTTTAGTTTTTTAGCGAATTTTTTGCCTTTGCCGCACGATTTGGAGCATATTTCAAATTGGTCAAGACATTTTTTTGTCATCCCGGCGAAGGCCGGGATCCAGGGAAACGGCATGCACGCCACTCGGCTGGATTCCGGCGTGCGCCGGAATGACGGGAATTTCGTCCAAGGCAATTTGAAACACGCTCTCATCGCGTTCAATACTACTCAACCACAACGCTTACTTGCACATTCTTAAATTCGGGACTAAGTTCTTCCTCCGGCGTCATGTAAAAAATGATGTCGCCGAAAATGTTGTATTGCACTGGCTTTACGAATACCCTACTTACACCAAAATGAAAAGTCGTTTTCGATGCGGAAAAACAAGGTTTATACCGCATCTTGCAGTATAAATCACTTCTTATCTTGTTAACAATTTTATACATTTTTTACAAAAATGCAATAGGAAATAGGCCTAAAAAAGCACACCCATTTTGATGCTACTTACAGGGCCAAGCGGGAAAAGAAACGACTTGCCAGGTTGTCTAATCCTATACTAGCACGTATCGGTATATTTAGTTATCGGTAAATCGCATCAGGCTATTTGAAGTGCCGTATTGACTGTATAGTGATGCGATTTTCGTTTTAAAACTCCGCGGCATGATGATGGTTGTATTGTCCGTTGGGCTTGCCATATCTATGACGTTTGCCATACAAGCGGCGAACTTTGCCGGCGTAATGTCTTCCGGGATATTGCACAATGCAGCGTATGATCGTTTGTTTGCAAGTAATAGGCCAACGCAAATTTTGATAATGGCACCACGTACAGCAATACCGTCTTTGTTTAAGTAGATGTCGCCGCTGCTTAACTTTTGCATATCAAAAAAGCGTTCGCCTACTTTGCTGTAAATTGGGCTAAACAGGCCGCAAGTTTCGCCCGGTTGCCAGGTTACAACGGCAACGGCCGGCATCGGCGTTTTACTTTCAATACACTGAAACGCTTTGTCTTTTCCGATAGCAGTTTCCAGAATTCTAGTGAAGTAGGATGCTTCTAGTTTGCAACCTGCTTCTTTTGCAAATAGTAGTGCTTGTTCCTGAAAGACGGCATCTGCCCCGCCGCTTTGCCGGGTAAGGTCATCGCCTAATTCTAGGATGCCGCCCAACGCGGTTAGGTGTGTGTGGCCTAACGAAAAACTTGCTTCCATTCGGGGTAGTGTGGAATCAAAGTCAATAATATCGATTCCGGTTATGTCAGCAACTTCCCGGTAAATATGCTGCGTTTGTCTATTTGCTTGTGTCCAGGCCATGTGTTGCAGGAACGGTGCTGCGGATAGCATTGAATCAACAAGCAATACATCGGGATTTTTTGCCGCCGATACCGCGGTATTATAGTAGCCAGTGATAAAATTACTCATAGTATATTTTCCTTTTAGTTAGTAAACCAGTCATAAATGTCATTTGTTTGTCTTTGCATCAAAGGGTGGTAGTTATCGCCCATACTGATACTTTTCATTGGTTCATTGCCAGCCATAATAGTAGGCTTTGTCCAGTGGATTCTTTCCTTTTGCAACGCGGTCAGCACGGCTTTGACATCTTGCCTACCATCAGCAACGGCGACGACTTTATTGTCGATGATGGTGAAATCGGGAATGTAGTGTTTCAAGTCGTGCGTGATGATGTGTTCAGGTATATTCAGTTTCCTTGCGACAGTTTTCAATTCGTCAAGAATTTGCCGCTGCATCGCTTCTTTCTTATAAGCAGATAATTCTTTCGTCAATACATCATACTGGTCAAGTAGTGCCAAGTATTTGTATTCTATCGATTGATTTTCGGTCGGCGGTGTGGTTTCATTCCCGTCCGGCTCTTGTACATTTTCATTTTCCATAGTAATATCCTATATTGTAAAAAAGTTGTATGACATTATACAAAGTTTTTTTATTAGTCAAGTGCTTCTGTTTTATCTTGGTTGTACCACACCATTGTGATATTATTTTTCCCCAATTTTTTAATATCATAGCCAAGTGCTTTTAGGCGTTTGTTAAACTTTATCTTGGATACCGCATATTTATTGTCTCCGGCATACAACTTATAAAATTCGTTGGCAACCATCATATTGTTAAAGCCGGGGCTATATCCATTATTTTCCAGGAACGTAGCAACGCTACACGATTCCGTTTGAAATTGCATGTTAATATCTACCACCGTTTGCGGTATATCAAATTTACCTTCTTCCAAAAGTGATTGTACGCCTTCGATAACATAGTTCAAAACACCGGGCATTTCGGCGGCGATAATTTTATCGGCAAGGCCTTCAATTTTTTCTTCTGCGGTAATTTTACTTTGCGTGAAGGGTATTATCATAAACCTGCGAAAATACGCGTGGGATTGTTCTACGTCTTTGGGCAAATTGTTCATGGCAAACAAAGGCGTCGCATATCGGTTTAAGGTAAATGGCTTTCCGTACGGGTGCCTTGCATCCAACGATTCCCTGGCAGCAAGTATTTTGAACGTTTCGATATTTAGCCGCTTGCCAATATCCGTACAAACGTTTAGCAAACAGTCGCCAATTGCTGCCCGTGTATATTCCGAAGTGGTTATGTTTTCAAGTGAAAAAGCACACCATTGCTTTTCACCAAAAAGTCCTTTTATAATTTCTAATAATGTACCTTTACCAGTATCGCCTTCACCTAACAGAAATAGGATTTTCTGCAAACGCAAGTGTGGCAGTAGAATGTAGGCGATATATTGGAAAAATAGTTTTTGACACCCAACATCAGGCAACACACGGTCAAGATACTTTCTAAACATCGGGGCAGTTGCCGTTGGGTCATGATTGTATGGCAACTGGTAGGTAAGGCCGTCCTGCTTGTTAAAAGGTTTTAGTTCTATTCCGTTCGGGGTGAAGAGCAACGTGCCGTTGTTCAAGTTTAGCGTTGGGATTCTACTATCTGTTACAGGAAAACTGGTTACTGCTTTAACCTGTTTTACCAGTTTTTCTAAAAACTTGTGGTCCCGGATACAGGAATATGGAATTCCTTGCAACAAAGCAGCGATTTGCAAAAGAATTGGCAATTTATCACTATCGGAATTTATATTGATTCGATGCCAATATGTGCCGTTGAAAAGGTACAATTCTTTGTTCTTTTGGCCGATTTCCATACCGTTTTTTCGGGCGGTGATTATCAGTTGGTCAATAGACCTGATGTGCCATGTGGATTTATGGCTTTCTATTATCACTTCTGGCGTGAAGTATTTTTCTACTTTTTCCAGCAATGTATCTAATATGGTGATGTTGGTCATGTCAATCATAAGTTCATCTAAAATTTCTTTGGGTGCATCGTCTTGTTCTAGTTGCTGCTTTGCCTTCTTTCCTGTACTTGTCGCGACAAAAGGTTCCGCGTGTTCGGCAAGGTGCAAGATGTCCTCAAACGTCCCGCCGCTGGCTACGAAGTCCCGTAGGTCTTTTATCGGTGCGTCATGCTTTTCCGTGGGCAATCGCAAGACACGAACGTTAGCGTATTCGGAAAAGTAGTTTGCCCATTTCGTTGCACCCTTTTCACCCGTCTCATCATTGTCTTGAAATACCACAACTGTTTGGCCTTCAAGTGCCGGGCGAAGAAGGGTATCAAATTTTGATGGCCGTTCCGTTTCGCCGCCGCCATTCGTAAAGCAGTAGTAGTCATCTTGGCCACACTTATTTGCTATCATTCCTGATAACAGCAGATAGTCGCTCACGCCAGCCGTCTTGAAAATCATTTTAGCCTTCCGTTGCCCACGAAGGTTTTGAATGGCATCATAGCCCACAATGCCGCACTTTGTGCCGGCAACATTTTTCTTACTGCCGTCAGTAGTGTATTCCACATAGCCCGACACTTCCCCATCATTGCCGTATTGCGGAATCACAATGGACATGGCATCTTGATAGAATCCGGGTGCGGCCAATTTCCCTTCCGCACGGCGATAATCATCCATCGTTATTTCAGGCCGATGTTGGGCAACGTCATTGTACCGTTCGGGAAAGCGGTCTAGGTCATGCTTATCAAAGTCGAATCGCGATACTTTGGTCGCCTGTACTGGTGTTTTCTTTTTAGTTTCCGGCGATTCGATAGCCTTGATGTGGTAGTTGATTCTTTCTGCTACTATTTTGGCAGACTCATAGAAGTCGACTTTGTGTGTAAATTGTACGGCATCGAAAATATCGTAGCCGTCTTCGTTTTTACACTGGTTGCAAAAGCAACGGTTACTTTCTGCATGGTATCGCAAGCGGTCTTTCCCGCCGCACCATAGGCATGGTTGATGGTGCTTGGCCGGCTCATTGTGCGGATCACCATCGGTTAAACCGGCCAGTTCTTTCCAAAGGTCAAAGCCGTACGCTTTGGCCGCTTCTTTCAAGCCTTCTGTATCAAGTTTAGAACGTTTCGGCTTGTATAGTTTCAAGTTCGTGTTATAATAACCCATAGCGAATTTTTAATTTAGGTTATGCGGCACATGTTTATGATCAACATGTGCCGCTTTTTAGTGTAAAAGGGGGTGTGTAAGGATTGTTTATGCCGCCTATGTAATATCAATACCGTGTTGTTCTTTCAGGTTGCGATTAACCTGTTCATCGGCTACTTGCACTTGCTGGCCGTAAAGCCACTGTTCAATATCCGAACGCCGCCAAAATAGTTTTTGCTTTTCCCGTGATATTGGCAACGGAAAATCGCTAAAACCTTTTCGGCGTTGGATGACATAGTAGCGAACGGTGCCTTCGCCCTTCCGCAGCATGTCGGCAACTTCCCGTATATTTACAAGTGTAGAATTTTCCATGATTGTGTCTCCTGATTGTTAAATGTTAGCGATTTGCGCACCTTCAACCAGACGCACAATGCGACTACTTCCGGCGAACGAATCTTTTTGGGGTACAACGATTGGTTAGTTTTTACGCTTCGACAGCGCACATTTAGAACCAACATTCTGCACAGAAGGCATAGCCATATTCGGCAATACTGCCAAATACAACACCTATCACGTCCTGCTAGATGATAGGCATATCCTTCCGGCATTGTGCCAGTTAGAAGAAGGATGTTCGCATAACAAATGCTATCCACGCATACTGTACACTTCAATTCCACGAGAGCCTAAAAGCCACTGAACCTGTACCATTGCCGCAACTGTGGGGGATAATCCAGGTAACGTCCTTTCCACCACGTCTTTGGAAACCGCTTGCCGGGGCGGATTTTCACGGGTGCCCTGATGCCCTTTTTTCAAATTTTCTATTGCCTGCAAAAACGGCACCACATCGGCATTGGTTACGATTTCATACGTAACGCCCCAGCGGAACATGCGAACGATTCGATTTTTGTAGCCGTTGATATGATTCCGGCAATATCGACCGCTTGCAATCATATTCTCCCGAACGGCAATCAGTTTTTTCGGCGAAAAATCGTTGGCCGGCAAATCGGCATAGCCCGCTTCCAAAACCCATTTCATTGCCCTGCAAAAATGCTCATATTGATCGGCCTTGTATTCCCGTTTTGCGTAATCCAAAAATGCCGACACCAAAGCCTTCACCGTTGGCCGGGCGGAAGGAAAATCGCCCGCATTTTGCCCGGTTGGCGAACTAGAATGACACCTTGGCGAACCAAATTCACCTTTTGGCGAACTAGAATTTTCGCATTTGGTGCCTGTATTTCCAGCATGGCGAACTGCATGAAGGATTTTTAGCAAAATTTTCGTGTAAATTTTCCGAAATTCCGCGTGTGCTGTTTAATGTGCCGTTTTCCGAATTTACCCCCCCATAGGGAGGCCAACTATGCCAAAAACACGGGAATTTTACCACTATTTCGGAAAACACATGCTATTTCCCATGCATTTTGGCTCCAAAAAATTCGAGGACGCGTTGCTCCTGTTTTGACAGCAGCACGCCGCCACGGTTGGGCCTGAAATCGTTAGATTTTAGAAAAATGAACCCTGCCGCCTTCGGGCGATTTTTTTGCGTCTTCAAAACCGGACAAGAATCGGTCGGCGTATCCGCCGGGTTCCTGCCGGTTTTGGGGTAATTCCAAAGAACAAATTCGCGATAAATGTCGCAAAAAACCGTTAAAATCTTACAAATTTTTCAAATAAATTACATTTTTTGCCTTTTTGAAACATAGGCATATTTCTACCGGACAAAAACCGGACGGCGTATTTGACATTTATTCTTACCGGCACAAAATCCGGATGCCGCCGGTTCCTGCGGATAGTGCCGGATGCCGCCGGTTCCTGCGGATGATGCCGGATGCCGCCGGGTTCCTGCGAATGTCGTCGGTGCCGCCGGGTTCCTGCGAATGGCGCCGGGTGCCGCCGGGTTCCT
>Ga0099364_10002327_pt1 | contig 30454 bp, 31 predicted proteins | sample TergutTh196P3_FD_73070 | JGI IMG/M metagenome (GOLD analysis project Ga0099364, IMG submission 73070) | Microcerotermes parvus P3 segment gut microbial communities from Pointe-Noire, Republic of the Congo - Th196 P3 | ecosystem: Host-associated > Arthropoda: Insects > Digestive system > Gut ...
TGTATTGGCGTGCAAAAACTTTTTCCGTTGTCGGAAGAAGTACCGGGAGAAGTTGCGCTCACTCCTCACACAAAAATTCCACCTCTATAAAAACGTATGAGCGGAATTCCTAACCGAGATGAGTATAACGGTTGTACCAATTCTGACGGCAACATATCAAAAACTTTCTCTTTTTTTATTGCGGATGACTTGACGCACTCTGCTCCCTCTCTTATCATTGGAGCAGATTGTGAGGATTGTTTGCATACTCCGTCCGCACAAACATTTTCTAAAGTTTTTACCCTACATTCGAACCCGTTGAACGTAAACATTATACAACGGTAACAATTTCCATCTCCCGGAGGATAAAATGAAAAACAAAACTATCATCATGTTGGCGGTTGCCGCCATCCCAATGGCTTGGGCACTGACCGCCGAAACAAGTCAGGCAACGACTACATACCGGCTGGAACGTGTGCCGGTCATCGAACAAGTGCCCGTTACAGGACACAAAAGAGTTACAGAAACGCGGTTCGTCGAAGAACAGGTAACAACTTACGAAACCGTCTGGGAAACCGAAAAACGGGAACGCCGCTTCACCGTCGCCAGACAGGTGCCGGAAACGTCCTACACCGAACGCCGTTACACTGTACAAAGACCTGTCGAAGAAACGGAGTACCGAGACACCAGTTTCAACGTTGTTCGGCGAGTTCCCGAAACGACCGAACGCGAAGAAAGACACCTCGTGAGCAGACAAGTCATGGAAACACAAGAGCGGCAAGTCTATGAAACCCGCCGGGTTCCCGTGCAGGAAACAACACTCGAAGAACGGGTTTTCACAGTGAACCGACCCGTTACGAATTTCGTCGAGCAAGTCGTGGACAGAGGACAGTATGTCAATCAGGTGAACACTTTGCCCGGTCAGGAGTACAACCGTCTTGCTTGGCATCGGGCAAATTACACCGATCCGGTAACGGGTGAGTCCCGGTGGCGGCTTCCCGGCTTTTATTGGACGACGATGCAGGGACCTGCCCGGCACGAGGTCAATCGGGTGTATCAACCGAATCATGTCTTGGAGACCGTGCCGGTAACGACGACGGTACAGGAACGGCGAGTCGAGCAGGTTCCGGTAACTCGGACGACGTTCCGTGAGGAGCAGGTTGTCCGTACGGAGCAGGTTCAGGTTCCGCGAGTCGTTCAGGAAGAGGTTGTCCGCCGAATACCGGTAACGACGTACAAAGAGGTGATCGAGCGGGTCGAGCAGCAAACGCCGGTTACGGTACGGCGGATGGTGGCGGAGGAACGGGTCGAACAGATTCCGGTTACGACATTCAGAACGATGTTGGAAGAGCGGGTTGAGCCGTATGAAGTTCGGGTTGCCAGGGCAGTGCCGGTAACACGCACGGTACGCCGACCTGTAACGGAAACGAATTGGGTGCCTTACACTTATATGATGGAGCGGCAGAGAATGGAAGTCCGTCGGATACCGATTATGGCTTCGCCTGTTGCCACGCAGCCAGTTGTTTCGGAGAAGGGGGTGCCGATAGGCAAGCCGTCGGATGATCCGGCGGATCGTATTCCGACGCTTCCGTAGGCAGGAAAAAACTGGGTGCGGAAAAATTTATGGGGGGATTTGAAACAAAAGCCGGAATGGCGCAGCGCAATGATGGAGTGTTAGGCAGGTTGCCAATCTTGTCGACGGATTGCGGGCGACTAAGCCCCCGTTGACTCGATGCCTTTTTGCCGTATAATTTCCTGACACTTCCTCAGGGGGTGCGGTCGGGTATTTTTGATTAACTGCGAGGACGATAACGATGGCGCGAATGCCCAAACGAGTCAAACATCGAAAAATCCAAAGGGGTCGTATAAAAGGTGAAGCGACTCGCGGAAATGACGTTGTTTTTGGAGATTATGGATTGCAAACCTTACAAGGGGGCTGGATCAGTGCAGCAACCATTGAGGCGGGACGTATTGCAGCACAGCAATACCTCCGCTCCGAAGGAAAACTGTATATTCGCATGTTCCCGCACAAGTCGGTAACGTCGATTCCCTTGGAAACCCGAATGGGAAAGGGAAAAGGAGAACCAGACTACTGGGCAGCCGTCGTGAAACCGGGAACGGTCATGTACGAGATTTCCGGCGTACCGGAAGAGACCGCCAAACTGTGTTTCAACCGGTTGGCGCACAAAATGCCGGTCAAGTGCCGATTCGTAAAACGAAAAACGATGTAAAGTAAAAACAGAGTCGCAGTCTTTGGGTTGCGACACACCCGCATAAAACCAATGAGCGTAATAAAAATAGCCGAATTACGGGACATGAGCGTCGATCAACTTGAAGCGACACTGAAAGAAGCAAAGGAAAAACTGTTTCATCTTCGTTTGCAAGCGAGGATGGAGCGTCTTGACTCTCCTAGCGAATTGAAGAAGAATAAACGGCTGATCGCAAGAATTTTGACCTTGAAGTCGTTACGCAAACTGCAAAAGGAAACAGACATAATATAAGAAAGAGAATCGAATGCCCAAGCGAGAAGTGATCGGTGTCGTCAAGAGCGACAAAATGAGTAAGACACGGCGAGTCGAGGTTTCGCGGCTGGTCAAGTATCCCAAGTATGGAAAGTACGTGAAACGGCGGACGGTTTGTTATGTCCACGACGAGAATGAGGAGTCCGTTGTCGGCGATACCGTCCAAATCATTGAAAGCCGACCAACATCGCGGCTGAAGCGGTGGCGATTGGTGAAGGTCGTTGCCAAAGGAAACGTTATTGACGTGGCGGCACTTCGGGCAGCGGCAAAAGAAAAAGAGAGGGAAAACACCAACGCGGGTGCCTGATTGTTTATCGTGTTCGGATGTCCGGGGATTCCGTTTCGCTATATCCTTCGATGTCGCAAACCAACTCGATAAAATCTATCAACTCAACGCCCCGGCAATTTTAATGTCTGCCCAAACTCAACGCACTTATCAACGAGGAAATCTTTCGACAAGTTTTCACTCAAAGTGTTGCTGTCATTGCTTCAAGGATTGAAAAAGTAGGCACTTAACCGATGGGCGAGGCGGTCAGCAGGCACCGATTTGAGTTATCTCAACACAAGCCCAACCACTCGGCGATTGCGGAACTCCTTTGCCAGTTTGACCAAAAGACTATTGCCTTGTTACGTTTTGATTTTTGGATATAGTGATTTGAGTTTTATTCTTGCCTTTTCTATGGTGAATTGCCAATCGACTCCTTTTTGTTGGCATTGCACGCCGCCGACCACGACTCCACCGCCCGCCGTAACTCCTCAATCGTACCAAAACGAACGCCCTTCACGCATTGAACTGTCAACGCACTCAACTCGTTCTCCGCAATGTTCAACCAACTCCCATGCTTCGGAGTAGGAATAATCTCCAATCGCCTCGACAACGAACGAGCCACCTCCGACTCGAACGTCTCATACAACGCACCCAACGAATGAACATTGAGATTGTCGCACACCAACCGAATCTTCGGGGCATCAGGATAGTCCACTTCCAATAAAATCTTGACTTCGTGCGCCCAATCGATCTTCGTCTTACGCGCACGAACAGAAACACGACGCCAACAACCCAGAGGACAACCATTGCGTCCCGTCGGTGGATCGCTGAGACGCAGGGCGATGACTTGCGCTTCTTGATGACCGTCGAGTCGTTTGAGTGAAGATGGTACTTCTCGTTTCTTGCCGTTGAGTGCAATGTCAAAGCCTTCGCTCACGAGACGTTTCCGAACGTTTTCGACGGTTTGCTTTGTACAGAGAAAAGTGTCGGCGATGTTTTGGTCGGTCCAGTTGGTCCCGTCGGCATCGGCTTTGAGTAGGATGTTTGCTCGTCGAACTTTGGTGGACGAGCCTTTGAGTTTTTTGATGATGTCGAGACAGGTTTCTCGTTCTTCATGGGGCAATCGGACGATGTAAATCTTTTGCATGTTGAAACCTCCTTGTTGGAAAAACGGCAGTATAGCAATTTTTCCCAAACACCGTAATCCCAAACTCTAATTGTCCAAAAGCACTACCCTATCGAAATGACAAGGGAGCGACGGAAATCCGGCAGCACGATTGTCGCACCGCGCTGCGTGCCTTCCGTCCAACGGTCCTCCCACGGATCGTAAAACCGAATCCGCTTGCCTTCAACATCAAGACCAACGGCAAGACGCGCCAACAATTCGGGGGCTTTCTCTTCTTCGAGTTCTTCCCTCCACGTATTCTGTTTGTCGCGGCACCAGACCAACGTTTTGGTGTTGCCTTTGAGACCGTACAAGTAAAGCCGCTCATGTTCAAGTTCAAACGGCTGAAACTTCTCGGCTGGCGGATCAATCCCCGCAATGGCAGTGTCAAAACGTCCGAATTGGAACCACACATTGTTTCTTGCTACGTAATGGTCCCAATGCCAAATGTGTCCGGGACCGGCTGCACCGACAAAAAACGGCGCAAAAAGCACATCATGCAAAATGGTGCCAGCACTATCTTTGGGGTAGAGGCTGAACGGACCCGAATGATTCGGTTCAACGGCTCCCCCTTCGGCGAGAAGTACCGGCTTCGAAATACCAAAACCGAGCAGTTCCTTGACGGCTTCGGCATTCAGTGATGCCAGCGATCCGTGACACACATCCCATTGGGCACCGAGATCGAGGTAACGATGGACTTGCAACACATCGTTGCCCGGAAGTTCGCAAAGCATGCGATAGGGTTCCCGCCATCTTTCGTCGTCATAACTTCCCAAACTCTGCATCGCTAGGTGTTTTGGAAAACATCTGTGGAGTTCAGCAAGCATTTCGGTGGACCAAGGCCAAATGGTATGAACAGGAAACCTGACAGCGTTCATTTCATTCCAAAGTTCCCAGCCGAAAACAATCGGATCGCAACCGAAATGCTCGGCGTACCAGTCGAGTTTCTTTTTGTAGTGCGCTCGACCCGCCTCGCCAGTGAAATAGTCCTGTGTGTTTTCCGCGGGACCGCCGTTTTCTTTGAGTAACAATGGTCTAGCAGCCCATCGCTGGTTGCCTTCGCCAAGACAACGAAAATGCTCCGTGCAGAGTTTCAGGCGGATGCCGTATTTTCTGGCAAGGGCGAAAAGGTTTTGCAGTCTCCCTTTGCGGCTTTCGTCAAAGACCCCGGCACGTTCCCGTTCGACCTCAAATTGCGCATGCGACAACCAAACGCGGATAAAATTGGCTTTGTTTGCATGCAGCGGTTTGAGCCATTCCTCTTCGAGTCTGCTCAGGGTATCGTCGTCTCTAGCCGGAGGATAGACCAAGTTCAGACCATTGGGAATATACGGTTTGCCATTGGAGAGTTCAAAGTACCGCGAATCACGTTTGCTGATCTGGACGAACGCCGCCAGGTCGTCGTCTGCCGAGTTGCCGGAGGGTGCCTGAGCAAAAAGTTCGGAAGCGCAAGTGCCGAGGAGGGCGGCACCGCTTAGGGACAAAAAATCACGACGATGCAGGGTGTTACTCATGATTTCTTCGGGGTTGTTCAACGGATAACGATTTTGCCCCGTTCGTTGTAAGGCTACAGCGGGATTGTAACAACTTTCTCTCGCGAGTCAATCAGTCGGTGAACAAGAATGCGCACCTTGGGCACTGCACCCCGATAGACTTTCCCTCTGGATGGCTTACAATGGGGGGTGCTTTTATCATTCTAACCCAATCAGAATTACATGAGAAAACAAGTACACGGGCTTTGCGCTGCATTGGTTTTTTCTGTCGCCGTCTCCGCAATGGCACAGGAATACACCAGCCGTATGGAAGTGCTTCAAAATGAAGAACTGCGGCAAGATTTTCTAGTCCAGGGGGAATACCTCGCTGATGTAGAGGGTCTCAAGGTGGGACTGCACCTGATTGCCGATGGCGGCGGAAAATTCCGCATCGTGGGTTATTTCGGCGGCTTGCCGGGCGACGCCTGGAAAGCCGGAGCCCCCCGTGTTCTCGGAACCGCTGCACTCAACGGCGACGAAATCATTTTCAACGCAACCGAACAACGTAATCCTGCGTCGGGGATCGACATGGCAGTGGGCGAAGTGCGAGGAAAAGTGACCATTGAAACTCCCCAAAGGGGGCAGGGCGGCGGACAAGGCGGCGGAGCATTCCGAGGGACTCCGGTGAGAATTGCGTTGCCCGCCAGCGGCGACAGACCAGCAATAGTTTTCGAGAAGCAAACCCGCCGAAGTCCGACTCTCGGCGCAGAAGCCCCAGAGGGAGCAGTCGTGGTTTTCGATGGGACCAATCTCGATAAGTTTCGGGACGGCGCACGGATGAACGAACCACAGCGAGGCGGAAACACGCTTTGGGCAGAGGCAGCAACGACGGCATTTGAAAAGAAGCCGTACAAGATGCACCTCGAATTCATGCTCTCCTACATGCCGCAAGCACGCGGGCAGCAGCGTTCCAATAGCGGTGTCTATATTGACGAGCGGTACGAATTGCAGATTCTCGACTCTTTCGGTCTGGAGGGGCGAAACGATGAGTGCGGCGGTTTCTATCAGGTTGCCGCTCCGCTTGTGAACATGTGTTTTCCGCCGCTGACTTGGCAGACATACGATTTGGAGTTCACACCGGCACGATGGGACGGCGATAATAAGGTCGCCAACGCCAGGGTTACGGTCAAGCACAACGGTGTTTTAATTCATGATGACATCGAATTTCAGCAACACACTCCCGGTCGCGCACAAGAAGGACCCGGACCGCTCGGAGTCTATCTTCAAGGACACGGCAACAAAGTCCAATACCGTAACATTTGGTTGCAGTACCAAGATTGGGCAGAACCAACGCCGGTACAAGCCGAAGCACCCGTAGCCGAGGCACCTGTAGTTGAGGAACCGACTGCCGAGGCACCCGTAGCCGAGGAGGCGGAATCCAATCGGCGGTTCAGACGGGCTGCTGACCAACCTGCGCCTCAACCGCTGTTTCCGCGACTCCGGGGTGGACGGCGATAGAGAGAGAACACCAATGCTCAAAACAGCAGATAGCGTATGATCTCTCTCCGTCGTGTTGCCGTTCACAATTTGAAAAACATTGATCTCGATCTGCCGTTGGGAAAACTGATAGTTTTCTGCGGCAGAAGCGGGAGCGGGAAGAGTTCGCTTGCAATGGACACGCTCTATGCCGAAGGACAGCGGCGGTACATCGAAACATTCTCGCCGGCAATGCGGCAGTTTCTCGAAAAAATCGAAAAGCCGAAAGCCGAAAGACTCGATGGCATTCCTCCTGCGATTGCGGTTACGTCCGTTTCCCGAAAGACACCCTCGATGACCGTCGGCGATGCAACCGAAGTGAGCAATTATCTTGCGATACTCTTTGCCAACGTGGGACATATTTTCTGTCCGAAGTGTTCGCTTCCTATCACGGCGGATACACCGCAAAGTGTTTGGCAGAAGTTAAACACTACCGTCGATAAGGATGCAAAACTCCAAATAGCGTTTGCTCCGCCGTTGGAAAACACACCGGCAGAGTTTGCCGACGTTTGGAAGGAACAAGGATTTTTACGCGGGCGTTGCGCAGACGTCTCTCGGCGGTCTTTTCGTTTAGACGAACCCATTCCCGAGCAACTATACCAACCGGGTTTGCTCCTCATCGTTGACCGGCTCACATTCGATCCTGTCGAAGAGGAACGATTTATCGAATCACTGGAAACGGCATTCGATTACGGCATGGGAAAATGCTTTATTCTGTGGGAAAAGCAAGTGTTGCCCTTTTCCCGGTTGCTTTCATGTGAATACTGTAATGTTCACGTTCCGCCGCTCACGGCAAAGTTGTTCCGCACCGATTGGGTCAATCACGTTCATCTCTATGCTGATGTGAATTCGCCGACGATGAGCGATTTGTGCCGACTAACGATTGCGGAATTGATACAGTTTTTTGAAAAGGAACGGATTGCATTCTAGCCGACATCGTCTTTTTCGACCTTTCGGATCATTTTGAGAAATTGTTCCATATCTCGACAGCGTCGGGAAACGTCCGGTTCGATACAACTGTGGATAGCCTTCGCAGTCGCTGGGGCAATCTGCGGTCGATACTCGGTAATTGGTGTCGGCGATTCGCTATGCGACATCGCCGCAATGCCGGTGTCGCCGCGAGGCCAAGGAAGTTCACGAGTGAACAATTCGTACATCGTTACCCCGAACGAAAACACGTCCAAGCGGATGTCTGTTGGTTTGCGGCGAACCAATTCCGGTGCCATGTAATTGGGCGTTCCCGTCCGATTGCCGGGATCGGTGAACGGCGGCTTGTTCGGAAGCGTTAAACCGAAGTCGGTCAACTTCAAAATCGACGCATCGCCGACAAAGAGCAAATTGCGGGGACAAATGTCGCGATGAATGAATCCTTTCTTGTGAACATCCTGAATGGCTTCGGCAACCTGACGCATATAATAGGTTCTCGAACCTGCCATCAGGTCTTCGGGAACGAGCAAAATGTTATTTAAGCCGGTGCCTTCCAGATATTCCATCACCAGATATTGTTCGTTGTCGGTTGTGAGACCATAGTCCAACGTTCGGACAACGTACGGATGATCGAACATCACCGAGATTTCTCCTTCGGACGGTTTTTTGACTCCCTTCCATCGTGTATTAACTTTGTGTAGGATTGCAGAGTCAATGATTTTGAGGGCAACGATTTCGCCGGTTTCTCGATCTTGCGCTTTGAATACTTTCGACATTGTGCCGGAAATCGCTTCGTGCAACAGTTCGTATTTTCGCCGATAATTCAATTTCGGCTTGCCAAATAAGTTTTTTAGAAAGGACATAGACCTACAATATACCGAAAAGTGAAACAAAAATCCTCTCCCCCATATACCTGTTGTTTTAATTGTTTTAACATGTCCATTGCTTATTGCAAATTTTCCGCTGCGGCTCGTTCGATAGGCAGCCCCTTCTTATATCGTTCCATATAAGCAGCGAATTGCTTAACGTCGGATTCGTCGGGTTGAACACACGTCTCTGCGCTATCTTTGAATACCGCCTGCGAAAGGTATTCGCCTAAACTGCCGTATGCGCTTTTTTGCTTCATATACGCCGCCAGTAGAGCGATCCCCCATGCTCCGCCTTCACCGGCAAAGTCCGATACCGCAACGGGAGCGTTCAACGCCGCCGCAAGAAGTTTTTGCCCTACCTCTTTCGTTTTGAAGAGTCCGCCGTGTCCCGACAAACGGTCAATCACCACCTTTTCCTGCTCCGTAAGTATATCCATACCGATCTTCAGCGATGCCACCGCTGAAAAGAGCAAACTCTTGAACAAATTTGCCAAAGTAAGCCGACCGTCAGGAGTTCGGACAAGAAGCGGACGACCATGCTCAAATCCTGTAACCGGCTCACCGGAATAATAATTGTAGGAAAGCAATCCGCCGCAATCACCATCGGCACTTTGTGAAAGGTTGTACAGGAAACTGTATAGGTCTGATTTTTCGGCATCAACACCGAAACTTTTGAGCAGTTCGTCGAACAAGCGCACCCAAGCGTCAATATCGGACGAACAATTATTGCAATGCGCCATCGCAACCGGCTTGCCGCAGGGCGTAGTTACCATGTCGATTTCGGGATACACAGCGGAGAGTCCCTTTTCCAGCACTATCATGGCGAAGATAGAAGTTCCTGCCGAGATGTTGCCGGTATGTACCGACACGCTGTTTGTGGCGGTCATTCCGGTACCGGCATCCCCTTCGGGCGGACAAAGCGGCACACCGGCTTTTAACGTACCGGTAGGATCGAGAAGCCTTGCGCCTTGCTCTGTAAGCGCCCCTGCGTTGTCGCCTGCGACCAAAACCCGGGGCAGAATGTCGATGAGTTTTTGCTCAAAACCTTTCTCTTCGGCAAGTCGGGCAAACTCTGCGAGCATCCGTGTATCGTAATCGTTCGTGTTGCTGTCAATCGGAAACATTCCTGACACATCGCCGATGCCGAGAACTTTTTCGCCTGTCAATCGGTAATGCACATATCCCGCCAGCGTCGTTAAAAATGCTATGTTGCAGACATGCTCTTCGCCGTTTAATACCGCTTGATAGAGGTGTGCAATACTCCATCGCAGCGGGATGTTAAAGCCCAGCGTTTCGGTAAGGACAACCGCCGCTTGTTCGGTGGTGGTGTTGCGCCAAGTGCGAAATTCTGCAAGTTGTCTGTCGTCTTTGTCAAAGGGGAGATATCCGTGCATCATTGCAGAAATCCCCAAGCCGGACAGGGTGGTAAGGGGTTCGCCGTACTTCGTAGCGAATTCTGCCGCAAGTTGTTTGAAACTCGCTTGTATTCCTTTCCAAACGTCATCGAGAGAGTATGTCCAGATACCGTTTTCGAGTCGGTTTTCCCATTCAAATGCGCCGGAGGCGATGGTTTGAAAGTTTGTGTCGATCAGAACTGCTTTGATTCGGGTTGAACCGAGTTCTATACCGAGAAAAGTTTCGTTGTTTTTATTCATGGGACAATTTGTTAGGGACACACAATCACGAGAGAACATTATGTGCCAAATCATTCGGTATTGCAAGGGGTATATTAGGGGTGTAAAAATTCATGTCAGTCCTGTCGACGGACTGGCTCATCTACTGAATTTTCCCCTTTTTGGGTTGACATTCCGCTTCCAGTGTGTTACAATGAACGTACCACAGTGGTAGTTTTTCGTTTTCCTAACAATAGAGGAGGCTTTTATGTTCACAAAAATGTTAACTTGGGGGGGGGGGGCAAGATAGGCAATTTAGCCGCAACGCCCATTTTGGCGACCGCACTTTTAGCCGCCGCACTTGTGCGGCGCACAGACACTGTCGAACAAGTTCGACCGCTAAAACGAGCCTTCACCCTCGTCGAACTCCTCGTCGTCATCGCCATCATCGGCATGCTCGTCGCTCTTCTGTTGCCCGCCGTTCAAGCCGCAAGAGAAGCCGCTAGGAGAATGCAATGCACCAACCACCTCAAACAAATCGGGCTCGCCATCCACAATTTCCACGATACACATAACGGTGTCCCCCCTGCGGCGATTCCCCACAACGACAATAGTCGTTCCGGTGTTACATTTTGGGCGTTCATCCTTCCATACGCCGAGCAGACCAGTAATTATGAACTCCTGATGAGGAGAACCCGTGATTTTCTCGATCGCGCTGACAACGGCTTTTGGAATCACGCCGATCTGGGGGACGCGGGACGTCGTTCGCTCAATTCGGTCTCCTTCTATTTTTGCCCCTCACGGCGCAGTGTGCCGACACCACACGGCACTAATTACACAGGCACTGGCAACGATGACCCCAAGAATGGACCGAAGGGAGATTACGCATTCGTTTTTGGTACGGAAATCAGTAGATGGCCGAACTGGTGCCGAATTTCGGGGCAAACGGGCAATGACCCTGTTACAGGTACTGATAACTTTCGGTTGAGCAATTCACACTACGCCGGTCCCTTTCGCACTGCCACGAGGCAAACAAACGATATGAGCACTTGGCTGCCTGCGGATAGTTTTGCGTACTGGTCTGATGGGACAAGCAACGTACTCGTTGTCGGTGAAAAATACATTCCTCGGAGTATGCTGGATGTTTGTTCGAGAGATTCGCTTACGGATGATCCGACCACTGATACCGAAAGAACGCGTCTTGGCGATTGTTCGATATTGATAATGGGGGGACTCCATAACTTTGCCCCTGCCCGTAGTTTCCGCGGCGGAATTGCACGAGAGCCGAATGCCGTTAGGAATCTTACGAACGATACGGGGAATCCGTCGGCTCCTCATTGGGGCGGCATTCATCCGGGTGTTGTTAATTTCCTTGTAGGTGATGGAGCGGTACGCGGGATATCCAACACGACTCCGACGGGCAGTGAAGGCGGCAACGGTGCCGGTCCGGACAGAGACAGGCTGCTCGCCTTGCTCGGTAATGTTCGGGACGGTCGTTCCGCTTCGCTACCGTAACGTTCTCTGCGGTTTCGTTTGAGACACGCAGTGCCGCTCCGTAATCGGGGCGGCTGCCGAACCTTAACCCTTTTTTACTCATTATGACCAAACATTCACTTTTCGTATTCGTTCTATCCTTCCTTTTCGTTGCCGGTTGCGGCGGCGATTTTATTCAGACCGGCGGTAAAGTAACCTACGAGGACGGTTCGCCGGTCACGTCGGGCGGCATCGTCTTTGAGACGGACAATTTCATGGCAGACGGACGCATTCAGCCGGACGGAACTTATACTCTATCGTCGTTGAAGCCCGGCGATGGTTTGCCTGCCGGTACGTATCGAGTTTCGATTAGTGCGGTGGAGTATGACGAAAACGAGCGTCAGGTGGTTCTCGTTGATCCCAAGTATGGCAGTCCTTCGAGTTCAGGCTTGACCGCCGAGGTGTCGCGAGGACAGCATCGTTTCGACTTTACGGTTACGAAACCGTGAGGTGCATTTATACCCTACACGGGGGCAAATTGGTCTGTTTTTTTTCTTTGTGAATCTTTGTGTTCTTTGTGCCCTTGTGGTTAAATCTTTTATTTTTAACCACGAAGAACACAAAGGACACAAAGGAACACAGAAAAAAACGTCCGTTTTCTACCCGTTTACGGTATAACTGCAAACTGACACCGGAAAACGCTTGCTTTGTCGAACACGTCCCTTCGGTCGCCTACTGGCGACGTTGCCGCCCGGCGGTCGGCAACCTACCTGCATGGGATAGTTGTGTAGATACTTATGCCTCAGTAGCCGATGCGTCCCCTGAAAAACTAACCTCATTTGCCTCATTTCTGTGCGGAAAAATAAGGTAAATGATGAGGTTGATGGTTCTGTTAACCAGTGCTACTGAGGTTATTTTGTCAGAAAAATGAGGTTGAAAATGAGGTGGTCTTTTCGATAAGCCGCCATAATGTTGCCGAATCGACAAACGTGTCGACCGATCACCCTTTACACTGCAACATTCGTTGCAGACACAGCAGCGCATCGGGGGCGATTTCGTCGTCCACTCGGATAATGTTTTTCGGTTCTCCCGACTCCACCGAGTCCAACGCCGCCGCTAACTTGGGCGCGTCAATCAAACTCATCGTATCGCAGTAACTAGGAGCAAAGGCTAAATTGACGACCGTCTTGTCAGGATTCTCCTTCGCAAGCCGCTCCACAAACCGCGACTCCGTACCGACCGCCCAAGATGAACCCGCCGGCGACTCGGTAATCCGTTTCAAAATGTAACTCGTCGAACCGGATTCATCCGCCTTGTCCACAACCTCGCGGCAACACTCTGGATGCACAATCACCCGAATACCCGCATAGGCATCACGGATCGCATCCACATGATCAGGCAGAAATTTTTGATGGACGCAACAATATCCGTTCCACAAAATAATCCGGCTATTGCGGATGTGTTCGGAGGCATTTCCGCCGAAGTCGGGAGCGGTATCGTCCCAGCAAGCCATTTCCGATTCGTCAACGCCCATTTTCAGAGCGGTGTTCCGACCGAGATGCTGGTCAGGAAAAAAGAGTACCCGGCGATTCTGTTCCAAGACAGTATCGAGTACTGCCATTGCGTTGGTCGAGGTACAAGCGATTCCGCTGTGCTGTCCGCAGAATGCTTTTAGTTCCGCCGTTGAATTGACGTAAGTAATCGGTACGACATCATTTACGTCAATAATGACCGACAATTTATTCCAGCAGCGTTCAACATCCTGCCGCGTTGCCATATCTGCCATACTGCATCCTGCTTCGAGGTCGGGAAGAAGAACGTTAACCCTTTGTCCCTTTCGGCGGGCAAGATTTTCGGCACTGTTTGCCAGAATGTCGGCGGTTTCTGCCATGAAATGCACTCCGCAAAAGACGATGGTATCGCAGTCGGTATTGTTTGCGGCGGCGGCACTTAATTGGAAACTATCGCCGCGCAAATCGGTGTGGGCGATCACTTCTTCCCGCTGATAGTGATGTCCCAGAATGAGCAACCGCTTTCCCAGCCGCTGCCGAAGGGTCTCAATGTGATGATGTATATCGGTCATGCCGACAGATTATACCAGAAACGTTTCGGAGATTGCCTATCGCTGTGCAGTAAGTTAAAAAACGGTGCCGAAACGTTACCGTTTCGACACCGTTTTTTAACGAGAGGAAATCGTTTTGAACTCTAACGATACTACCTTCGCAGAAGCGGAAGGAGCGGCAGTGAGGTTTGTTCGCAAACAGCCGGCAGAGTCTTCTCACAGGCAAGCGGAGTCACTCTTTCGCAAACAGCGGGTGCCACTCTTTCGCAGACTGGCGGTGCAATTCTTTCGCAAGCGGCGGGAGCGGCTTTTTCACAAGCAAGCGGTGCTGCTTTTTCGCAGGCTGCCGGTGCTGCTTTTTCGCAAACGGCGGGAGCGGCTTTTTCACAAACAGCCGGGGCGACTCTCTCGCATGCCGGTGGAGTAATTCTTTCACAAGCGGCGGGTGCTGCCTTTTCGCATGCGGCAGGGGCAACTCTTTCGCAAGCCTTCACGGCTTGGACGCAAGGTTCAACAGGTGCACACGGATCGCAGGAACGAACAGCCCGGCTATTGCCGAAGAGCAAACTGAACAGACTAGTGTTGGCAACAGCGTGCGAACTTGAAAAAACAACCAGCGAAACGACCAACGCTGGCAACATCATTCTTCGAAACATTCTGGGGGTCTCCTAAAAACTTGAAAAGGGATTCTTAATGTTTCCGACGTTGTGCAACGCACACAACACCGGGGGAACTCACTACGACAATCTACCGCGATGCTGCCCAGCGGCAGACCGCAATTCTTACCTAACTACTGCTTTCGGCACTTTTTACGACCAAAATGGACGCAAAAAACCGACCACATCAACTTTTCGTAACTTCCCGTCAAACGCAGCAGAAAAAACGAAAAATATCTATTTTCCGCGCTAACTGCTGCACTCAGTCAGCAAAATTTAACCTCTGCTGTCAGAGTTTTGGGGAAAACTGTCTATAAAAAGACAGCACCCACACCCGCATATATCGCATGAAAAGTGGGGATGTGTGTAAAAAAAACCAAAGTGTCGGTACAAAAGACAAAAGCGGTAAAATCGGCGCAATCCCAAAAGTTTACGTGTTTTGCCAAAAAGAAAAAATTCATTCCTTCGCACGTTTTTGTCAAGCGTTTACAGGGCTGGCGGAAAAAATTGATACGAAACAAACAGAGTCCGCATCGGTAGATTCGGAGTTTTCGGTCTCACTTCGCCGGTTTGGGCATTGCGTTGTTTCTACAAACCATGTACAATAACGTGGAGGGAGAATCACCATGTCCACACTTCGTCTCTCTGTTCCTTCTCGTCCTGACGGGCTGCGCTGATAATCCCTCAAGAGTTGTGAAGAAATATTTTGCCACACTTGCCGCAATGGAAGCACTCTATACACCCAAATATACGGATGCGGCACTTATTGCAAAGGAAAAATACGAGGAATATCGTGCTGCATCTGATGCGCTTGATGCGCTGCGCTCTCATAGGTCTGATGCGCTGCGCTCTCATACTCATATGATTGGTACTGATAATTTTGATGCGTATGTGGAAGAATCGGACAAACTTATAGAGGAATCGCACAAACTTTATGCAGAGTGGGAGGACGCAAGAAACAAAAGAGACAACACGATTGACGGCAAAAAAAAGGAAAAACTGGAGAAACAACTGGAAAAGTTCCTTACACCAAATTATTTTGACGTTATGGCGGAATTTGACATTGACATGGATTATTTTAGTCATGACAAAGTGAACAATCTTACACATACTATTGACGGAAACACTGCTGTTGTTACCGTCGTGTTTGAAAGCGGTGCATCAGAAAAAATTGATTTAGTAAAACTTGATGGGAAATGGAAAATCGCACCGCCGCGTGAATTCCTTGACTCTCTCAAGAGATACAACATTTTTCGGTAACTGCCTCATCCCCTATGTTACGCTCCGATTGTCGCCAGTATTTTTTCCGGTTCCGTCCAAAGAGCAATATCGGACACCTGCGACAAAAGTTTGAAATCAGACTCTTCCCAAACGTCGTTAGTGTCGTCCACCAGCGAAACACACGAGCGAGCCGGATAGTTATCACGGGCAGACCCAATGTCCAAAAAACAAGTAACCACATGCTCCACTGCGCTCTTAGCCGCTTGCCTGCTGCCAGTCGATAAAAGTGAAATCAGCGAGTTCTTCTGTTCCGTTTCGTAATAAAAGTCGATTGTCCAAGTCCTGCCAGATGCGCCTGTTTCTTTCTTGTGTTGTTTGATGTCGATTGACTTTTCAGCAAAATACTCCAGAACATCATTGGTCGTCGATTGGATAGTGCGGTTGCGGAACGTAAGCCAAATATCCGAAACACGGATTACTGCTTGCGATACTCGAAACACTGTTTCCGGCACTTCCGATTCCTGTAAGCTAGCGACTTGCAAGACACCGTTGACGAAATCCACGTCGTGTGTCAAGCAAATATCGTGAATGATGAGATTTTGTTTCGGCGTTCTCTTTAAGGCTTGAGTATTACTGCGAAGCCAACGCACCGTTTCACCAAAATCAGAAACAGTTAACGTACCATCTTGTTTAGATTCAACGTACAGCGAGATGCAATCCCGTCAGGATAAAGGAAAGGGGGTTGCAATACCATGAAATCACCTTTTCTTTCGCATGGGAAAAGCTGACCCACTGTGTCCGAAATTTTAGTACAAAGTATTGTCATTGATTTTCTCCTGTTGCATCAAGTAACGGCGTGGTGAAAGGTTCTGCGAATGTTCCGTCGTGAGTGATTTTTGCTTCAACACAGAATTCTTCCCAAGCCTTAACGACTTCGTTTGCACTTGCGGTTATGTCGTCGGGAACATAGGCGAATTTATCTTTGTAGGCATTTTTCCAAATATGCTTATCAAAAATGAAAATTGAAATTGGAAAATTGAAAGACACAAGTTTTTTTGTGAGTGAGAGTTCTTCGTTCTTGTTCTCACTCGGAACTGTTGGAACGTATATCGGTAGTTCAAAGTACCGAAACTTGTCGGCTTTCCTCGGATGCCGCAACCTTCGCCGTTTTTGGTAAAGCAGTGATCAGCGGATAAACGGCGCTAACACTTCTACTGCTATTCACTGTTGAAAGTCTTTCGCACGGTAGTTTTCCGCGGTGTCTTTCAATCGCCCCACACATAATGCAAGGCTTTTCCGAATTTCAATTTTCGATGGGAAGTCTAACACAGCATACGTCAAGAAGCGTTAGGTAATTCGCTGACGGTTGTTCGTAGGTATACCATAACCGGCATGAAATTGGACTTTGCGCCCTTTGCGTGCTTTGCGGTTAAATCCTCTCTTTTAACCGCAAAGGGCGCAAAGGATACGCAAAGTACGCAAAGAAGATGTCCCAATTGACACCGTGTACAGTAATAGTTAGGGCAGTCTCACGATACTCTACAATGTTACGGTGTTGTGCAAACGTGTCGACGGATTGTATGGTGCATGGCGTTATTGCTTTACCACACGGAATCTGCTACGATTATCTCCAGTCCTTCCAATCCCAAGGAGATACCGTATGCCCCGCCTCACCCGACGCTCTTTCCTACGCACCGGCACCGCACTTTCCGCCGCCGCTATGGTACTGCCGCGACACGTACTCGGAGGAACAAACTACGTCCCACCCAGTGAAAAAATACACATCGCCTACGTCGGCTGCGGTACACAAGGAATGAGACAAATGCTCGACGCTCTCCCAAATCCCAATATCCGAATCACCGCCGTCTGCGATCCCAATACCAAAAGCGATGACTATCCCGAATGGGGTTTCAACGAACTCAACAACAAAATCAAAACGTTTCTCGACGACCAAACATGGGCGCAAGGCGCACGCGGCGGACTCTGCGGTCGAGAAGTCGGACGTGATGTCGTCAAACGCTATTACGCCAAACAGTCCGGCGGAAGTCCCAACGACGTGCCGCTCGGCGAATACAAAGACTTCCGAGAAATGATCGAAACACACAAGGACATCAACGCCGTCTATAACATGCCCCCAGATCACCTGCACGGCATTGTTGCAATGCTGGCATTGAAGGCAGGCAAACATATTATCACGCACAAACCGATTGCAAACATATTGAACGAAGTGCGATTGCTTCGGGAGATGGCAAGCAAGACCGACGTAGCGACGCAACTCTTCTGCTCGGCAGGGCAACGTGAAACGCCGCGCGTTGCCGAGTGGATCAATGCCGGTGTCATCGGAACGGTACGCGAAGTCGTGAATGTTTCGACTCGACCGTTTTGGTCTCAAGGAATGTTGAGTTATCCGACGGACACGCTGCCGGTGCCGGAAGGGCTCGATTGGGATTTATGGCTTGGTCCTGCGTCGGATCGGGCTTATCATCCTGCGTACACTCATGTTGTTTTTCGTGGTTGGTACGATTTCGGCACTGGTGCGCTCGGCGATATGGGACATTACAGTTTCTATCAGATTTTCAAAGTGCTGGGGTTGACCTCGCCTGTGAGTGTGCAGGCATCGCACAGTGAGTACTGGGCGGTTACGTCAAGAGGTTGGAGCAAGCAGGTTAACAGGGTATCCTTTCCGCAGGCTTCGCGGATTACTTGGGAGTTTGACAATCCGAGGTCGAGCGGCGATCAAATCCGGTTGCATTGGTACGACGGCGGATTCCGACCGCCGGAATTGCTTGAGTTGACTGAAGAGGAAAACCAGCGGTTGGACGAGTACACGTTGTACATTGGTGACGAGGGTAAAATCTTGTGCGATTTTTCCGGCGGCAATCCGAGGTTGTTGCCGAAGTCTCGTCGGGAAGGTTTCACGGAGCCGCCGCGTACATTGCCGCGACCGGCGGGAGAGTTGGAGCAATTCATACGGGGCTGCCGAGGGCAGGCGAAGCCGGATGCGAACTTTGAGTCGGCGTATCTTTTGCTGAAACGATTTTACTGGGGACTATTGCGTTGCGTGTTCCGCGAAAACTGCATTGGGATGCCGAAAAGTTCGAGTTCAGTAATTCCAATGAGGCAAATGCATTGCGGTACCGCAATAACCGCAGCGGCTGGGAGGTGTAGTCGTGAGTCGGCGACCGTGCCGCCCCGGCGCATCCGTTATTTTCAGAACTTTGGTCAGATTCGAGTCCTCTGATTGACGATAGGGGACAGTGGAGGTGTGTTATGAGAGAATTTAGAATCGTTGCATTTTTGATGGTTGTTGCTTTTCCTGCCTTGCTGTATGCCCAACAGAGCGGTGCCGGAGCGACGGGAACCAGCACGACCGTGGAAAACCAGTCGGAGCAGGGAGGTTTCATTGGCGGCGGTGCTCCAGACAATTTTGTCGGAGTCCATGAAATCTACCTCAGAAACACCCGCACGACACGAACAGCGGGCACGACCCGGCAAACAGTGGCAACGGCGAGACCGCGAACCACGACAACGGCGGCACAGCGGCAAGCGAGTACGGCAACCAGAACCGCCACTGCACAAGGAACCGCCGGTCAAACCATTCGATCAGCCACTTCGCTCGACTCCGATATTGTGGTTCCTTCTATACAAAGACCATTGCCGGAGATTGAAACGAATCTCTCCCGGATACGGGGAGTTCAAGACGGTCAAGTTTCTTTCACGAGTTTGCCGACGGGAACAACAGCCGTGATCACGGGGACGGTCTCCACAGAGCGGCAACGCAGAGTGGCGCAGCAACTTCTTCTTTTGGAGCCGGGGATCAATCGCGTGGAAAACTTGCTTGAAGTCCGTTAAGGTCTCACCGAAAGAGTGCTTCGACATCAATCGTTGGGACAGTACGTTCGATCATGACTTGTCGGCGTGAGAACGACTGCAATTTCAGCGGTTCGGAGTGGCGTTGCCGGGCTGATTCTAGTTCCGCTGTAACCAAGTCTTGAAACTCCGTCCACTGCCGAAACAGGTCAGTGTACACCGGCAACGCAGAATTGACTTCTGTTTCGACAAACTCCGCCGCCCTAGAAATATGCTGTCCCGCCCGCTCACTCACTTCGGCAACTTGCTCAATTCGCTCCGCCGCCTTCGTGATCCGTTGAATAACCGACTCCAACCGGCGTTGTACCGCTTCGTCTAAACTCTTGAACTCCGGCGACTCCTCAATCCGTTGCAATGCCGACGAATTCACCTGAAACAGTTCCGTCAATGAAATTGCCAAACCGCCGACTTGCTGCGACTCCTCAAACGATTCTTCAAGTCCTGAACTATGCGGCGACGCGCCGCAATTTTCCTGAGAGGCATTAAGCGAAGTCCGAAAAATCGGAGATGCAGGTTCTTCCTCCAGCGGCACGGGTTCTGGGTTGGGTTGTGTCGCAGTTTTTTCCAAATCAACCGGCTGGTGAGACTTTTCCCGAGTCAAAAATTCCGTGTAAGACACACCGAACCGCTCGGAATCGCCCGTTTTTTCCGGGAGCCAGCGGAGCATAATCGGCACACCCGTCTTCGGATCAGGGTAAGGCACCTCGTGCGGTGCAGTTGTGGTCGTTTGGTAGGCATAATGGGGGTCTTTGCGGACAAATGGGGGGCGACCATCCAATACTGCCGCTCCATATTCTTGGAGAGTTTGTGCATTCATATCGGATTCGTTAAATTCATCGGCGGTCGGATTTGCTTGCGGACAGTCCGCCTTTCGGAGAAGCCCTGCGAATAAACCTAATCGGTGTCGGATTTTCTTCAACAAACGCCGCCGCCGGAACTTATAATGCTGTTTGTTTATATTGTCAGGAATAAATTTTCGCTTCGGAAGAGCAATAGGTAATTTAGCCGGTACTCCGGGTAACTCCGCCGGTACTCCGGGTAACCGATAGACTTCCGGCACCTCCTCTAATTCGGCGAATTCTTCGTCTTCGTCTTCGGGATAAGGCGGCTTGTATTCCCTTTCGTAAGGGGCGTTCTCGTGAAAGGAGCGGTACGTCCCCAGCACTTCCGTTTCGACCGCTTCGGAATCGGTCAGTGTCCCGAATTCAACGGAATCAAACTGCCGAATTTGAAATGTCTTTTTCTTGCGGTCGATGATTTCCTCGATTTGCTCCGGGGAGATCACAGGCTCTTGAACGGCTGGGGGTTCCGTCTGCTCCGTCTCACAAACTGACTCGATGTGTTGCAAACTTGCCCAGGCATCATTGACCAGAGAGCCATCAACGTTTTTTACATCGCGTTCGGCGGCGAATTCCAGCGATGTTCTGCAAAGTTGATTGATGAGACGCGGTACACCATTCGTTAACTGATAAATCCGCCGTTTTGCCTCGTCGGTGAAGAGCGGAGGTGCATTGTGCGGCGGATCAATTCGCAGACCGTCGGTCTGCCGAAAGATGTACCGGGAGGTTTCCTCGCCGGTAAAGGAATCGAGGTAACATCGAGAAACGACTCGTTGATTAAATGCCTCCAAGTTTGGAAGCGTGAGTGTTTCTTCAAAATCCATGGTTCCGGCAAGGACGGCACGGAAAAGAGAGGGTTCCCCACCGACGGAATCTGTCAGGAGACGAAGTTCTTCGAGAACGGCAGGACTCAAGTGTTGGGCATCATCGAAGAGCAGGATGGCTCCCTGCGGCGATGCTTGCCGGGCGAAGTCAAGGATTTGCAGCCGCAATTCGACGGATTCCTCACCGGTAAGGTCAAGGTTCAAATCGTGTGCCAGTTGTAAAAACAGGGCTTTCGGCGTTTCTAATCGGCTATTGGAAACGAAAACGGCGGTGTACTTCTCTTCGAGCGTTTCCCGGATGACCTGCATCAGAAGGGTTTTGCCTGTGCCTGATACTCCGAAAATCAGAGCGATTCCTTCTCCATTTTGGACGGCGCGCTCGATTGACCGGCGGGATTCTTCCATAAATTCAACGGAAAAATAGTTTTTCACGTCGGGAGCGAACAAAAATGGAGAGTGTTTCAAACCGAAAAAAGTTTCGCACATACAATTTTTATTCAAAATAGACAAAATAGAGAAAAAATGACGGCAAAATCCTCACGTTAAGCGCAACCTGCTGGGGTTCTGCCATGCTCCCTATCGGCAAACCGGTGCCGCTAACTCCAGACGTTTTTCGCTGGGTGCGTCCAAATCTAGTCCGTCGTTCTAGTTCGCCATCTCTTGCAACCCCGGCGCGAAAGAAAATTGCAGCAGAGCCCGTATCGGGAGATAGGATAGGCAAAAAACACGGGAATTAACCACTTTTTCGGAAAACACATGCTATTTCCCATGTTTTTGAATCAAAAAGCCCCACCCTGACCATTTCGCTCACGTGCGCAAAATGGTAGGTTAATGCGAGGCTGACCTCGCAGAACGAAATCCACGAGGGGGGTAACGCCCCCATTCTACACTATTTTCTGCCAGATAGACATATCTGTCCCCGCCCCGCTCTTTTCTCTTGACTCCTCTTTTCGCTCTATTATATTGCGGACACCATGAGCGAACCCATCCCGGAAAACACCGGCTACGAACCGGTCACGGAAAAAGTCGTCGAAGTGCGAACTCCAAACTCCAGCACCCGCTTTCACGCTCCCAACGAAAAAGTCGAACTCGAAAGAGAACTACTCGAAATCGCAAGGAGCCAACGCAAAGTGCAAGGCATACGAGTCGTACTGCCGAACTCCAGAGGGATGCGCTAGAAACAGAAACCATTAACCACACAAACAACTATGTCAACTCCAACAGCAGTCAACACTGACAAGAAAAACACCGCCGCAACCGAACCGAAGGCGAAGGATAAGTTCCTTGCCCGACTCGTCGAAGTCTTCGGAGCGCAGAAAGGCGTTGCTCTCTATCAAAAGGACAACAGCACGGAAAAGGAACTCGAAGACTTCGTAACTCTTGCGGAGAAATTCGAAGTACCGCCCCGGCTGTTCAAGCAATAGCCGAGCGAAAAAAAGCCCCGCCGTTTCGTGCAAAGAAATACGACGGGGCAAAACATTTTACAACGGAGGTCATTTTACCATGATCGAAAAACTTTTACAAGGGCTGGGCGAAGTCTTGAAAGGACTCGTCCAATTTACCATCAGAAAAATCAAAGTTGATATGTTCAAAAAAACAGGCGACACGTACAACATTGACAAAATCGAAATCAAGATTGACGTGCATATTTCGACTCCTACTCCTTTGGAGGTGAACATGGAGACGACAATAACTGATCAGTCCGACGATCAAACTCCAGAGCAAAACTAATGTCGAAGCGATTTAGGAAAATCCAAGAGCCCGACCTGTTCTCACATGAAACCAACGTGAAAGCGGGAAGGGAGCGTTTCGACCGTGATAACATAAACGCTTACGGCTTTTTCGATGCCGCCTATCCCAGCCCGGAAAACCTCCGAAACTGGGGCCACCTGCAACCGGAATGCATCGAAGATATTACCGATCCCGACTCCATCCGCAAACTGCAAATCGCCTCCATCTGCGAAGTCCTCAATGACGACGCGCTCAACGGAATGATTTCGGTCGGTGCGGAATCGATGATAGGGACGGGTTGCCAAGTCCGGGTACAGTGCGGACTGAAACTTAATAACAAGCACAACGAACTCGAACAGTACATCGAGTACCTCTGGGACGACTGGTTCAAGAGCGTGCGCTACGGACAAAAACTTCGGACGGCACAGAAAGACTTGATGCAATTCGGGTCTTACTTTCGGCGGATAATCCAAAATCCTCACAAGAAGTTCGGACTGGACATCGTGCTTGTCAGTCCATTGCGGATTCAAACGCCCTACAACATGCAGGAGGGAGATTTCATTATGCTCGACGGCGAACACTGCCGGGTGTATAACGGAATCGCCTTTGACGAGTACCGCAATGAGCGGTTTTTCTGCGTGTCCGACCGTCCGCCGTTTGCCAACGGCTATTATGACAACGCTGTCTTTGAATGGGTCTCGGCAAATCACATGTGCCATGTGTTCGACCCGCAGTTTTCGGAACAGATCACGGGCTATCCGATGGTCGCTCCCTCACTGGAAAAGGGAGTCATGCGTCGGCAGTATGAAAAACATGAACTTCGGGCAGCGATACTTGGATCAACGTTGACTGGGTCGTTTGAAACAACCTCCGATTTTAAGGCGGTTTTTGATCAAATGAAACCTCAAGACCAGCAGACGCTTTTCAAGATGCTGTTCGACAGCTGGGAACGGGCAGGGACTTCCCTTCCGATTCATCTTGACGACTTTTTGAATATGCCGCCGTTGACCACGGCCAAAGCCTTTGATACAAAGCATCCTCATTCGGGCTTTGCGTCTCACCGACAGGAGTCGCTCAAGGGGCAGGGGCGGTCATTGCGCATGCCGGAACACATCGCTACCGGCTCAAGTGCGAATTATAACTATGCTTCCGTCCAGAAGGACTCGCAGAGTTGGCATCAGCACCGCATGTGCTTTCGGCAGGACATTGAATTGCTCGACTTGAAACAGACGTTTGAAACGTTCCTTTCGCTTGCCAGTGTGCAAGACCCGGAACTTGCAGACATTTTCAAAGGGAAAATCAAGCCGGTGATTCCGACGTTCTTTTGGAAAGAGGAAGAGCATGCTGATCCGGTCAAGCAGGTTACATCGTGGTTGTTGCTCAATCAGCGGGGACTTTTGTCTCACAGCGATATTATGATGCGGCTTGGCTTCGATCCTGAAAAACAGAAATTGGAAGTCAAGCGGGACATGGACGAGATGCGGGACTACTCCATTTATGAGACGGGGCAGTCATTAGGGCAAATCGTGATGGAGGCGCTTACAGCAAAGGAGGACAACGATGACTGACGACATTCGGCTCATCGGTGATGGCGAGATTCGTTTCGTTGACATTGAGGCTTCGGCGGACACAGGTCGCAAGCCTCGTATCAACACGAATCCGGCGTACAGCGGCGGAAAACTCGACGTGGCGTGGACGCACCCGGAAACGGGAGAACGCCTGCCGGTCGTCGTCGATTTGGAAACGCTGGAAGCCGGTGCGGGATTGCCCTTTGTTCTCTATCACGACCTCAAAAAGCCGATTGGCACAATCGACAAAATAACCAAGACACAATCCGAACTCAAAGCAGAAGGCGCATTTACACATGGACATACGCTCTATGGTGCGAATGAACTGACGGCGGCGAGGAACGGATTCAAGCACCGCCCTTCCGTGACGGTGTACAGCCCTGAACCGAAACATGTCATTAAGGTCGGGGCTGGGGAGCGGCGTTTTATTAACGGACGCTACCAAGAGGGGGCATTTTTTGCCGTCTATCACGGAAAGTTACGCAACATCTCTATGGAATCAACGCCGGGTGATCCGGTCAGCGACCGTAGCGGATCAATTTTGGCAACTTCACAAGGAGCACAAACTATGAGTGCATTTTTTCAGAACATGTTCGGAGCGCAACCGCCTCAATCGGGTGCTTCTAATCAAACAAACACGACTCCCGCTCCGCAAACGCAGACTTCGGAACAAACCCCGGCGCAAAGCGGAACTCCAACGATGCAGGATATTGCGGCGGCGGCAGTGGCGGCTATGGCAACTGCGGGAGCCAATCCAGCGAACACAACGCCACAGGGAACTGTGCCTTCGGGAGCACAGCCTGCCCCGCAAACGCAAACACCGGCGCAAACTTCGCCGCAAACTGGTACTCCGGGAACACCGGATATTACTGCGGGAGCCGGAGGGCAAACGCCAGCACCGGCAACGACTCCGCCCGCCCCGTCCGTTCAAACACAGCCAACTGCTGATTTTGATCACCGGAACGCACTCACGAAGTTGTATGAGCGAGACGCTATTTCAGTGGACATCATGGCAATGGCTTACGACCAAAACTGGACTCCAACCCAAGCCTTGAAAGCACAGGAGGCAATCAACAAAGTTCAGAACGGTATTAACGGCAAGCCTAACGTGGCGGGATTTCCCAATGCTCCGTCCGGCAAGCGGGACGAACCGAACGGCGACATGATCATGGCGGCGGCGTTTCTGATGGAACAGTGCGGATTCCAACCGGACGACTTCGACGGAAAGAAAAACAAAAATGCCGTGCTGAAACTGGACGAAAAGACCATCGATGCCGCCACGTCCGGCGATTTTCGCGGCATACGTTTTTCGGACATCTGCGCCCATGCGGCGGAGACGTTTTACAACGGCAAAATGCCGGGACACAAACGCAGACTCAACTCCAAAAAACCGATGGAGTATTATGCGGCTTGTATTCAAGCGCAGGAAAAGATCGACCAGCAACTCGATTTTGAATATGCCGACGACATCAAGGCGGATGCCGACACCGGACTCTCGACCATCGGTCTCACGAACATCTGGGCGGTCATCAACACGGCGACCATCGGCAAAGCCTATCAGGAAGTCCCGACTGTCTGGCAGAGAATCTGCAAACAGGCGAGTGTGCCGAACTTCTTGAAGCACACCGTTCACCGCACCAAGTTGGTTGGTCGGTACGAGCGGCTTGACCGTATCGGCGGCGAACCACCCCATGCGACCTACATGGAAGACAAGACCGAGGCGCAGATCGACACTTGGGGAATCATGCTGACGCTTTCCCGCAAGGACATTATCAACGACGAGGTGGGAGTATTCAAAGATGCGGCGGCGGACATCGGACGTGAAGGAGCGAGAACTCTCGAAAGGGAATGTTTCGCCGCTCTGTTGACCGACGGTGCGCAGTTGTTCACAAACGCTCACAGAAACCTTTTGACAGGATCAACCTCCGCTTTTGGCTTTGAAGCACTGGACAAAGCCATGCGACTCTTCTGGGAGCAGAAAGGGATGGACGGCGAACTCATCATGGTGCGACCGTCATTCCTGCTCATCCCGACGGCGCAGAAAACAACTGTGATGCGGTTGCTCTCGATGGGAACGACGGACGGCACACCGCTAGGCCCTCGAACGCTCTATCAAGACTACCCGGTGATCGACACACCGTATTTGGGAACGAACAACGGCTTGTATGTCAACGAAGGGAGCAAGCGGAAAAAGATACCGGGCAACGATGCTGGCTGGTATTTGTTTGCCGCTCCGACCGATATGCCGGTCATTGTGGCATCGTTCCTGCACGGCAAGAGTCGTCCGACGATTGAGCGTGCCAAGATGCGGTTTTCGTTGGACGGAATCCAATACAAGGCAGTCATGGACTTCGAGTTCAACACTTCGGAATATCGAGGCGGAGTTTACGCAAAGGGCAGTTAGCCGTCCCGCCTGCGGGACGCACATTTTCTGACCCGTTCACACTCAATCATAAGGAGATTCAACATGTACAGATCAATCGAAACAAGCCCTGCACCTTCGCAGCGAAAGTTCAACGGCGATTACGGCTTTCCGTTCATCACCGCAGCGGGAGAAGAGGATGCCGGATCAGTCATCATCCGCAAAAACCTAATCGGTGTTTCTCATCGGAATTCCGAAGTCGGCGACCATTGCACTGCCGAACTGCAAGGCACAGTCACGGTTATGAAAGCACCCGCTACTGAATTTGAAGTCGGCGATATTGCCTACTGGCACATTGCCAACAAGTTGGCAGTTACTGTCCCCGGCGACGGAATTATCCGGCTCGGTCTATGCAAGATTACGCCGAGTGAGGATTCCGAGACCGTCGAAGTGTTGACCAATGCCGTCGCGAATGCGTAAGAAGTTTTACCATGTCCACCCCCTCATTAACAGCACAGGTTGCACAATGTAACCACGGGAATCTCGGCGTAGCGATGCACTCGCAAGCCGGAGAGGTGCGCCGTGTGCCGTGGGCAACGGCGAATGTGAATGTTGATGAGAACGGAAACATTGGTGTTTTTGTTCCGAACAGCACTGTCGGCGGAACAAACAATGATCACGAGCAGGGCACTTGCCCATGCGAGTCCATTCCCCTTGAAACCATTAACCGAATCCTGAAAGAAACAGGATTCCCAACCAACCCATTACCATGAAAACGAAACTGAACGAGACCGGACTCCAATTCGTCCTCGAATCGATCAACAAGAGATTGGCGAATTATGCCGCCTCTGTATTCAACACCGATCCCGACTGGGAAGCCGAGAGTCTGGACGAGTTGCAAAGTTGGATCAACAGCAATCCCGGAGGGGTCTATGCGAACGATCCCTTCAATAATCGGAACGTCGAAAACTACGACGTGTACTATGTGCGCGAGGGGGACACGCAATACTACTACGACTCCGGTCAGTGGATTCACTTCACCCCCAACATGAAGGACTACTACACCAAGTCCGAAAGCGATGCACGGTTTATCACCCAGACAGACCTTGACAGCGAGTTGGACAACTTGAGCAGCATGATTGCTAACCGCGTCACTCAGGCTGACTTGACTGCGGGACTTGCCAATCGCGTTACCAAAACGGAACTGGACGCAAGGATTGCCGAGGTCGAAACACGGGCACTGACCAAAGAAGAAATCAACATCATCCTCGAAGAGACCGGCTTCCCGACCGTCTGATATTCAACGGTTAATTGTTAATGGTTAATAAACCAACCATTAACCATTAACAATTAACCAACGCTGGGCAAGCCCAGCCGCGAACCATTAACCATTAACAACGAACCATTACCCATGAAGTCTTTTGTAGACCATAGCGGATTGGCACAAATGCTCTTTGCACTTCAACAGGCATGGAGTACGGTGAACACGTCTGAAGGGACGGGTGCGGACACGTCTGCGGGCACGAACGGCAACTGCCCATGCGCCTCCCCGATACTGGCACTCCTCGCCGAGATTTGGGAAGCCTTCTGCAACGAACTGGGAGACAAAGAGGATTCAATCACACAACAAATAGATATGTCAAAACTGAACACCTATATCGAAGCGTTTTTTTCACTCGCCGACCGCTACTTCACCGCACATTTTAATACACTGGGTGGGACATTCGCGGCTGTCTCTCATCCGCTGGGCATTGTTGCGACAATCGACAGCAGAAACCATGCAACATCGGCGAGCGGTTTAACCATACAGGTTGCAGTGACGAGCGATGGTCAAATCTACAGGAGAGCCGCTACCAGCCCCAGCAATTCGGTCTCCGCGGACTTGTCGAATGTCGCATGGACACCGGTTGCCTATTTTCCGGGTGCGGCTTTCTCTCAAATCCGGGTAACGAGCCCTAATAACTCCTCTATGAGTTTTGTCGCACACACGGCTACAGGCGAAACGTATACCGGCACTTCGAGCGCGACCATTTGGACAAAAACATCCTAAAAGCCGCATGATTGTTCGGCCCCCTTTTCCAGCACCCATCAATGACGACCATTGAAATTTCAGAAGAGAACCTCAACCAGTTTTTCGAGCGTGTCAAAGGCTACATCGATGCAAAAACCGAGTGCCTGGCGGCCGCGCTCGCCGAACGGGAGTTACTTCCGGCCGATTGGAGTCTCGCGACAGCCATACCGGAAACAAACATCGAGCGTCACACCGAACAAAGATTTGACAGCAAGGCCTTTGCTCTCTTGCTCACGAGCGAAGAAAATCCTAACCCCCTTTTGACCGATGACCATCAAAACAACTGAACTTCAAAGACAAGTCGAACTCAACGGTGCCGAAAACACCGCCAAACATCTTGCAGATGCCCTATTGCAGGGCGATCTCAAGCCGGACGACTTTTCCCTGCGGGGACTTGCCGAGTCTTTAGTGCCCGGTGGACTGGAGCAAGTCGAACAAGCGAACAGTCCCATCACCCACTCGATTCCCTTCGTAAACACGATGGGAGCCCTCCTCACCCAAGTGATCAAAGGAGCCTACTCACAAAGGGTCTTCGCCGCCTCCCAATTGGTACGGACGATTCCGACCCGGCTCGACGGCGAAAAGGTTTGTACACTCGAATTGTCTACCGACAATAATCTTATCGTCGCCACAGGCAGTACCTACAGGGCTGCCACTATTCATGCGGGCTGGGTGGAAACGCCCGGAACGGCAAAGCATGGACTCCTCATCCCGGTGACGAAAGAGGCGGTATTTTTTGATCAGACGCATCAAGTCTTGGCCGCGGCCGCTCAAGTGGGCGAGTTGCTCGCCCTAAACAAAGAGCGGCGGATTCTCGATATGATCCTCGGTATCACCAACACATTCAAACTGGACGGTATATTCTGGGACACGTACTCGGCGGCCTCTTCACATCCCTTTAAGAACTTGCTCACGGGTAATGAACTCCTGGGCTGGGAGAACATCGAAGCGGCAGAAAATCTGTTCAGCAACATGCCGTATACGAGCAATCCTCTGTTAGTCGAACCCAATACAGTGCTGTTGATGCCGCCCAAGCGTTACACGGCCTACCAGTTGTTCAAGGATTTGCCCGTCGATTACAAGGTTATTTCCAGTGATTTGGGCTACCAGCGGCTCAAAACGCAGAACGGAATTACGAACCCAGAGAAGATGTGGTTTATCGGCAACTTCCGCAAGGCATTTGCCTATATGGAGAACTGGCCTATTACGGTCACCTGCGCCGTGGGGGGCGAAGCGGATCTCATGCAAGATGTCGCCCTCCGTTTCAAAGCCTCTGAACGCGGCGTACCCGCCGTGATTGACCCGCGGTGTGTAATCAAGTGCACCGCGTAGTCAGAAATACTCATCACACACACAAGATAACACCACCCACAGGAGTCCCCTTATGAAAATTTTATCGACCATATGGCTAATCGCTCGGAGCAGT